>Ga0302313_10000338_pt1 | contig 42646 bp, 31 predicted proteins | sample III_Palsa_N2_2_FD_200454 | JGI IMG/M metagenome (GOLD analysis project Ga0302313, IMG submission 200454) | Peat permafrost microbial communities from Stordalen Mire near Abisko, Sweden - III_Palsa_N2_2 | ecosystem: Environmental > Terrestrial > Soil > Palsa > Peat permafrost | place: Sweden...
GCGTGGATGCCAACGTGTCTTACCAGGCACATCAATGGAGCATGACCTTGGGCGTCAAGAACCTGTTTGGTCGACGCTTGTACAGCGACGACTTTGACGAGACCTTCGTGCCTCTGCGTAACCGGCGTAGCCTGTTGCTGACTGGTACGTACGATTTCTAATCACACATCCGAATCAGAATCGTCCAGCTCAATCGAGCAACTCGACTGTAACTATTTTGCTATGTGCCTTCGTTAAAAGTGATTTGCCGGACATCCAAGAGCAGCCCGTGACGTTGCCAAGGCTATGCAGCGAAATTGGTGAAACGAATCGTCGACTCAGCTCAAAAAAGCAAGACGTACTTTTCGCGCATCAGCGGGATTTGTGAATTATCTGCTCGCATTCAAACCGGACGGCAGATTGGGCCACGCCTGGTTGATCGATGCCGTTCCCGATCCTGTGCTGGGCGAAACGTTGCGCACCTACGCGGAGAACATGACAGCCCCGCCAGTGCCAGGCGGTAGCGAAGCGGGGCTGCGTATGCGTGGATGCCCGTCATGTATGACGATGGCCGTTATCGGGCGTCATCTTCGCGTTAAGCAACAGGTTTCCAGCCCATAGCCTGCCCACAATACCGTTTTGAAGAAACATCAGGTCAAATTCGCTGTCTCAGCTGTACGCTGATACTGCTATCTAAGCCTTGTTCTTCTATGTCGGTGACCTAATTTCAACATAAACGACCTGCCTGGGTCGCGCATTGGAGATATACGTGAAAAAGCTTTGGTTGACGGGACTATTGGTATTGCTGGTGAGCGCCACGGCTTTCGCCGCCGATGGTCCGAAGGAAGTCGAGGCGGCGCTGCAGCAAGGCAATTACACACTGGCGGAGCAGGAGCTGCGCCAGGCGATCGTCGAGCATCCGGAAAGCGCCAAGGCGCACTATCTGCTGGCGCAGGTGCTGGCTCATCAGGGCAATATTGGCGATGCGCAGAAAGAGGCGGCTCAGGCCAAGCAGCTTGATCCGAAAATCAGTTTCACCAATCCGGCCCGCTTCGAGCACTTTCAGTCGGAGCTGAATCAGGCGCTTGCAGCGCCCACCAGCGTTCGGCCCACAGCCTCGACGCGAGCGGCGCCTTATGCCGCTGCCGAGCAGCCCGTGGCCGGGCAGCGTTCGAGTGGCAGCATCTGGCCCTGGGTGATCGGCGCCGTGATCGTCGTCCTGTTGTTTGGCTGGTTCCGTCGCCGCCAGCAGGGTGCGTTCAATAACCAGGGCTACAACCAGGGTTACGGTGCGCCCGGCCCGCAAAACCCGTATGGCAATGGACCGTATCCGCCGCCGGGTTATCAGCAAGGACCGCAAGGCGGATCCGGTATCGGCGGCAGTTTGCTTGGTGGACTGGCCGGTGGCGTGCTTGGTGCGGCCGCCGTCAATGCCTACGAAAACCATGAGCGTCGCGAGGAAGAAGAGCGTGGCGATTACCAGTCCGGCAATAACGCTGCATCCAACCCGCAGGATCAGGCATACGACGATTTGCGCCGCGATCCCATTGACACCGGCAACAACGACAATAGTTGGGACGATAACAGTGGCGGCGGCGACTCGTTCGACGGCGGTGGCGGTGACGATAGCTGGAGCTAGTGCTGCGGTAGCTCACCCTCGAGCGACACCTCGCTGGAGTAGGTTGGGATGAGCGTAAGCGAATCCCAACATCATGGTTCCAAGTAACAAGTTATGCATCAATGACGGGTTGCCTTCAGTAGCGCGTCATTGATGCATCGGTCGCCAGCATATCGTTGGGTATCGCTATGCTCCACCCAACCTACTTTGAAATCACGGAATCTTGCACTGCCCATTCAGTGGCGCCTTGGCGGCGTTGTCGAGATCGGTGCGGCTGACGTCCTTGTTTTTCGACGGATCAAACAGGATTTTCGCGTCGACGTTCTTGCCATCGCTGCTGCGGATATTGGCGATGCCGCTGAAGCTCAGCAGCTCGTGGGTTTTGGCATCGTAGGCAACATCGAGGTGTGGCAGGGCGAAGCCGATCATGCTGTCCAGGCTGAGCCGATACTGGCGTGCGGCGTGGCCGTCGATCTGGGTATCGCCCTGGCGTTTGACCCTGAAGCTGAGCGTGCCTAGCCGACTGGGGAGAAGAAACGGCAAGGTGTCGCCGCTCTTGCCGAGCGTGTCCCAGTGCGTGCGGATATAGGCGTCGAAGCCAGCATCGATCACCGGCATGGGTGAGGTATCCAATGCCGCGGTGCGCTCGGCGGCATTTTTGTCGTTGCGCACGAAGATCACGCGTTTGCCGCCACTGCTGCGCACGCCTTCCCGGTAGCCGGTGCGGGCATCATCCAGCTCGAAATCGGGCGCCTGGGGGCTGCCGTCGTCGTGGAGTGTCTTGCGGGCGAACGGCTTTCCATCCGGGCAGCGATACAGCACCAACCGCGACGGGTTGCCGCCGTCGTCGTAGATCCAGTGGGATTCGGTGTACATCAGGTGGCCATCTGAGGCGGATGCCTTGCCTTCGACGTAGCGAACGGAGTCGGAATCTGTGGGTGCGCCAGCTGCAGCGGCGACCGTGGCGGCCAGGCCAAGTGTCAGGCCAAACGCACAAGCGTGGCCATGGACGGTCATCGTCAAGGGTTTTCTCCCGTAGCGGTGGGGTTTGCCGCGGGCGGGCAGGCATCGCCCGATGCGAAGAGTCACAACGCTTAATTACGGGTCGATACGACCGATGGATGCAGCGGCTTGGCATCCTGAATGCCGAAACGGTCGCGGGCGGCTATGATGGGAGGCCGTCGGGCGCGCGGAAATCGTGTGCGGCCGGCAATTATTGACAGCGGTCGATGTTTCGGCATCGGCCACGCACAGTGAGGTTAGTGATATGGCACGTGGCGTCAACAAAGTCATTCTGGTCGGCAATCTCGGCGGAGATCCGGAAATGCGCCACACCGGTAGCGGTACGGCGATCACCACGATCAACATTGCCACGTCCGAGTCGTGGACCGACAAGCAGTCGGGCGAAAAGCAGGAGCGCACCGAGTGGCACCGGGTGAAGCTGTTCGGCCGACTGGCCGAGATCGCCGGTGATTATTTGAAGAAAGGCCGTCAGGTTTATATCGAAGGTTCGCTGCGCACCGACAAGTACACCGACAAAGCCGGCGTCGAGCGCTACAGCACTGACGTGATCGCCAGCGAAATGCAGATGCTTGGCGGCCAGGAAGGCGGTGGTGGTGGTGGCGGTCAGCGTGAGCGTCCGCAGAGCTCCGGCGGTCAACGCAGCAGTGGTGGTGGCCAGTCACGCGGCAACGACGACTACAACCAGCGAGCGCCAGCGCCGTCGGCACCGGCCGGAAACAGCAGCTTCGATGATGACGATATCCCGTTCTAAAACGTACCTTAAATCAGAATTGTCGTTTTTCACCTAAAAACCCCCGAGAAATCGGGGGTTTTTGCTTTTCTGGAGTGGACATTTACCATCGCTTTTGGTGCCGATGGTTAGCTGTCGTCGAAGCGTGCCGATCACGGCTTCGATCAGCACCGTGAAATCGCGGATCGCTGCTCACAGGTCACCTGGCCTGCGCTCAGTACATGCTTCAAGAGTCAGCTTTGCTGCGCGATCGTACCTGATACATAACGGCTGCCAGGCACACTCCACCGCCATGGGAGATCCTTGCCTAGGCTGATGCCGATACGAGGTCCGCCTGTTAGATCTTTGGGGGGAGCCATGCCATCGTCGATGACAGTAAAGCCATCATGGGTGCCAACCAGATCAATCCCATTTTGAACTCCGCTGATGCCCATCGCCTGAGTCAGGCGAGCTGGCCCGCGGCATAAATCACGATCACGCGCTGTCCGTGGGCGCGCCGCGCGCATTTGCTCAAGCCCGCGCAAGGGTTCCAGCGCACGGATGAGCACACCGCTACCATCGCTCTCAGGGCCACACACGCAGTTACAGCACCAGTGCATGCCGTACGTGAAATAGACATACATGTGCCCCGGTGGTCCAAACATGATCGCATTTCGTGGCGTCTTTCCCCGGTACGTATGCGCCGCTGGATCGATGGCGCCGACATAAGCCTCCACTTCCACAATGCGACCCGCCCGGCCATCCGCTGCTGCCAGGATCTTGTTGAGCAGCTGTGGTGCTACCGTGGGCGCGGTCCGATCAAAGAACGCACGGGACAAGGGGGTACCTGGCCAGATGATCGACGCAGTTTCTTTTTGAACCACCGAGCTCTCCATACGCGTTGTCCGACCATGCATACCGTATCTTGCTGGAATGCGCCGGCTTGCCAAAGCGTACCGGTGCACTCGTTCGGCGCTTTACCGGGTCACTGGCTTTACGAAGTCATCGCCATTGGAAGTGGCAACCACTGCTAGACAAAGTTGACGGTACGCTTCGACCAGACGGTCGAGACCGAACGCACGATTTCTCCCGCTAGGGTTGGGCAGAACCCAAATTAAAGCGCCTTCCATGCGAGTTGGTTGCAATCCCCAGGCGATGTCTCGTTGACCTGAAAGCCCGGAGTACGCCGCCTTACCTAGAAAGGCGACGAAGTGTGGCGCATGGCGTGCGATCTTCCGCTCGAATTCGGCAGCGGCAGCGATGAATTCCTCTGGCGAAAGCTGATCTGCACGCGCCGTCGGCCGTTTCACTACCGACGTCACACCGCAGCCGTATCTGAGTATCGCGTGGTCTTCCTGCGGCTGTAGTTCCTCAGGGGTAAAGCCAGCCAGATGGATAACCCGCCAGAAGCGATTACTTCTACCAGCGAAATGGTGTCCTGTTGCGGCTGCCGTCATTCCAGGGTTGATTCCGCAGAACAGCACCTTGAGGCCTGCGGCAATGATATCCGGGATCTCGTCAGTCATCGTAGGCCTCGCAAACTCGGGCAGGCGTCGAGCTCGATCCGAAAAGGAGCCGATATTCCCTTCGGGGAGATAGATCAAATCGACCGGTCATCAGCAGATCACGCTCACCGCTTTCTGTGCGAGCTTCCTTAGGTCGTTGTGGGAGGCGCCGGCGCGAGCGCGGATGGCCAGGGTATGCATCGTCGCCGAGGCGAGCAGGGCGAGGGCTTTGAGGTCAGCGTCCTGTTTCAATTCTCCGGCGGCACGCGCCAGTTTGAAGCGCGCCTCGAAGTTGGCATCGAGCGTACGAAACCCCTCCGCAACAATGCGTTGGATCTCCGGGTCGCCGGGCGCCTCGGTAATGGCGGTGCCGACCACGAAACATCCAAGCGCCTGATCGTCGTTAGAGAAATAAATTGACAGTGATGCGTCGTAGATCCTCATCAACGTCGCGGCCAAGCTCCCGCCACTCTCGAACGCTTTACGCATCGACTCAAATTTGAATTCCCAGTAGCGGCTTAGCGCCTTGACATAGATTTCGTGCTTATCGCCGAACGCCGCACGAAGGCTCGGCCGGTTCATGCCGGTCGCAGCAGAAATGTCGTCGAGCGAGGTGCCCGAATAACCGGTCTTCCAGAATGTCGCCGCCGCCAGCCGGAGCGCAGTTTCCGGATCGTAGGCGCGTGGCCGCCCTCGGGGCTTTTTCTCGGTCTCGTCCTTTTTTGTTCCTGAGCGCATAAAAATCTTGACCTCTCATCTTCGTCATGATTATTATTCGAACATGTACAAAATTCAACATGGTGGGAATTCGGGCGCGGGGCTGGTCGACCGATGATCTGGGCCGACGATCAGCAGGTAGTTCGGTAGAGGTCTGGTTTCAGTTGAGATAAGAGGCCGCGTACGCGGCAGGAACCCGGTACGAGGTGGTCACGCGTAGCTTTCATCCAGCATCTCGACGAGCTGCGCCACGCGTCGTCAGCACGGCAGATGGATTACGACAAGAGAGCACACACATGAATGCCTTTGAGCGTTTTCGTAATACAAGAATTCCACTGGCCCATGGGGTCGGAGCAATCCCTGCGGTCGGATTCGGTACGTTGATTCCAGATCGCATCGTGGCCAAGCAAGCCATCAAAGTCGCGTTGGAGGTCGGATTCCGACACCTCGATGGCGCGGAGGTCTACCGTAACGAAGACGTGGTCGGCGATGCTATGCGAGAGGCTTTTGCAGCCGGGACGGTCAACCGAGAGGAGCTCTTCGTCACCACGAAGCTATGGAACAACAATCATCGTCCCGATCGAGTCAAAGCAGCCTTCGAAGCAAGCCTCCGTCGTCTTCAGCTCGACTACCTTGACTGCTATTTGATCCATACGCCCTTTGCCTTTCCGCCGGGCGACGAACAGCATCCGAGGAATGAACAGGATGAGCCGATCTATGACGCGGGGGTGACGCTGGTTGAGACGTGGCGGGCGATGGAGCGTCTCGTGGATGAGGGAAGGTGCAGGGCCATCGGACTATCCGACATCACGCTGCCGAAGCTGAAAGAGATCGTCGCGGTGGCACGCATCAAGCCCGCCGTGGTGCAGGTCGAGTGCCATCCTTATCTTCCCGAGTGGGAGCTACTCGACTTTTGTCGGCAACATGGAATCGTGCTGCTTGCCTTCGCGCCATTGGGTCATGGCATGGAACCGAGAATAACGGACGACCCGGTGATCAAGGCCATCGCCCAACGTGTCGAGAAGACTCCGGCACAAGTGGCGCTGGCGTGGGCTGTGCAGCGCGGTACGGCATTGCTCACCACGTCAACTAACCCCACGCATATCCGGGAGAATTTCGATATCTCCTTGCTGCCCGAAGACGCCATGCAGGAAATGCAAAATCGCATCACGACGAGCATCCGATTGAACGCGGTGGTGGAGACCGGAGTGCCTGGATTTGTTCCGCGGCGCGGATGAATGGGGTGAGATGGTGGGGTGCCGTGTGCTTCCGTAATGATCAGCGCCCGGCGGTGCGCTAGAGCTTGACCTAGCGGATTTCCATTACCTGTGCTCTGACTGCGCCAAGCCAAGCTTATGGCTCAGCGCAACTGCTTTGGTTCTGGAAGTAACGCCAAGCTTGCTGAGGATGTTCCCTACGTGGAACTTGACTGTGTCACTGGTAACAGCCATTTCTCGGGCAATCTGGAGGTTACTGTGTCCGCGGACCAGCCACTTCAGTACCTCCAGTTCGCGGGCAGTCAAATCGGGATGGACAGAAATTTCATCGGCCTTGCGTCCTGCAGCGGGCGAAAGATAGCGACCGCCGCGAAATACCATGCGAATGGCATTCAGAAGTTCTTCGGAAGGCGCATTTTTGAACAGATAGGCATGCGCGCCTGCCTGCAAGGCCTTGGCAATCTCGCTACCGCCGGCATTCGCAGTTAGGACGAGGAATCGTGCGACGGGTGAAGTCGCTCGTAAGATAGTAATCAATTCAATGCCACTGAGATCGGGGAGTGACAAGTCGACCAAGGTGACATCAGGCGCGCGGCTTGCAAAGAGATCAATCGCTTCCGCCGCGCTCGCAGCTTCACCGACGAGTTCCATATCCTCCTGATAACCGACAATCGCGCAAAGTCCAGCACGAACGACGGGGTGGTCGTCGACCACCATAACCCTGACTTTCGATGGCTCGTTCATGCATCAATTCTCGCCACGCCATTGCCGCGCAGACGATGCCATAACCTTGCCAATGTGCCGGGGCGAGGGATGCAGAGCGTTACGGTTGTCCCGTTCCCCACCTCAGTCGTTACCTCGAGCGTGGCACCCAGGCACTCCGAACGATGGCGCATATTCTTCATTCCATATCCACGCGCATGTTCGTGTACACCGGTATGGGGAACGAAACCGATCCCATCATCTGACACCGCAAGACGCAAGGTATCTGTTGCAAACGTCAGGTTGATCGATATCGTGCGGGCATCGCCGTGTTGCATGGCGTTCGATACCGCCTCCTGAACAATCAGCACAATATGGTGTTTCGCCTCCGGCTGCACTGTCCACGCGACCCCGGATACGTGAATGTCGAGCTCATCCACGCGTCCGCCAGTGAGTTGTCTGGTCATCACTGATAAAGATTCCAACAGGCTTTTCTGGTCCAGGATCGGTGGGCTGAGATTGAGTACCGAATATCGTGCGTCATCCAGACTGCTTTTGGCCAGATCGCGAGCCGACACCAGATGTTTTGACGTCATGTTCGGAGCTCGCTCCATGCTGATAAGTGCGGCCTCCGTCTGGAAAACGATACCGCTCAAGCCCTGGGCCAGGCTGTCGTGAATCTCTCCGGCAATACGCTGTCGCTCCTCCAAAACCGCGGCTCTTGCGTGCAGCCAATTGACCCGCAGTCGATAGAAACCCAGTAACACCAGAATCGTGACGAGCCCTTCCAGGAAGCGAAACCACCACGTCTGATAGAACTGCGGGAGTACGTCGAAGTTGAGCGCGTTTTCCTGGTTGCCCCAACGACCCGTATCGGCACTGGCACTGACATGGAAGGTGTAATGTCCCGGCGACAGGTTGGTGTATTGCGCAATACGCTGGATTCCACCCTGCACCCATTGCTCATCAAAGCCGTCCAGGCGATAGCGAAACCGCGTTCGTTCCGGTGATGAAAGATTGGGCGCCGTGTAGCGAATTTCCAACCGACGCGTTCCAGGCGCCAACCGCACGGATTCGGCGAGGTTGACGTCGACCTCGTCAGCAAGCAGTTGCTCCACTCGAGTTGACGGCTGACGATCACTCAAGGAAAGCCGCGTGGGATCGACGACAACCACGCCTCGGATGGTTGGAAACCAAAGTCGTCCGTCACGGGCGCGCCAGCCGGAAGGCTGCGAGCCTGCGTTAGTCTCACTGCTCTTCATCCCATCTGCTTTGCCGAAGACGAGGGGTTGCGCGGTTTTGCTGGTGCCGGCAGCCACGGCATCCAGCTCATGGCGGCTGATGCGGTAAATACCCTTGTTCGACCCGATCCACAGATTGGCGGCGGCATCCTCCAGGATGTTGTTGATCGTATCGTCCAGAAGTCCCTGGCGGGTCGTGTATCGCGTGAAGCGGCCGTTTTCGAGCCGGAACAAGCCTCGTCCGACGGTGCCGATCCACAGTGTGTTCTTTGCATCGAAATACAATGCGGTGACAAGCGCATCAGAAAGGGAGTTTATTGTTGGATAGTTCTTGATGTAACCATCATGGATGCTACTGAGTCCGGCGCCGCTGCCGATCCAAATGGTGCCGCTCATGCCTTCGGCTATGGCGAACAGATAATTGTTCAACAAGCCGTTTGCTTTGGTATACACGCTGATCTGACCACTGGCGTATCGCACCAGTCCACCGCCTCTAGTCAAAAACCAGAACTGATGTGCTCGATCCTCGAGAATCCCTGAAATTTGATAGGCAGGCATCCCGTTCCGCGTAGAGATGGCTTGCGTAACACGCTCGTGGGACATCCGAAACAGTCCGGTGGTTGAGGACCCAACCCAAAGATTTTGCGCATGGTCTTCCGACAACGCCATGGTGTGGTCAGTCGGTAGCCCGTCGGCCGTCGTGAACACGCGAATATGATTTTCATGCAGCTGATTAAGTCCAGCGCCCGTAGTAATCCATACATCGCCAACACTGTCGTCAATCACCGAATAGGCCAGATCGTCCGAAAGCCCTTCCTCCTTGGCGTAGGTCGTAAAACTTCCATCCCGGAAGCGCTCAAGACCGCCTCCATTGGTTCCGATCCACACGTTGCCGTCGTGATCCTCGTATACGGTATTCACCTCGTTACTGCCAAGTTCCTCCTTTGTCGTGAATCGACTGACCTGCTTGCCGCTGACTCTAAGCAGTCCTTGAGTCGAGCTGGCGATCCACACGTTTCCATCACGGTCCTCGAGCATGGCCTCAATGGCGGCACCAGAAACGCCTTGAATTCGCCAGGGTTCAAAACGTCCTTCAACTCGACGCGTGAGTTCTGAGTTCTGCGTCTGGATCAACAAGATGCCATTGGCATCGAGATGCAAGCCAATCACGTCGTCACTGGGCAGTCCATCCTTTGTTGAATAGGCGGCGATCTTGCCGTTGGTCAGGTGATTCAATCCGCCATGAGTAGCGATCCAGAGTGACCTGTCTTTATCCACAAGAACACGCGTAACCGAATCACCTGACAATCCATCGGCGGTCGTATAGGTCTTGATGGCTTTTCCGTTATTGACATGCGCCAGGCCTCCATTGCCACCAATCCACACGCTGCCATCGACATCGGCGGCAAGCGTCAGTCCCGCACGTTCACTGATGGCACTTAAATGGGAAAAACGTCCATTGCGAAAAGTCGTGACACCACCATTGTGAGTGCCAATCCACAGCGTTCCCTGGCTATCTTCGACGAGATCGGCAATGTAGTCATCGTGGAGTGCTGGCGTATTCGTGTGGTCGAAGACCGTAAAATGCACGCCGTCGAATCGGGCGATGCCCGCCTGCGTACCGACCCACAAGTAGCCGTCCGAAGTCTCCAGGATTTTGGTGACCGCGTTTTCGGGAAGCCCCTCATCCGTTCGCCACACCGTGTGCACGTACTGCGTGATAGCTTTGGTTGGGTCGAGCGCGATAGCCGATTGAAACGGCATCAAGGCCCAGAGCAGCCCGAGCACGCGCTCGGCAAGTCTCCTCCGCAGCCAGCTCATTGCCATTTCTTTGCCCCTCGGCGATCAGCACTCTGCCGCTACCTTGTCGTGACAGGGTAGCGGCAAATTCGACCTATTTTTCCAGCCTACTCTTTCGGGTAGGTCGAGCCTACTCTCATTGGGGACGTTCCAACTCGTCGCCTGTGCCAGAGTCATGGCAGGCATGTACGGGGCGATCGGCATTCAAGCGCGGCATCCATTGCACGTGACTTCCTTACGTAGCGCCTGACGTCAGCTTCAAGCGAGTTGATGGTTCCACCAAGCGTTCGGACGCTTGGCTGTGTGGGGCGTTGGAGCGCCGATCGTTATCTGGAGTAACAGCTCCGTCCCGGAGTCATCCGGACTGTCTTTCAACCAAATCTTGTATGTGGACTCTTCATGACTATCAAGAAGCTTTATAGCTCGTCCCTCCCTGCGCTGGCCATGACGGTGTCGCTTGCACTCGCTGCTGCCACGGTGATGTCTGTCCAAGCCAGTGCTATCACTAGCGGTACGGGTGTCACGGTGGCGAGCACCACAGCGCTGCACGCCGGCGATGTATTCACAGGCGTGCTTGCGCACACACAGCCCATGCACATCGTGGTCGCGCTGAAACTGCGCAACAGCGATGAGCTCGATGCTCTTGTCGCCGCGCACCAGACGCTGACGCCGGCACGGTTCTCGTCAGAACATGCGCCGACGCAAGTGCAGGCTCAGGCGGTCGCGACCTATCTGACCCAGATGGGCTTCAAGAACGTAGTGATCGCAGCCAATCATCTGCTGGTGTCGGCAGACGGCACGGCCGCCACCGCGCAGGCAGCCTTCCAGACCTCGTTCGCGCGAGTGCAGACGAAGGACGGCCGACAGGCTTTCGCCAACAATAGCGATGCTCATATGCCCGCTACGCTGCAGGACAGTGTGCTGTCGGTGATCGGTCTGCAGAACGCGTATGTCGCGCATACCTTCGCGCAGCGTGCACAGCTTGCGCAGGCAAAAAACCTCGCCAGCGCAGCCACCATCGCTCCGCATGACCCGACCCAATTCTCGTCGATCTATGGCGGTACCGGCATACCGACCGCAGCGGGTGTCACCGTAGGCATCATCACCGAAGGCGACATGACCCAGGCGGTCACCGACCTGAATACTTTCACTGCCAACAACAATTTGGCGACAGTCAACACACAGGTGATCTACGCCGGCGCGGATAGTGGCGACAACAGCGGCAACGACGAGTGGAGCATCGATAGCCAGGACATCATCGGCGCCAGCGGTGGTCAGGTAGGTCAGCTCATCCTTTACGCCGCGCCGAGCTTGACCGACGCCGATTTGCTCGCTGACTTCAATGCGGCAGAAATGGCCAACGTCGCCAAGGTCATCAACGTGTCGATCGGTGGTTGCGAAACCGATACGAGAAGTGACGGTACGGCAGCGGCATCGGATCAGATCTTCGAGCTTGCCGTCGCACAAGGCCAGACATTCTCGATCGCCACCGGTGACAAGGGTGCTGACGAATGCCAAAACGGCGGCACCACACCGAGCTGGCCGGCCGACTCACCGTACGTGGTCGCCGTTGGCGGCACTACGCTAAATGCTTCGACGACCACCTGGAGCAGCGAAACCGTCTGGGTCAACGCCGGCGGCAGCCCGAGCACGTTCGAACCGAAGCCGAGTTGGCAGAACGCGCTCGTTCCCGGCACCAAGCGTGGCCTACCCGATATCGCGATGGACGCCGATCCGAATTCGGGTGCGGAAGTCTACGTCAATGGCGGGCTTGAGCAGTGGGGCGGCACCAGCCTGGCTTCACCGATCTTTGTCGGCCTGTGGGCCCGCATGATCGCGATCAAGGGCACCTCCATCGGCTTTGCCGCACCGTTGTTGTATCAGTTGCCGGCAGCCAGCTTTCACGACATTACTCAGGGCAACAACGGCGGCGAAGTGGCCAAGGCGGGTTACGACTTCGCCAGCGGTCGTGGCAGCGTGATTCTCAGCGCTGTGGCTAGCCAGCTCGGCATGCCTAGCCCGCTGGTCGCGAACTTCAGCGAGACTGCCACCGGACTGGTGGCCAAATTCACCGACACCTCTACCGATAGCGCCGGCACCATCACTTCGCACGTATGGAATTTCGGCGACGGCGGCGCGCCAACCACCGCCACCAACACTAGCCACCTCTATCCCAAAGCGGGCGCCTACACCGTCTCCGAGACGGTAAGCGACACCGCTGGCTATGTGATAGCCAAGACCACGTCGGTGACGATCAAGTAGCAGCGATCGCGGTTCGTCGCTTCGATGGCGACGAGCCGCGGCTCTGACATGCGGGATGACCGACAACCCCCTCGCTCCGCCCTACGCGGACATGCGAGTGAGTTCAGGCCTCTCCCCCGAAACCTGACCTTTCGCACGAAGCATCTGAAGACAAGCGACATGGCGATCCCGCAAGCCGGGGCACGCCATCACCGATGACACGATCTGGGGGTTTCATTTCATGATGGGGTTGGACATGCACACACACACGAATGGCCGTCTAAACAAGACCCGCCTCACTCCGTCCCTCCCGGTCACGCCGGTCACTCGCGCTATCCGCGCGGCCCTGGCGATTTCCGCCACCTTGTTGGCTTTGGGCGGCAGTGGTACTGCGATCGCGCAGAGCTGCGTCTTCACGACACCGGCCACGGAGACTTGTGAGGGCGCCTTCACCAACACCTTGCCTGACCCCTCATTCTTTACGCCTGTCACGGACCTCACCCTGGTGTTGGGAGACAGCGCGAACACCGTGCCGACCAGCGTGACACCCGCCGCCGGCCTGATGGGCATCGATGCCAATTGGGGTGGCAATGTCGGCGTGACAAGTTACGCCGACATCACCACGCAGGGGGCCGATGGCATTTTTGCGAACAACGCGACCACGGCGACGGTAAATAACCAAGGCAGCATCACCACCAACGTCACGGCCACCGGTGCCAAGGCGATGGACGTCAATGCGTACGGCGACGTGAGCGTGGTCAACAACGGCCCCATCAGCGCCTACAGCACCGGCGTCTACGACGTGACGGCGGTCAGCGCCTACTCAAGCAATGGCAATGTCTCGGTCGATAACCAGGCTGCCGGCACGATCAACGCCGCCGCGCAGGATGGCAACGCCATTGCGGTCAATACGTATGCCTATGGCGGGGCCACAGTCACCAATGAAGGTGTGATCACTGCCAGCTCAGCCAACTCGGTCTACGGCATTGCCGGGGGCATTGTTGCCCAGGCCGTCAACGGCAACGCCAGCGTCACCAACAGCGGCAGCATCACGGCAACGTCCACTGGATTGCAGGCCGTGGGCATACTGGCCACGTCCAACTATGGTTACGCCTCGGTCATCAACTCCGGCTCGGTCACGGCCACCGGTGGACAGGGCAAGACGATTGGCATCGAGGCGATCGGCCAAACCGGAAGCAGTGTCACCAACTCCGGTTCGGTCACGGCCACATCAACTTCAACTTCCGGTACCGCCATCGGCATCCTGGCGCAGACGGTCAACGGCAAAGCCACCATCACCAATACCGGCGGCGTTACGGTCACCTCCGGCTATAGCGCCATGGGCGTTTCGGCGATCTCGGCCGACGGTGACGCTTCGGCCAGCAGCTCCGGCCACATACAGGCCATCGGCCACGGTGGCGTGACCTCGGGCGTCGAAGCCTATACGGCTGTTGGCAATGCCAACGCCAGCAACGCTGGCTATGTGTTGTCGGGCTCCTACGGCGGCAGTGCGGTGGGTGTGTCGGCCACCAGTGGCGATGGTAACGCGACCGCCAGCAATACCGCCGCCGGTTACCTGCGTGTGGTGACGCTGGGCGAAGCCACCAATTACGCCACCGGTATTGCCGCCAAAACCTACAACGGCGATGCCACCGCTAGCAATGACGGCACCGTATACGCGTCGTCGACCCTTGGCGTGGGTATCGGCATCAACGTCAGCGCCACTGGCGGCAATGCCACGGCCACCAATACCGGAGCGATCACAGCACTCAACTCGCTGTTCGCCAATGTCCGCGGCATCCAGGCGATTTCTTCTACTGGTGAGGTCACCGTCACCAACTCCGGCAGCATCAGGGCCTTTTCAAACCAGGTGCTGGGTTACCCGTTTGCTATCACCAGCGTGCTGGGCATCGGCGCGCAGAGCTACGCCGGCACGACCGTCACCAACTCTGGCAGCATCAGCGCGACCGGCCCGTGGAAAACCTACGGCGTGGAAGGGATTTCCCTATACGGCGACACCCAGGTAACCAATACCACCAGCGGAACGATCTTTGCCAGTGGTCTCAGGGCGGTCGGCATTGTGGCCGACGTTGGCTACGGCACGACGTACCAGGCGGTGGTCAATAATGCCGGCAGCATCCACGTCAGTCAGGTTGGCGATTGCGACTGCAATCCCGGTTTCGTTGCCGATGGTGTGGGTATCGCTGCTTTCTCCGACTTTGCCGGGGGTGTCGCGGTCAACAACACCGGCAGCATCATCGTCACCACGCAGCAAGGCGCGTATGGCATCAGCGCCATTACCTACAACAATGCGGCGACCGTCAACAACTCCGGCACGATTACCGTCGGTACCACCGGCTATAACGCATCCAACTTCGGCATCGCCGCGCAGAGCGCGTACGGCAGTGTCTCCATCATCAACTCCGGCAAGGTATCTGTTGCGACCGGGTTGCTGATCGGAGCGGGCGCCTATGCCCTCAATGACGTCGTCGGCATCTATGGCCACACCGGGCGTCACCACAACGTGGGCTATGGTGCCGGTTATTACGGCGCCGGAGATACCAACATCACCAATACGGGCGATGTCAGTATTACGGCCACCCGCGAAGGTACCGGCATCTATGCGGTTGCCGAGTATGGCTCCGCCCTCGTCAGCAATTCGGGCCATGTGGTTGTCAATGACACTTTTGGCGGCAGCGGCATCGTGGTCAAAACGGGGCTTAACGGTTACACGACCGTAGGCAGTGCTGGTATCGACAACACAGGGACCGTCCAGGTTTACGGATCGCAGGACGCGCGGGGCCTCGTAGCGCACGTGGTCGGCGGCAATACGATCGACATCACCAATGCGGGCGACGTGGCCGTATCCGGCGAGGTGGGTGCCTTCGGCGTTTTTGCCCGCAACTACAACTACACCGGCAACGCCATCAACGTAAATAACACCGGTTCGATCAGTGCCGACATCGCTACTACCGGGCTCTACGCTCCCAACACCAACCAGAACCATGCTCAAGCCATCGGTGTGGAGACGTACAATTATTCCGGTATCACCACGGTCACCAATGCAGGCTCGATTGTTGCCCACGTCATCTCGACTACCCCGCTGACCGGCAGCGCCGTCGGCATCAATACCAAGAACGGATACGCCGCCCACTACGGCAATACCGTCGTCACCAATAGCGGCTCGATCACGGCATTCGATCGTTCCAACAATGGCAGCCCCTATTTCCATGCGCCACACGGGGCCTGGGCTGCGGGCATCAACTCGGACGGTACCTACGGGAATTTTACCATCAGTAACGCCGGCAGCATTACGGCGACCGCGCAGTCTGCTTACTTTGCCGACGATGGCCTCACCACGGCGAATGGCATCCTGGCGACATCCACGGTGGGCAACTCCGTCGCGCGCAGCCTGACCCTGGGCAACGTCAAGATCACCAACAGCGCCGGCGGCTCCATTTCGGCCAGCGCGGAAACCACCTACGGGGCCGGAAGCACCTTCGCGACCGGTCTGTCTGGTGTGGTCAAGATCGGCAGCAATGGCGGCTCGCTGGTCAGCGCCGGCCGTGGCATCACGATCGACAACGAAGCCCTGGTTACCGCGCAGGCAGTCACCGATGCCGCGGCCACCGGTTCGGCCACGGCCACCGGCGTGTCTGCGATCAACGGATCGGTGCAGGGTTTCGCCAGCGTCATCAATGCGGGCACGGTGTCTACGAACGCCACGAGCACCAGTGCGGCGACCGCCACGGGCATCTTTGCCAGCGGCCACAGCGTAACGGCAGCTCTCAACGCGGGTGGCAGCATTAAAGCAACAGCGACCGGTGCCAGCGGTGTGGCCACCGGTCTGTTACTGACCAACACCGGCAGTGCGGCGTTGACCACAAACAATGACGGTGTGCTCAATGCGACGTTCATCGGCGCCGGCAAGGCCTACGGCGCGATGATCAGCTCGGCCGGCGATGTGGCCTTCAGCAACACCGGCCATATTCTCGCGAGCAATGCGACGTCGGCGGTGGGTGTGGCTTTCAACAGCCCGGGCAACGTCACGCTGATCAACAGCGGCACGATCACCGCTAACTCGGCGGCGGCGGGCAGCGTCGCGGTGCTGAGCACCGGTGCGTCGAACGCTGCCATCAGCAACACCGGTACGATCAACGGTGCAATCCAGACCGGCGTCGGCAACGACACGTTGACCAACGCCGTCGGCGGTGTCTGGAACGCGATAGGTGCCTCGGACTTCGGTGCTGGAGACGACACGGTCAGTAACGTCGGCACGATCAACCTGAGCAACACCGCGATCAGCCTGGGCAGCGACCCGGCTGGCAACCAGTTCATCAACGCCGGCACAATCGCGGTACTGGGTAGCAACACGATCACCATGGGCACCGGGACTACGATCAATCCCAACCCGTTCACCAACAATGGCACGATCAACTTTCAGAACGGCGTAGTGGGCGACACGCTGACGATCAACGGCAACTTCGCCGGCAACGGCCAGGTCGACATGGATGTGAGTGGCTTGCACGGCACCAGCGATGTGCTGAAGATCAATGGCAACGTGGTTGCCGGTAGTGTGAACACGGTCAATGTGATCTTGCTGGATGATCCCACCACCGCCTCCACCCTGATCCCGTTGGTGCAGGTGAGCGGAACGTCGGCAGCCGGATCGTTCGTGTTGGGTCAATTCGTCCAGCCCAAGGGCTTCCTCGGCTTGAGTGAGAGCCTGGTGAGCACGCCGAACGCGGCATCGCTGGGCCTGACGGTCGCCGCCGCACCCGCGCCGCCAACTCCACCAGCACCACCGGTGGCGCCACCACCTTCCGGTACAGGTGTCATCGTGACCGTGAGTGGCCTGAGTCAGCTGGGCACGCTGGCCGCGTCGGCCGCACCGGGTGTGCAGAGTTTGATGAGAAGTCAGATCGGTACACTGGAAGATCGGATGGGCGCGGTGAGCCAGACGATCAAGGGCGGCTTGAGCTTGTGGACGCGCGCGTTCGCGGACAGTGGCGAGGTGGACCCGCAGCACTCGGCCGGCAACTTCGGTCAGAACGGCAACTTCGGGTTTGACCAGAGCAACTCCGGTGAGGAAGTGGGACTGGACTTTGCGATCTCCGACGAGGTCAAGGCCGGTGCGTTGTTCGCCAAGTCGCAAGCGAACCAGTCACTCGATGGCAACGAGGCTGACTCGAGCAAGATCACCGGCGATACCAGCGGCATCTATGGCACGTGGATTTCCTCAAGTGGCTTCTATCTGGACGCGTCTTACCGCTGGATGACTTTCAATGATCGCCTGCACGCGCCAGTGGGCTACGCCTCGATCCATGGCAATGCCGATGCGTTCAACCTGGAGGCGGGCAAGACCTGGAAACTACAGAACGGTCTGCAGATCGCGCCGCAGTTCCAGTACACGCTGACCAAGGTGGACAACATCAACGCACAGACCGGCAGTCTGGCCGGCTTCCAGTCCACCGGAGACGATGCGTCACGGGCAAGGTTGGGTGTGATGTTCAGCAAGGAGTACACGCCGGCCAGCAGCCACGCGATGTGGATGCCCTATGCCTCCTTGTCGGTGGTGCAGGAGCTGGACGGGAAGAACAGCTACTCGGTTAATGACACCTTCTTCGGCGAGACCAATACCAAGGGAACGAGTGTGCTGGCCGAGACCGGCGTTAACGTGCAGCTAGGCAAGCTGGCACTGTACGGCGGGCTGAACTGGCAGGACGGTGGCGCGTTGAAGAGCTTCTTCGGTGGTCAAGTGGGGCTGCGCTACACCTGGTGAAGCGGCGGGAAGGAAGTCCGTGGATGCAAATTTGCCGGACTCCTTTTGCGGAAGACATAACAAGGGAAAAGTCCTGGATGACATCAATGGCGACCCGAAGGAGAGCGTTATCGCGAGCAAGTTACATGGAGCGGGGTCCGTCGAGTCTCAGATGAACTTGGTCCAACGCAGTAAACAGGTATTCACGCCTGGTCAGCAGCGTGTTCTCGAACTGGAAGACGGAGACAGTTTTTTGCTGCAAACGATTTTGTTCGATGAAGACGATAGTGTTCTTCCGCGTTGGCGTTATCGCAGCGCGTCGCAAATCGCAGCGCGTCTGTCGAGCTGGGCGCGGAGGCGTCATGTATTGATTACGTATTGCATGATTGACAAAAACACCGTCCGAATCTGGCGGCTCGGTGCGGTCTGAGGATGTCTACATGAGGATCACTGTATTCGAAGGCTACACGGTCGGAAAGATCGAGCGAGGTATTCCGTTTCCGATGAAGCAGAAGAAGCTGCTTTCCACCGAACAGAAACGGGTCCTGCAAATGAAGGGTGGTGAAAGCTTTGTGCTCGTAGCGCACGCCGGCGAATCCTCGGCCGACAATGCCGAACGGCTCGTGCAATGGGCACGATTGAAGGGCATTCGCATCGTGCGGCGCAGGCTAGATGCCGACTCTGTGCGGATCTGTTACATGGGTATTCTCTGACCTGCGATAGTGGCCAAGCTGAAGAAGTGACCATGACCTCACGCATTCAGCGCGCAAGCTGACGACGCTTGCCGGCTTTCTTTTCTTGCGCGAAAAGAGCGACAAGAGTCGTACGTTTCCAGGACGTATCCTTGGATGACGGAGTATGGTCAATCTTCAACGCGTGGCAGTAGCGAGAATTGGGAGAGCTTTACGTGGCAGGCAAAAAGAGAACATCCGATACCGAGATCCAGGCAACTACTGACAAGGGCAAAATCGAACCGGGTCTGAAGCCCATTGCCGTCGCTTCCGCTCCAACGCCGGCCCCTGCGGATTCCTCGAAACCAACGGCGGATGAACCTGCCGTCGATATAGCCATGCAAGTCGAGAAAAGTTGTTCGCGCGGACTGGCGGCTTGGCTGGCTAGTAGTAACCTTTCCCTCGCGATTTCCTCCTATCAGACGGGCCGGGTGTACCTCGTCGGCAGTGACAAGCTCGGCCGGGTGTCTTTCTTCGAACGCCTGTTCGAGCGCGCCATGGGTATCGTTGGCAATGCCCAACGCATTTACCTCGGTAGCCTGTATCAGTTGTGGCGCTTCGAGAACGTATTGCGCCCAAACGAGGTTATCCATGCTCAGTTCGACAAGTGCTATGTCCCGCGCAATGCCCAGACCATTGGCGACTTGGATATCCACGAACTGGGCATCCGCAAGGACGGCAAGGTAGTCTTCATCAACACCAAATACTCTTGCGTTGCCGAGTTGAGCTTGACGCACAGCTTCAAGGCGATCTGGAAGCCGGACTTCATCAGCAAGCTGGCGCCCGAAGACCGTTGTCACTTGAATGGCCTGGCCATGGTCGACGGCGCGCCCAAGTATGTCACCGCTGTGTGCAAAAGCGATGCGGTGGATGGCTGGCGCGACCGGCGCCACGATGGCGGCGTGGTGATCGACATCGACACCAATGAGATCGTCTGCGAAGGTTTGTCGATGCCGCATTCGCCACGTTGGGCCAATGGCAAGCTGTGGCTGCTCAACGCAGGCACTGGCCACTTGGGTTGGGTGGATTTCGCGACGAAGTCTTTTGTGCCACTGGCGTTCTTGCCGGGGTTCGTGCGCGGCCTGTCGATCTTTGGTAACCATGCGGCCGTGGGCCTGTCCAAGCCGAGGAACCAGCGCTTTGAAGGTCTTCAGCTGGACGCGGAGCTGACCAAACGCGATGTCGAACCTTGGTGTGGGGTGCAGATCATTTCGCTCACTAACGGCGACGTGCAGCACTGGATCCGTTTCGAAGGTGACATTTCCGAGATCTTCGACCTGTGCTTCCTGCCGAACGTGCGCAATCCTATGATGGTGGGATTGCGTACGCCGGAAATCCGGGAACTGATCACGTTTGAAACTGAACTGCAGAAAGGGGAAGTAGCCCCATGAGCTTGAGAATGACGAGCTCGATGGGGTGCATGGCTGTAGCGTTGTTTATCGCAAACGCGGTACAGGCCCAATCGCAGTCCGTGACAACGGCGACAAAGACGCCGGCCACGCGCGCAATCCAAGCGCAACCTGCCGATGAAGCAGATGCAATATTTGCCCGTTGGGATACCGACCACAACGGAACGCTGTCTCTGGACGAGTTCCGGATCGGATGGCATCAGCTTCAGGCCACGATGACATTGCGTCGGCTGCATGAACAATTCGTAGCGATGGACACTGACAAGAATGGCTGTCTGGACGCAGAGGAGTACAGCCGCCTGGAACTAATCAGGAACGCTGGCAAGCGGGCGCCGCCGATGTCGATGTTCGATACAGAGAAGAACCAGTGCCTGGATTTCAAGGAATACGTGAACGTGGTCAACTACTTGTTGAGGCACGAGCACAAATGATCATCGTTCGACACTTTGTTACAACTTATGCTTTACGAATAGAGATCTGCGTATTGGCGTGGAGCCAGTCGAATAGCCCGAACCGATCTGCGATGCTGCACTGAAGGTGCTCGACGATAATGGCTTGTCAGTTTCAGAGTATGACGTCGATTGCTATGGCACGGCCGGACACAGACGCATAGAGCCTTCGGCAAGCTTGTGGCTTGGGGTCAGGCGGGCGACTGGAGTATTGCAGCAACGATGAGATGAGTTGCCTCAGCCGCGATTTTTTCCAGACTCTGTGGCTTGTCGCCCGGGGTGACTGAAGCGACAGCGAGTCCCCTGATCGCTCCAACAAGTGCAATTGCCGTCAAAGAGAAGTCTCGTTTCGGCGCTAGTTTGATTTTCGCCAAACGATTCGCTTCTTGTTTGATGAGCGAAGCGAACACGTTCAGAGCGGCCTGCCGATGAGCCTCCATAGCGGCGCTTACTCCCACTGATTCAATATGAGCGATGCGCGCCATACGTCTATCGGCCGTCATCGTCTTGAGATAGGCAGTGACACCTGCACGGGCACGAGTCTTGAAATCCAAAGGGTCCGCCTTTGCTAAGGCGGACGCCGCGGCTTCAATCGCACGCACATTGATGTCGTCGTAAAGAGTGTGAAGTAATTCTTCCTTGCTCCCGAACTCTTCATAGAAGTTTCGCGCAGAAATCCCAGCCATCGAGCAAAGCTGTTCTATGGAAGTGTTGCTATAGCCGTCACTGGCGAAGGCTTCCGTCGCCGCCTCGATCAGTTTGTCGCGGCGTTCAGTTCGGCGCTCGGCGGTCGTGCGACTCCGGTACCGACGGTTTTCTGCGTTATTCACCTTCAAAGGCGTGATCCATTTTTGTGGCAGTGCAGCTTGCAAAGCTACATCGTGAGCGTAACTTGCAAATTGGTATGGAGTCTTACCAGTTTAACGATGTCCAGTAGGCGGTCGTCCTGGGCATCGCATTGGTGAGTTCGGAGGGGCGTATGTATGACTGTTCGATTCGTGGCCATTTTAGCAGTAGCCCATGCGGTATCGATTGCCTGTGGGCGACCGGCTGCCTGCGCAGTAACGGCTCCAACGACTGGAGCGGCCAGCCTTCTGTTGGATCCTTTGAGTCTCTCGCATGGTATGGGGGGTGCAGCCGATCATCTCGTCAGAATTTTCCTCTTTACAGAAATACCTCGATACAGCACCGCAGAAGTGGCTTAAGCCGCGTCGTTGTGTCGATGACACTTGTCGTGATGACGTCGGTCGTTGTGTCAGCCATTCGGTCGACTGCTCGCGGTAGAGGCTTGTGTGTCACCACACTGCAGTCTGGGGTTTTAATGCAAATGGCAATGGGAGTAGTGCGATGAAGAAAGCAAGCTTTATGGCAGGGGCACTGGCGTTGGTTTTCACCTTGACAGGTGCCATCACCAGTTCCGTCAGGGCGCAGACTATTGTTCCGCCACCGAACAGCGATCCGTTCTATGTTCCACCGGCCGGTTACGCATCTTTGCCGAACGGGATGATACTCAGCGATCGCACGATCAATGCGGAATATCTGCTGCCGTTTCTATCTACAAATGTCACCAATCAGTTGGGCAGTGCAGGCGCGGCGCTCCTGCCCGCAATCAGCACATTGCAGAACCTGAAGATCAATGCCTATCAGGTGCTGTACAAATCCACAGATTCCAATAACCAGCCGGTGGCCGAAGTGGTGACTATTCTGGTTCCTCAGGAAACGTGGAGCGGCAGTGGCACGCGTCCGTTGGTCGCCTTCGAGAGTGCCGAGGATTCAGTGTCGAACATATGCGAACCGTCGTATACCCTTCGTGCGGGACTACTGGGGCAACCAGCTAGCCAGGCATCGGGCAGCCAACTTGACATGTTACTTGGGTTGATTCCATTGACCGAAGGCTACGCGGTCGCGATTGCCGACTATGAAGGGCCGCAATCGGAATGGCTCGCTGGTGCACAGGCGGGACATGCCGTGCTCGATGGTATCCGCGCAGCATTGCATTACGCGCCAGACGGATTGTCGTCTACGACACCGGTTGGTCTCTCTGGCTACTCGGGTGGTGGTGGGGCGGCGGGCTGGGCAGCAGCTTTGAGGCAGGTTTATGCGCCGGAGTTGAACATCGTTGGTGCAACGGTGGGTGCGGCGTCCAATTCCGATCTTAGCGTCGTGTATAAGGCCAACGATGGCACCCTGGAGGAGGGCATACTGCCGCAGGCAGTGGTCGGTCTGTCGCGTGCTTACCCCAATGCAGGGGTCGCGCAATATTTCAATGCCGCAGGCAATCAGTTGCTAGCGGCGGCGGCCAATCAGAACCAGTGCCTCATCACGCAGGCCATCACCTTCGCTTTCGACGGACCACTTGAGAATTACACGATTAATCCGAGTGTCAATTTGGTGAATTCCCCGCCAGGCGGCATTCTTTTTCCTGTTAACAGCCTTGTCGATCAACCGCTCGTACCGGATATGCCGATCCTCAACTATAACGATGAGTTCGATGGATTCGTGCCGGTGACCGGAGATAACGAAGTCGCACTGAAGTACTGCAAGGCGGGCGCCAATGTGGAAGTGATGCGCACTTCGACACCGTTGCCGTTTTCAAATGGCACTCCGGTTGGCGTCGTCGTGCATGGGATCGCCGCGATCGAGGGTGCGTTGCCAGCACTGCATTATCTTACCAATCGGTTCAAGGGTTTGCCGCCGCGTAATGACTGCCCATACTCGGTCCTGTGGTCGGTGAACGACGGAATGCCTTACCAGGCGCTCAATACGCAGTGATGGCGAAGCATTGATAGAGCCGTAGCCAGCTCGCCCTGCTCACAGTTGCTGTAATTGCTGCGGGCAGGGCGGTTATTGGTGTGCCAGTGTCGACTCCCCATAAACTCACGTTCGTTGCGTGGTCGAAGATCGCGTACGTGGCATATCGGCGCATTGGCAACTTTGTATTATTTTCGGCGGCCTGAAGCCAGAGTGTAGTGTCCTCGTTCATCCACGCATCGCGGCGTTCGTTGCTACGGACGATCATCGGAAACCAGCTGTGGCCGATCTCGTGCTCAATCAGCGCATGAAGATCACTGCCCGACATCAGATAGCTATTCCTCTTTTCGGAGGCGCATGCCGAAGGAGCACCCGATTTACAGGCGCTGCGACCGTGAAAGTACCGTCTGGATAACGACGACAATCGCCAGGAATACACCGGAAACCACGGCCTGCACGGACGAGTTGAGTGAACCGACCTGATTGATCATGTTCTGGATGACGCTCAGCAGCAGCACGCCGGCGAGCGTTCCCGCCAGGCTTCCGCGCCCACCGACAAGCAGCGTTCCGCCGATGACCACCGCCGAGATTGCGCTGAGTTCGAGGCCGACTCCGACTATCGGCACTCCCGAGGACGAATATCCTGCGTTCAGCGCGCCTGCGACGCCGGCGCACAGCCCGCTCACGATGTACACGCTGAGCTTGACCCGCGCGACGGGAAGGCCCATGAATATCGATGCGCTTTCTGAACCGCCGACCGCGAAGATCGACTGGCCCGCGCGCGTTCGGCTGAGCGCCAGCGTGCCGAGGATCACGGCAACCAAGGCCACGATGACCGTCCAGTGGATGCCGAAAATACCGTCTTGACCGACGGCAGTGAATGCTGGGTTCTTGATCAGCGGCGTCGTGGATCCGCCGTTGGTAACGGCAAGAACCAGCCCGCGCACGGCGAGCAATCCAGCCAGCGTCACGATGAAAGGTGCCATCTTTCCGTACGCGACGAGCAGCCCCTGAAACAGTCCGATCATGCCGCAGACGACGAGGGGAAGAACGAATGCGCCCACAATGCCCCAGCTCGAACCATAGGCCGCGAGCACGCCACCGAGCGCGAACATCGAGCCGACCGAGAGATCGATGCCCCCGGTGAGAATGACGAAGGTCATTCCGACAGCGACGATCAGAGGAAAAGATGATTGCGTAAGAATGTTGCTGAGGTTGCTGAACGTCAGGAAGGTGGGAAAGGAGAAGGCACCAACCACGAGAAGAACGACGAGCGCCACCGCGGCGCCGTAGCTCTGCAGCACACTGGCGATGAGCTCCCGACGCGCCCGGTTGTCGACGGCTGGCTTGACGCTCTGTTCAATCGCGACGGTCATCGGACGGCCAGCCTTCCACGTTGGATATAGACAGCGAAGAGGATGATGATGGCCTGGGCGATTTGCGAATAGGCATCCGGCACATTGTGCTGGTTCAGTGTGGCGCTGATGAATTGCAGCAGGGCGGCACCGGCGATCGTACCGATGACCTTCACCTGGCCGCCGGTCAGCGGGGTTCCACCGACGACGACAGCCGTAATCGCCGACAGCTCAATCAAGTTGCCGAGCGTCGACGGCACGGATGCTCCGAGGCGCGCGGTGCCGATGATTCCGGCGATCGCTGCAAGCACAGCACAGAGTATGTAGACCATGAGAAGGATGCGCTTGACCGGTAAACCGGAGAGCTCTGCCGCCCGGCGGCTTCCACCGATCGCGATCAGCTGCTTGCCGAAGGTCGTGCGATTCACCAGCACCGCGATCAGCAGAACGGCCACGACGGCAATGATCATGCTGCAGGGAATGCCGACGACAGTGCCGCGTCCGATCGCCAGGATTGTCGGATCCGTGATCGATACCAGTTGCTCATGGGCGATGAGCAGGGCGATTCCACGCCCGGTCACCATGAGCGAGAGCGTCGCGACGATGGGTTGCACACCGATGAAGGCCACGAGCGATCCGTTGATCACGCCGACGAGTCCGCCGACAACGATCGCGATCATCACCACCGGAATCAGCCCGTAGCCGATATAGAGCGGCATGACCGCCGCGGCAAGCGCCATCACGCCACCGACAGAAAGGTCGATGCCCTCGGTTCCGATGACGAGCGCCATGCCAAGCGCGACGATCAACGCGGGAACGACCTGCACGAACTGGGTACGGAAATTTCCGATGTTGAAGAAGTTCGGTGTGAAGAAGAAGTTGTAGAGCAGCAGCACAATGATGGCGAGATAGACGCCGTAGGTTTGGAGGATGCCGAGCCCTACTCCGCGCGTTGGCAGCGAGACCGTCATGGTCTGTTCGGTCATTCGTTCACTCCGGCAAGAGCCGCAAGCAGATGCTCCTCGTCGACATCGGCGCCCTGCAGTTCGGTTTCAATGGATCCGTCGCGCAGAACGATGACGCGGCCCGAACCCTCGACCACTTCCTCGACCTCTGAGGAAACCAGCACGATCGCCAATCCCTCGCGTGCGAGTTCGTCGATGAGCGCCTGCACCTCGGCTTTTGCACCCACGTCGATGCCGCGGGTCGGTTCGTCCAGCAGAAGGACCTTCGGGCGCATGGCGAGCCAGCGCGCGATCATCACCTTCTGCTGGTTGCCGCCGGAGAGTTCCGACACGATCTGTTCGGGTGAGGATGCCTTGATGTGCAACCTCTTCATGAAGACCTCGACCACGGCATCCTGATTGCGCCGTGAGGAAAATCCGGCGTGAGAGAGTCGCGGAAGGGCGGCAAGAACGATGTTGTCGCGAACGGAAAGGTTCGGAACGATCCCCTCGGCCTTGCGGTCTTCCGGAAGCATCACGATGCCGGCGCGGATGGCCGCCGGCACCGAGCCACTGCGTACGGGCTTGCCGTCCACGGTCACCCGGCCGCGATCGAGCTGCATCACACCGGCGATCGCCTTGAGGGTTTCGGATCGCCCGGAGCCGAGCAGACCGCCCAGTCCAACGACCTCACCCGGCCTGATCTGCATGTCCACACCGTCGATCTGATGCCTGCGACTGAGATCCTCCGCTACGAGAACCGGCGGCGCCGTACTTGCGTTGGTCGCGCTGAAAGCGGTGCTTCCGCTTCTCCTGACTTTCTCGACCGACCGGCCGAGCATGAGCGAAACAAGTTCAACTCGCGGTATGTCTGAGAGTTGGCCGACGCGCACGACTGCCCCGTCGCGCAGGATGACGATGCGCTCGGCGACGCGGTAGATCTCATCCATTCGGTGACTCACGTAGACGATCGCGATGCCTTGCTCCCGCAGCAGTGACACGACCGAGAAAAGTGTCTCGACCTCGCGCGCTTCGAGCGATGATGTCGGTTCGTCCATGATGACGATGCGCGCATTGATACTGACCGATCGGGCGAGGGCCACCATCTGCTGGACGCCGAGCGCGAGGCTGCGAAGCGGCTTGCGAACATCCACGTCGATGCCGTAGACGTCCAGCAGTCCGCGGGCGTCAGCGACCATCTTGGTGAAGTCGATGAGTCCGAAGCGGTTGCGCGGTTCGCGTCCGAGAAAAATATTCTGTGCGACCGACATCAGCGGAATCAGGTTGACTTCCTGGTAGATGGTCGAGACCCCGGCTCGCTGAGCATCGAGCGGGCGGGCGAACTTTGCGATCGATCCGCCAAGCAGCAACTCGCCCTCGTCCGGCTGGTAAACGCCGGTCAATACCTTGATCAGGGTGGATTTTCCAGCGCCGTTCTCGCCCATCAGTGCGAGACTTTCGCCCGGTCGCACCGCGAAGTCCACGGAGCGCAGTGCGGTCACACCGGCAAAACGTTTCGTGACGCCACGCGCCTCGAGTACCGGTGCTTCGACTGAACCCGGTAACGGCGCCGTGGTCGGCGGCTCGATCGTCACGATGCTTGCCTCTCTTCACATCCAGTGGGCGCCGGACCAGCCGACGTCGCGCGCGCGTGGTTCTTAGAAGGCCGAATTCACGCTCTTGGCCGCGTTCGACGAATCGTATTGCGTGTCGTCAATAACGATGTTCTGACTGACAGGGGATCCAGAGAGAAACGTCTTGAGCGTGGCGAATGCGAGCGGTCCGAAACGCGGGTTGGATTCGATCACACCGTTGTAGGCCCCGGCGACGATTTGCGAGACGGCATTCCTGGTTCCGTCGACAGAATAGATCTGGATGTCCTTGCCTGGGCTCTTGCCGGCGGCGATGATCGCGGCTTGGGCTCCAAGACCCATCTCATCGTTCTCGGCGTAGATGACCGAAATTTCCGGGTGCGCCTGCAACAGCTGCTCGGTCACTGACTGGGCGGTCGAGCGGTCGAAGTTGCCGGTTTGCTGCGCCACGATCTTGATCGCGGGTGCCTTCGCAGCCATCTCGTCGACAAAACCCTTCGTGCGGCCGGTCGTCACACCGTTACCGGAGGCCCCAAGCAGGATGCCGACATTGCCCTTGCCCTGGGTCCCGGTGATCAGCTGGTCTGCCGCGCGCTTGCCTTGCTCGACGAAGTCTGATCCGAGGAACGAAACATAGTCCTTGCACGCGGTGGCGTTCAACTGGCGATCGATAGTGAGCACCGGGATGTTCTTCGCGCGGGCGACAGAAAGCGCCGGCTCGAGTCCATCGGAATTGAGCGGCGCAACGATGAGAACCTGTGAACCCTGCGAAATCAGATCCTGGATGTCGGAGATTTGCTTGGACAACGTCGACTGCGCGTTGGTCTTGATAAAGCGCTTTACTCCGATCCTGGCGGCCTCGTCGGTAATCGACTTGGTTTCGGCGATGCGAAATGGGTTGTCTTCCTTCTCCGATTGCGAGAAACCGACGACCGCATCCTTCAGATCAATCTTTTGGCCGTGGTAATCAGAGAGGGAACAGGTCGGACCGCTCGAGGCCTTGACCGTCTGCTTGGTGTCTGCCGAGTCCGCCCCGGACCCGGACGCAGGCGTTCCGGTGTTCGTACAGCCAGTGAGGGAGAGCCCAACCGTGGCCATGAATGCCAGGGTTCCGATGATCGATGTGACCCGAGGGCCTTGAGTTGTGTTCTTCAACATAAGCTGTCCAACCTCATTATTAGAGATGTAGTTGCTTGTGAGACACGAACTTGCGCGGTGGTTGCAATAGTTCTCGATCCCACCATTCTCAATAAAACAACGCTTTAATTACACGAGTCACTTAAACCTTAGCGATTGGTTTCATTGCGCGTAATGTTCATTACCGAGTGTTGCTAAATGGTGTTCAAAAGTCTATTCGGTATTTTCGCAATATTCACATCCATGCCTATTCTGGACAACGCATCGATTTCGACTAAGGCCGCTCCGCATCCGTCACCAGGTGGATGATGCCGGTCGCTGGCACTGCCAGAATGACCGTTCGTGCCCCAACTTTGAATGTGATACGCGAGCGCGATGAGGCGATCAATGGATGCAGCCGTCTCGCGTTCAGCACGGCGATCACCTCGATCAACAATTGCTACGTCCGAATCCTGGACGGACAAGCACGCCGAAAAGGTCGGCGTCGTACGTTACAGCACCGACGTGATCGCCAGCGAAATGCAGATGCTCGGTGGCATGGATGGCTGCGGTGATGATTATGGTCAGCGCGCGCTCAGCCCAGTCGGCACCGGCCGGTAACGGCAGCTTTGATGACGACGATATTCTGTTTTAATTCGAGTGCTTGATTCCTGCATGGATTGCAAAAAGAGCCCGCCGAAAGGCGGGCTCTTTTTGTATCTGGTGAGGCTTCGCTCAGTTTTATTTCATCATGAGAACGTCGTTGCTTCGATTGCGATCCGGCAGTACGTGCTCGGGATCGATGGTGACGGATTTCACCCTGCGCGTGCCGTCTATGTGGACAACGTAGGTGCGGTGCTGCTGCCAGGTTTCCCACGGCACGCGGACGTCCTGCTTGCTGCCGTCGTCGTAGATGACTTCGAGTGTTGCTGGCAGTGCCAGTTGGTCGAGGTTGGCGACGGTGACATCGAGACCTTTGTGGAAATCGCCGCCGGCGTAGACGGCTTTTTGCACCGCGAGATCGAGCTGCCAGTTGTGCTGGTACCAGGCGTTCCAGAACCAGCCCAGATCTTCGCCGGTTTCGCTTTCCATGAAGCGGAAAAAATCCGAGGGGCTAGGATGCTTGTAGGCCCAGGTGGCGATATAGCGGCGGAACGCGGGATCGAAACGCTCTGGCCCGATGATTTGTTCGCGCAGCAGCTGCAGGCCGAAGGCGCCTTTGAAGTAAGTGATCGGATGGCGGTATTTCTCCGACACCATGTCGGCACCGATCAGCAGCGGTGGGGCATTCGTATCGGTCAGTACCTTGGCCATCTGGTCGGCCGGCGTGCCCTTGCCGGGGGCGTATTCGCCGTCGCGCTTGGGCGCATATTCTCCGTTGTGGAAGTGGTCGGCTTCGTAGATATCGATGAAGGTGTTGAAGCCTTCATCCATCCACGCATCGCGGCGTTCGTTGCTGCCGACGATCATCGGGAACCAGCTGTGGCCGATCTCATGGGCGATCAGTGCGTGCAGGTCGCTGCCGCTCGCGGTCTTGTCGTCGAAGGTGATGGCGGGATATTCCATGCCACCCGCGGTACCGGCCTCGTTGACGGCCACCGGCCACGGGTAGGGAAACCACTGCGCCGAGAAATATTCGGTGGATGCCTTGAGGTATTCGGTGGCGCGGCTCCAGGCCTTGTCGCCAGCGCTCTCCACTGGATAAAGCGACATCGCCAGCGCTGTTTTGCCGGCGGGGAGATTGATGCGTGCGGCATCCCAGACATAAGCCTTGGATGCACCGAACGCAACATCTCTGCTGTTCTGTATGCGGAAGTGCCAGGTCAGCGTGCCGTTCTGCTTTGGCCGGCTGGACGGCTGGGTGACTTCCTCGGCCGTGCGGATCATCACCGTGGTATCGCTGTGCCGCGCCTGTTCGAGCCGCTGCTGCTCGGTGGCGGTAAGTACGTCGGCAGGGTTGAGCAGCTCGCCGGAGCCGGTCACGATCATGTCCCAGGGTACGGTGACCGAATAGTCAAAGTCGCCGTATTCCAGATAGAACTCGCTGTTGAGATAGGGCGCGGTATCCCATCCGCGCAGATCGTCGTACACGCATAGTCGCGGATACCACTGCGCCATCTCGAAGATGTCGCCGTTTTTGCTGTGGTTCACGTCGGTGCGGCCACCGAATTCGCCGGGTACGGTGTAGCTCCAGCGGATATGCAGGCGCAGCTGACCATCCCTGGCTTTCAGCGTGGTCGGCAGGCGCACTTGCATGCGCGTGTCGGAGATCACCCAGGTCGCGTTCTGCAGTTTGCCAGCGCTGTCCTCGACCTGTACCGATTCGATGGTTTCGCCATCGGTGAATTCGGTGGGGAAGCTATCGCTGAAGGCGCCGCGTGCATCCTTGCGATAACGGTTCTGCTCCACCTGCAGCCACAGCACGTCGAGCGCGTCCGGGCTGTGGTTGGTATAGGTGATGACTTCGTTGCCGCTGAGTTTGCGGCTGGCCGGATCCAGTGTGGCCTTGATCGAATAGTCCGCGTGGTTCTGCCAGAACAGCGGGCCGGGCATGCCGCTGGCGGAACGGAACGCGTTGGCCGGCTGCGGATACGCGTAGGGCGCGAAGGTTTGCTGCGGATTGAAGCGCGATGCGGTTGCATCCGCCGCCGCGGGACCGGCCGCTGATACACCATTGGCTGAAAGCATAAAGAGCGTGAGAGCGGCAGCGAGCCGCCCTGGAGTGAAAAGATTCATGCGACTCTCGTGCGGGGAAGTGGGTCAGGGAACGCCGCCCGACTCTATCAGGGCCAGCACCTCATAGCAGGCTCCCATAGTGTGGTAATCGGTCTTGCCGGCGGGGCTTTTCTCGTCATCCATTTTGCGGTTGTCCACGGTGAGAATCCGGTACCAGGCACCGTATTTGTGGTCCACAAAATGTTCCCACGCGTAAGCCCATAGTTTCCCGTACCAATCGTCATAGACCGGCAGCCCGGTGCGCGCGTGCAGCAAGGCGGCGGCGGCCAGCGATTCGGCCTGGACCCAGAAATACTTGTCGCCATCGCAGACGCTGCCGTCCAGCGCAAAACCGTAGGCGATGCCGCCGTTCTTCTCATCCCATGCCCGTGCCAGCGCGGTGTCGAACAAATGCATGGCGGTGGGCAGCAGCCAGTTCTCTTCGCGGCCGCGCTCGAGCAGCAGCGGTTCCATGATCATCAGCAGCTTGGCCCATTCGGTCTGGTGACCGGGCTGGTATCCCCATGGGCGGAACAGGTCTTTCGGGTTATCGCGGTGGTAGTCCCAGTCGACGTTCCATTCGCTGTCGTAGTGCTCCCATACGAGTCCGTTCGCCTTCGCAGCCTGACGGCGGGTCATGTGATCGGCCAGCGTGAGCGCGCGCTCCAGATAGCGTGGATCGTCGCTGGCCTGATATGCGGCCAGCATGGCTTCGCACATGTGCATGTTGGCGTTCTGGCCGCGGTAGCTGCTGAAGTGCCAGTCGGCATCAGCTTCGTCACGATACAGACCAGCCTCGACATCCCAGAAGCGTTGTTCGAGCAGTTGCCAGGTTTCATCCATCCAGGCGCCGGCCTCGGTGATGCCGGCCTTCAGTGCGGTGGAGTAAGCCAGCAGCACGAAGGCCACGCCGTAGGCATGGTTGGTGCGATCTTCCGGCAGGCCGTCGCGGATCGTCCACGTGTAGCCGCCGCTTTTCGGATTGCGATGCACGTCACGCAGGTAGCGCAAGCCATGGCGGGCGGCGTCGAGGTACTCATTAGCCAGAGCGGCCTGCTTGCCGAATTCGATCGATGCCATCGCATAGTTGAAGACAAAGCGTGTGCTGCTGACCAGATGGCGATGGTTGCGATCGTAGATCGTGCCGTCGTCCTTGAAATAATGGAAAAAGCCACCTGCCGGATCGATCGCACGCGGATGGTAGAACGCCATCGTGTGGGCGATGTGTTTGCGCAGGAAATCCGCCGAGCGGAAATCTGGCGCGGCGGTTTGTGAGCTGTTGTGCGTGTCGGAACTCATGCGTGCGTCTCCATGAAGTGTTTGGTTTCGGCATCGGTTGGCATCGCGGTAAACGAGCCCTGGCGACCGACGGCGATCGCGCCGCAGGCGGCGGCATAGCGCAGTACGGCATGCAAATACGGCAGCGAGGTCAGCAGCGGCTGCAGGCGTTCGGCTCCGCGACCATCGAGCGCGGCAAGCTGATACAGCAGTCCACCGACGAAGGCATCGCCAGCCGCCGTGGCATCCACCATCGGTACCGAATAGCACGGCAGTTCGCCGTCCATGTCCGGATGAAACCAGCGCATCGGTTGATTGCCGTCGGTGACGATCAGCAAGGTGCTGCGGCCTTTCCACAGTGCTTCGAGCGCGGCCTCCTCACCATCCACGGCGATGTAGGCAAACTCCTCGGCGCTGAGCTTTACCACGTCGGCCAGATGCAAAGCCGTCCACAACGCGGCGTGTGGTTCGCTGCCTTGCGGCCAAAGGGCTGGGCGAAGATTCATGTCGAAACTCACCAGCGCACCGGCCTCGTGTGCCCGGCGCATGCCTTCGTAGGTGGCTTCGGCCAGATCAGGGTCGGTCAGGCTGTTTGAGCAGACATGAAAGATGGCGATATCGCCGAAAGTCTTGTTGCCGAAATGATCGGCGCGAAACAGCAGGTCGGCCGAAGGTGGTCGATAGAAGCTGAAGCTGCGTTCGCCTTTGGCATCGTGCGTTACAAATGCGAGTGCCGTGTTGGCCACGCTGGTACGTGCAACGTCCTGGGTGCCAACGCCCTCATGCTGCAGACGGTCGAGCAGAAAGTCGCCAAAGCGATCATTGCCCAACATGCCGGCAAAGCGCGCTTCGCCGCCGAGGCGGGCGACGGCTACCGCGACGTTAGCGGGCGCGCCGCCGGCAAACGGCACGAATTGTTGCGCGAATCCGCGCTCATCGTTGCTCTGCGCATGAAAGTCGATCAGCGCCTCACCAAAACAGAGAATGGGTTGCATGGTCTTGAGTTCTTGGAGTTGAAAAAAAAGCAGGTCGAAAAGACGAGGCGAAAAAAAGCGAGGCGCCGCAGCGCCTCGCTCTGACCGATCATTTACTTGACGGTGCGAACCTTGGAGCCGCTGACGCCGTAGAACAGGATGTACAGGTAGCACAGCAGTGGCAGGAAGAAGGCGTGCTGCAGACCGATGTGGTCGGCTATGACGCCCTGCAACTGCGGAATCAAAGCTCCACCAACGATCGCCATGATCAACAAACTGGATGCCTTGCCGGTCAGGGACCCGAGGCGCTCGATACCCAGCGAGAATATGGTTGGGAACATGATCGAATTGAATAAACCGACAGCCACGACGCTCCATACCGCTACACTCGAAGTAGTAAGCATGGTGGTTAGTACTAACAAGCCAGCAATGGTTGCGAACAACGATAGCAATTTACGTGGCGACACTTTCACCATCAGACCGGACCCAATTAGTCGGCCCACCATCGCTCCGCCCCAGTAGAGTGCGACATAATTGGTCGCTTGGTTCTCGCTCATGTGACCGATTTCGGGCAGTGAAAGGTAATTAACCAAGAAGCTGCCGATAGAGACCTCGGCGCCGACATAAAAGAAAATACCTAATACGCCAAACAAAACGTGCGGGTGCCGGAGTGCTTCGAGAAGCGTGTGCTTAACCTGCTCAGAGCCTCCCGTAGTCTCAGTTAGTGAGGGAAGTTTGAAGAGCCAGACGCCGACGGCCAGTAGGACCAGTACAACAGCGAGCCCTATGTACGGCGCTTTGACTAGATCAGCCTGTTTGTTTCGATAGTCTTGCAAATTTTGTTTGGTTTGCTGCGGTAATCCATCTCGAATTTGCTGAAGATCCGCGGACTGAGTGTCATCTAGTTTCGATGACGCTAGCTTGTCTATCGCTGGCGCCAATTTTTCGGCAGCAATGGCGTTGAATCGATCTGGCGATTGAGCTTTAAGCACTGCGAGAAGTTTGTCGTTGGGCAATACAGATAGGGTTTCACCCACTTGTGCTGGCGTTAAATGTTCGAGCATCTGGACGAAGCCAGGCGTCGATAATTTATCGAGTGAAGCGCTTGATACATCACCAATAGCAGCTGTTGCGCGATCGGTTGGCGCCTGCGTCAGCGCGATGAGATCTTTATCAGGTGAAGCTTGATTTAGGGTTGCAACCAGTTGTTTTGTCTCAGGTGCGTCGTGGATCCCTTTGGGTAAAATAGTGCTGGCAGCTGCGAGTATCAGAAGACCGCCAAACAACGGTGCCAATGTCGTGCCGAGCGAATTCATAGCTTGTGCCAACGTGAGTCGGCTGGAGCTGGTTTTTTCGGGGCCAAGCAGAGCAACGTAGGGGTTAGCGGCTACCTGCAATACCGTTATTCCAGTCGCAAGAACAAAAAACGCGACTAGAAAGGCTGCATAGGAGTGCATGGTGGCAGCAGGCCAAAAGCACAGTGCGCCAAGAGCGGCGATAGCAAGGCCAATGACAATCCCCTTTTTGTAACCCAAACCAGCCACAACGCGACCGGCTGGCAGCGACATAAGAAAATATGTGCCAAAAAAGATGAACTGCACCAGGATCGCTTGAGCGTAATTAAGCTCGAACACCGCTTTCAGATGCGGGATCAGAATGTCGTTGAGGCAGGTCAGGAAGCCCCACATGAAAAAGATCGTGGTGAGCACGCCAAGTGCCATCGGGTAATCGGTGTAGCGATTGCCCTTGGTTTGGCCTGATGTTGCCGTGGGCGGAAGGTTTGGAGCCATGGGGATGGGGAGTCCTTGGTTGGGCTTGATCAGAGAAAGGGTGGCGGACAACTGCTGGCACGTATAACGAGCTTCACCGGCGCAATGGTTTGGCAATTCGGCGTATGCGGTTCGTGCAGGCGCTGCAGCATGAGTTGCGCGGCCTGCCTGCCGCGCTCGCTTGGCGCGGTGGACAAGGTCGTGAGCGGTGGCATGCCCAGTGCTGCTTCGGCAATGTCGTCAAAACCGGTCAATGCGAAATCCTTGCCTGGGCGCAGTCCACACTGATTGAGGCCAAGCATCAGCCCCAGCGCCACCGCATCGTTGTAGCAAACCGCTGCAGTGGGGGCGGTATCCCCCGCAAACAGTGCCGTTGTTTGATGCGCGGCTTCGAGGCGAGTCGGCGCGCATTCAATTTGCCATTTCGATTCGACCGGCAATCCCGCCGCGTGCATCGCCTGGATGAAACCGACACGGCGCTGCCTGCAGGAGCTGGAGTCGTGATGACCGCCGAAAAAGGCGATGTGACGATGGCCGCGCTCGATCAGATGTTCGGTGGCCAGTCGTGCGCCGTACTGGTTGTCCAGCATCAGGTGATCCCAGGGTGCGGATTCGGGAACGGCGCCGTCCAGCTCGCGGTTGAACAGCAGCAGCGGTGACCTTGGGCCAACGGCGGCCAAGACGTCTTCTGCGTTGCTGTGTTCGGCGGGCGACAGAATGATGCCGGCCGGGCCGTGTTCCAGCAGCGAGCTCAGCACGGTCTGTTCGCGTGCCGCCGATTCGCCGGTGCAGCCCAGTAGCGTAACGTAGCCTGCCTCGCCGAGTGCTTCGTCGACGCCGGCGGCGAATTCGGCGAAGAAGGGATTGGCCAGGTCGTTCAGTACCAGCGCAATGCTGGTCGAGGTGCGCCGGCGCAGGTTGGCCGCGGCGCGGTTGTAGACATAGCCTTGATGCCGCAACTCCTGCTCGACGCGCGCCCGTGTATCCCGGTTGACCAGCGGACTGCCGCGCAATACCAGCGATATCGTTGCCCGCGACAGCGCGCAGCCGGCGGCAATATCGTTCAAGGTAACCTTGCGGTGGATGGGTGGATGGTTGGGCACGGTACTCTGCGAAATAGCGACGATGCAGATGTTGGAACGATCCAAATGTAACTTATCGGCGCCGTTACACACGCCGCGACGCAGCATGCACTGGGCTAGTGGTGAATGCTAGCGTGCTGCACCTGGTTGATGCCATGACTGACAGTTAATCCGAGGTTGAAATGACTTTTTGCTCGCGCCGCATGTCGTATTGGCTGATCAGTTCCATGCTATTCATGGCGGGACCCGTCATCCCTGCGCAGGCCGAAAGTGCGCCTGTCGGCCATGCCGCCGATGTCGATCCACGCATCGGTACCGGTGGCGACGGCCATACCTATCCGGGCGCGACGGTGCCGTTCGGCATGATCCAGCTGAGCCCGGATACGGCGATGCCGGATTTCAAGCACGCCTATAAATGGGCGGCCGGCTATCAGTACAACGACCCAACCATCATGGGCTTCTCGCACACGCATTTTTCCGGCTCGGGTCACTCGGATCTTGGCGATGTGCTGGTGATGCCGATCGCGGGTGACGTGAGGCTGGAGCCGGGTGATGCCACCCAGCCGGGCAGCGGCTACCGCTCGCGTTTTTCGCACGACACTGAAGTTGAGCAGGCGGGTTATTACGCGGTGACACTTGCCGATTATGGTGTGCGCGCGGAGCTTACGGCTGGGCAGCGGATCGGCTGGCATCGCTACACGTTTCCCGAGGGCAAGCCGGCGCATGTGCTGCTGGATCTTCGCCCGAGCATCTACGATTACGCCGGCAAGGTGCTGTGGGCGCATCTGCGCGTGGAACCCGACGGTACGGTCACCGGCTGCCGCACCACGCGCGGCTGGGCGCCCGGGCGCGAGCTGTGTTTCGCGATGCGCTTCTCGCAGCCAATGACGTCGCGCGAGCTGTACAACCGCGAGACCGATAACGTCTATAAGGGCTTCGCCGGACCGGGCAATCAGCCACAAGACAAGGATGCACAGAACGGCCGTGCGCTGGTGGCCTCCTTCGATTTCGGCCAGCTGAAACAGCCGCTGGAAGTGAAGGTGGCTATCTCGACCGTGAGTGAGGTCAACGCGGTCGCCAATCTCGACCAGGATGGCGCTGGCTGGGATTTTGACGCCCGCCGGGCCGCGGCAACAGCGGCCTGGAACAAGGCGCTGGCGGTGATTGACGTGGAAGGCTCCAAGGCCGCAACGACGAGTTTCTACACCGCGCTGTATCACGCCATGCTCGCGCCCACACTGAGCACGGACGTCAATGGCGAGTTCCGTGGCCCCGATCACGCCGTGCATCGCGCGCACGATGCCAATGGTGACTTCAACTTCTATTCCACCTGGTCGATGTGGGATGTCTACCGCGCCGAGGAACCGTTGATGGTGCTGCTGCGGCCGGATCTCAGCACGCTGTTCATCCGTTCGTTGATCGCCGCGCGTGAGGCCAGTCCGTTCGGCATCCTGCCCGTGTGGGCGTATCAGGGGCTGGAAACGTGGTGCATGACCGGCTATCACGCGCTGCCGATAATCGCCGATGCCTACATCAAGGGCGTGCGCGGCTTCGACGCCGAGGCCGCGATGCGCGCGATGGTCGCCAGCGCGACCTATGCACCGTACGGCGATCTGGGTGATTACATGAAACTCGGCTATGTCCCGATCGACAAGGAAGTGGAAGGCGCGTCCAAGACCCAGGAATATGCCTACGACGACTGGTCGCTGGCACAGATGGCCAAGGCGATGGGCAAGACCGACATCGCGGCGACATTCGAGCAGCGCGCCGGTAACTGGCGCCATGTGTGGGATCCGAAAACCAGTTTCATGCGTGCGCGGTTGAGCAATGGCCAGTTCCGTGAGCCGTTCGATCCGAACTTCGCCGGTTACGGCAGCGACTACACCGAAGCCAATGCATGGCAGTACTCCTGGTACGTGCCGCAGGATGTGGCCGGGCTGATCGGCGCCTTCGGCGGCGACGCCAAGTTCACCGCCAAACTCGACCAGGTATTCGACGCCAAGGTCGATCCGGCACAGTTCAAGGACGTGGAGGACATCACTGGGCTGATCGGCTGGTATGCGCATGGCAACGAGCCCAGCCACCATATCGCCTATCTGTACGACTATGCCGGCGCACCGTGGAAGACACAGCAACGGTTGAAGCAGATCATGGACAGCCAGTACGCATCGCGGCCGGACGGCCTGACCGGCAATGACGATCTGGGCCAGATGTCGGCCTGGTACATTTTCACTGCGCTGGGGTTCTACCCGGTGACCCCGGGCAGCGTCGAATACGCGATCGGGCGACCGTTCGTGGCGCATGCATCGATCCACTTGAGCAACGGCCATACCTTCAGCGTAAGCGCCGACCCCCTGGACGACGCGCATCCCTACGTTGGTGCGGTGACGCTCAACGGCAAACCACTGGATCGGGTGTATCTGCATCACGCCGAGATTCTTGCCGGCGGCGAGCTGCACTTCAGCATGCAGGCCGAGCCGAGCAAGACTTGGGGAACGGGCATTGCCGCGCGGCCATCGGCGACCAGTCGCTATGGTCATTGAGTCATTGCCGGGGTGAATGGTGGCGTTCACTCGACGCGTGGGCGAAGCGGCTCGGCGGCCAGCGGAAACATGCCAAAATGTGCTGATGCCCGATTTTGAAGATCGACCGATGACGCGACTCACATGAAAGCCAGGGATATCGTGAACTGGCGTATCGCTGGCCTGCTGGTCGCCATCTTCATCATTGTCGGGCTGCCGTATCTCGTCACGCTCAACAACCTGCATCAGACCCAGGAAGCGACAGCTTGGGTAGCGCATTCCAACGCCGTCAAGTCAGTGACTTACGAGGTCGCCTATCTGGTTCGCGACAGTGAGGCGGCGACTTACCGGATGCTGGTCGGTGACGGCAATCCAACGACACAGATGCGCGCCGATCGCGCCAGTACCGGTGTGACGGGCCTGTTGTCGCAGTTGCGTGAGATGACGCGGGATAACCCCGACCAGCAAATCCTGATTGGTTCGCTGGAGAGTAGTGTCAATGGCCGAGTTACCCTCATGAATCAGGCCATGGTGCGAATACAGCAGGCCAATGCCGCAGGTGCCCGGCAATCGCTGCGCGACGCTGGCGACCTGTTCAAGATCAACCCGCAGATCGCGGCGATCGTGAAAAACGAGGACATGCTGCTGGAATCCCGGCGGGCCGCCGCCAATCACGAGTCGATGAACGGAAAGATCGTGCTTGGGGTTACGGCGCTGGCGCAGCTGTTGCTGCTGGCGATCATTGTGGTGATGTCCGAGCGGCAGATTGGCCGCCGCCTGATGGCGGAAACCCGCGAGAGCAGTGCGGTGATGCGCTCGCAGCAGATTCTGCAGGCGGTGCGTGAGCCCATCGCCCTGTTCGACGACAAGCTGGATGCGTTGCTGGTCAATACGGCCTTCAGTGAGTTGTATCAGATGGACCCGCGAGAGCACTCGCAGCCGTTGATGCAGGTCGGTCACGGTGCCTGGAGCGATCCGATCCTGCAGCAACGGCTCAGGGACGTGCTGTTGCGCGATCGCGAGTTGTGGGATTACGACATGACCCAGCGCACGGCCGACGGTGAAGATCGGTACGTGGTGATCAATGCCCGGCGGCTGCAGCAACGCGAGGCCGACGCGCCGACGCTGCTGCTGACGGTAAGCGATATCACCGCCCGCGCGCTGGTCGAGCAGAAAGTAGGCGAGCTCAATCATCAGCTGGAAGGCAAGATCAGCCAGATCTCTGACGTTAACCGCGAACTCGAGGCATTCAGCTACTCGGTTTCGCACGATCTGCGCGCGCCTTTACGCCATATTTCCGGCTTCGCCCGCAAGCTGGAGCATCATCTGGGCGAACATGTGGATGAAAAGGCGGCCCACTACATCGAGGTGATTTCCGGCTCGGCGCAGCGCATGGCCCAGCTGATTGACGACCTGCTGGTGTTCTCGCGGCTTGGTCGTGGTGCGCTGCGTCTGCAGGCGGTGGACATGCAGACCGTGGTCGAAGAGTCCAAGGCGATCATCGAATCGGGTGTGCATGACCGCCGCATCGTGTGGGATCTGGCGCCGCTACCGATGGTGATCGGCGATGAGAACATGCTGCGCACGGTCTGGCAGAACCTGCTGGGTAACGCGGTCAAGTACACTGCACAGCGCGAAGTCGCCACGATCGCGGTGCGAGTGCAGCAGAGCGCCAACGGTGATTACGAGTTCACCGTGGCTGACAATGGCGCAGGCTTCGACATGCAGTACGCTGACAAGCTGTTTGGCGTTTTTCAGCGCCTGCATCGCGCTTCCGAGTTTGTCGGCAACGGCATCGGTCTGGCCAATGTGCGGCGCATCGTGGGCCGCCACGGTGGCCGCGTCTGGGCTGACGCCGAGCTGGGCAAAGGCGCAAACTTCCATTTTTCGCTACCGGCCACTGATCTGGCGGGAGCATCAGCTTCAACGAATGAGAGCCGCGTATGAACAAGCGTGATCTGCGTACCATCCTGCTGGTTGAAGACAGCCCTGCCGATGCCGAAATGGCACTGGATGCGCTGAGCGGCGCACATCTGGCCAACCCGGTGGTGCACGTGGAGGACGGCGTGGAGTGCCTCGACTATCTGTATTGCCGTGGTGCGTTCGACGGCCGTCAGACCGGTGACCCGGCGGTGGTGCTGCTGGATATCAAGATGCCGCGCATGAATGGCCTGGACGTGCTGACACAGATGCGCGGCGACGATCGCTTTCGGCGCATCCCGGTGGTGATCCTTTCCTCTTCGCGCGAAGAGAGCGATCTGGCGCGCAGCTGGGATCTGGGCGCCAACGCCTACGTGATCAAGCCGGTCGACGTGGACCAGTTTTTCGAGGCGGTGCGCACGCTCGGTCAGTTCTGGGCGGTGCTCAATCAATCGCCGGAAAAAGAGTGATTGTGCAAGGAGCGATGGCGTGAGCAAGAATGAATGGTCGATTTAAAGTTGCGAAACCTTTAGTTGCCAACGGCGTTGCGATCGCACTTATTCGTGTAACGCGGTTGCACAGTTTCTGGTAAAGCTGAGTCAGTTCTCTGGAAACCCCCATGCCAAACCGGCAGATTCAATCCACGCCATCTATTCGCGTGTTACAGGTCGAGGACAGCGCGCTCGATGCCGAGCTTGTGCTGGCGCAGCTCGATGAGGATGGCATTGCCTACGAAGTGCAACTGGTCGACGATGCGCCGCGTTTCGTCGCCGCGCTTGACGAGTTCAAGCCGAACATTGTGCTGTCCGATCTCAGCATGCCAGGGTTTTCCGGCCAGCATGCGCTGGAGCTGCTGCGCCAGCGCGATGAGGATCTCCCCTTTATTTTTGTCTCCGCCACCTTGGGCGAAGATGCCGCGATTGAAGCATTGCGAAATGGCGCCACCGATTACATCCTCAAGCAGAACCCGGCGCGACTGGCCAGCGCCGTTCGCCGCGCCCTGGCCGAGGCCGATGCGCGCCGCGCCAGTCGTCGCGCCGAAGCCGAGCTGATCCGCGCACAGCGCTTTGAGAGCCTGGCGATGCTGGCCGGTGGCCTCAGCCACGATTTGCGCAACCTCTTGCAACCACTGCTGCTGGCTGGCGATAGCTTGCAGGATTATCAGGACGATCCGCGACTGGCGCGGCTGGGCAAGCTGGTGCGTGATTGTGGCAAGCGTGGCCTGGACATGGTGCAGTCGATGCTGTCGTTTGCGCGTGGTGCGCGACGCGCGGAAGAGGTGCGTCTGGGTGCGTTGCTCAATGCGCTCGATCTGCTTCTCCAGGGCAGCATACCGCGCTCGGTCGCGATGGAACTGGCGATCGAGGATCCGGAATTGTTGTTCGAAGGCAACCACACCGAGTTGCAGCAGTGCCTGCTGAATCTTTGCCTCAACGCGATTCAGGCGATGCCGGACGGTGGCAACCTGCGCATCGAAACGGCGCAGATCCAGCTGCCGCTGGATTTCTTTTTGCCGGAGGAGCATC
>Ga0302313_10000339_pt1 | contig 42558 bp, 39 predicted proteins | sample III_Palsa_N2_2_FD_200454 | JGI IMG/M metagenome (GOLD analysis project Ga0302313, IMG submission 200454) | Peat permafrost microbial communities from Stordalen Mire near Abisko, Sweden - III_Palsa_N2_2 | ecosystem: Environmental > Terrestrial > Soil > Palsa > Peat permafrost | place: Sweden...
CGCGCATGTAACGCAGCATTTCATGCTCGCTGTGATGCGTATTGAATACCGGGTGCGTGAGGAACGCACTGGTGCGGCGTAGGCTGGCGGGCAGGGCATCGTCGGTGGCGGCGTCGAGCGCGTCGATATTATCGATAGCCACGCCAGCGCCGAACAGCTTGGCCAAGGCGATCACGTCCTCGCGCGTCGTGGTTTCATCCAGGCTGATGCCAAGGCTCTTGCTATCGATGCGGCGCAGATTGAGGTGCGCCGATTCCGCCTTCGCATGAATGGCATCGGCGTCGACGTTCACTACATGCAGCGTGTCAAAGAAATCCGGACCCACGGCAATGCCGGCCTTGCCCAGCGCACCGGCCAGGATGGCGCTGAGGCGATGCACGCGGCGGGCGATGCGGGTCAGCCCTTCCGGACCGTGATACACGGCATACATGCTTGCCATGACCGCCAGCAGCACCTGTGCGGTGCAGATATTGGACGTGGCCTTCTCGCGGCGGATGTGCTGCTCGCGTGTCTGCAGGGTGAGGCGGTACGCCGGCTTGCCTTCGGCATCGATGGAGACGCCGATCAGACGGCCGGGCATCGAACGCTTATACGCGTCGCGACAGGCCATGAAGGCCGCATGCGGGCCGCCGTTGCCGAACGGCACGCCAAAGCGCTGCGAGTTGCCGACCACGATATCCGCGCCCCATTCGCCCGGCGCGGCGATCAAGGTCAGCGCAAGCAAGTCGGTGGCGACGGCAACCAGGCCGCCGCGCGCATGCGTGGCATCCGCGAGCGCTTTGTAGTCGTTGATCTGGCCGAAGGTGTTCGGGTACTGCAGTAGCACGCCGAAGCTATCGACGCTGGCGGCTTCGGTATCCTCACCGATGTGCAGCTCCAGGCCCATCGCCTCGGCGCGGGTGTTCAACACTTCGAGCGTCTGCGGATGCACGCCGCGCGACACGAAAAAGACGTTGGACTTGGACTTGCACGAACGCTTGGCCAGGGTCATCGCCTCGGCCGCGGCGGTGGCTTCATCCAGCAGGGATGCGTTGGCGATCTCCATGCCGGTAAGGTCGGCACACAGTGTCTGGAAGTTGATCAGCGCCTCCATGCGGCCCTGCGAGATCTCCGCTTGATATGGCGTGTAGGCGGTATACCAGGCCGGATTCTCGAGGATGTTGCGCAGGATGACGTTCGGCGTATGGGTGCCGTAGTAACCCTGGCCAATAAAGCTGCGGAACACCTGGTTTTTGTTGGCGATGACGCGGATCTTGGCCAGCGCCTCGACTTCGGTGATGGCATGCGGCAGCGACAGTGGCGCGGACGATTTGATCGCAGCCGGCACGATAGCGTCGGTCATCGTTTCCAGCGACTCATGGCCGATGACGTGCAGCATCTGTGCGATCTCGGCATCGTTGGGGCCGATATGGCGCTCGATAAACGCGTGATGATGCTCAAGCTCGCGCAACGAAGAGGTACGAGAGAAAGACGAGGTGGATTGGGTCATGACTGGAGGCATCCAAAGGCAACGTGCCGTGCCGCACGTAGGGCGCCCCTCTGTCCTTTTGCCTGAGAGTTTGGAAATGCCCACCGATCGATAGGATCGCGGCGTTTCGTGCACCTTCGGCGCCGGATTGAACCGGTCTCTCCAGAGTGTTTGCGCGTGGTGGTACAGGAGCCTGAGCGATTACGGGCGTTGCGTCTTCGGCAGCGGATTGGCCCAGCTTCAGGCCACCGCTTCTCCCACCATGCGTTTACCCCGCTGATTATACAGGCCCTACGGCCGCATGTTGCGATCCCACATTGTTGCTGTTGGGACAGCTCGATACACTGCCGGCCACACGCGTTACGTCTCACCCATTCGTTCGCACTGGAGCATGCCGCCGTGATTCGCATCGGTGAAATCGACCACATCGTCTTTCGCGCCGTCGACATCGAAGCCATGCAACGTTTCTATTGCGACGTACTCGGCTGTCATGAAGAACGCAGGCAGGACGAGATCGGCCTGGTTCAGCTGCGAGCTGGCGCTTCGCTCATTGATCTCATCAGCATTGACGGCAAGCTTGGACGCTTTGGTGGCGCCGCGCCGGGAGAGCAAGCCCACAACGTGGATCATGTTTGCCTGCGTGTGCAGAATTACGACGAAGCATCGATCCTGGCGCATCTCGCGGCGCATGGTGTGCGCATCGGCGAGGTGGGATCGCGATACGGTGCGGAAGGTGAGGGTCCGTCGATCTACCTGTTCGATCCGCAGGGCAATATGATCGAACTGAAAGGTCCGGCGACCATTTAGAACGTCACGGGCTTTTACAGGCCCAATGCGCTCAGTTCGGGCGCGTCATCCGGCCGACGGCCCAGCGGCCAGTGAAACTTGCGATCTGCCTCGGCAATGGGATGTTCGTTAATGCTGGCCAGACGACGCTGCATCAAGCCCTCCTCGTCGAATTCCCAGTTCTCGTTGCCATAAGCGCGAAACCAGTGGCCGCTGTCGTCGTGGTATTCGTAGGCAAAGCGCACGGCGATGCGGTTGCCAGCAAAGGTCCACAGTTCCTTGGTCAGTCGGTAGTCGAGCTCCTTCGCCCATTTGCGTGCCAGAAACGCTTCGATGGCTTCGCGGCCGTTGATAAACTCCGCGCGGTTGCGCCACTGGCTGTTGGGCGTATATGCCAGTGCAACCTTGGCGGGGTCGCGGCCGTTCCACGCGTCTTCGGCCATGCGCACTTTCTGGATCGCCGTGGCTTCGGTGAAAGGTGGCAGCGGCGGACGTGACATGGTCGAACTCCGTTGAGCAGAAGTTCTTATCGTATCGCTGATTGGCCCGCCAGCCGATCGCCCAAAAGACGAAGGCCGCCTTTGTGGGGCGGCCTTCGTTTACAATTGGTGCCCGGGAGAGGACTCGAACCTCCACGGAGTTGCCCCCGCTAGCACCTGAAGCTAGTGCGTCTACCAATTCCGCCACCCGGGCAGGGTGTCACCCGGCTGTACAAGCTGCGTGAGCCGCGTAATGTAGGCACCTGCCGGTGGCTTGTCAACTCTTTTTCACCCTATTCATCGCGTCGTGTCATCCTTCGCAGCGCGAACACCTCAAGGTATTTTAGTGACCAGAAAAACACCCCCCCAGTCCGGCAAGGGCCAGGCCGGAAACGGACAGGACTCCGGCCCGACCAAAGGCCGGGCGAAACCTGCCGGACGAGCCCCGCGCACCAGCGGCCCATCGAAACCGCGCAACAAGGCTTCCGGCGTTGCCGCGCGTGATCCGCATGCGGCGCGCGAAGCACAGAAGTACGAGCGCCCGATTCCCAGCCGCGAGGCGATTCTTGCGTTGCTCGAGGAGCGCGGCGAGTTGTTGACCGAGGCGCGCATTGCCGAGGCGCTGGAAATCTTCGATGAGACCGATCTCGAGGCGCTGCGCAAGCGGCTCGGCGCGATGGTGCGTGACGGCCAGCTGCTGCTGGGGCGTCGCGGCGGCTATGCGCCGACGCAGAAGCTCGACCTGATCGCCGGCGTGGTGATCGCCAATGCCGAGGGCTACGGCTTTCTGCGTCCCGACGCGGGTGGCGATGACCTGTATCTCTCGCCACAGCAGATGCGCGCCGTAATGCACGGCGATCGCGTGCTGGCCAGCGTTGTCGGTATCGATCGTCGCGGTCGTCGCCAGGGCGCGATTGCCGAAGTGCTGCAGCGCCGCTCATCGCGGCTGGTTGGCCGCGTGATCGTCGAGAACGGCGTGACCTCAGTGACGCCGGACGACCGACGTATCCATCAGGAAGTGATGATCAAGCCCGGCGAAGAGCAGGGTGCTACCACGGGTCAGATCGTGGTGGTCGAAATCACCGATCCGCCGACCGCTCAACGCGGTCCGAAGGGCGCGATCCGTGCGGTGCTGGGCGAACGTCTGCAGCCGTCACTGGTGGTGGAGATGGCTATTGCCAGCCACGACCTGCCGCACGAATGGCCGCCAGAAGTGCTGCGCGATGCCGCGCAGGTCGAGCCCGAAGTCAGTGCTGCCGAGCGCGAGGGCCGTACGGATATCCGCTCGCTGCCGCTGGTGACGATCGATGGCGCCGACGCGCGCGACTTCGATGATGCGGTGTATGCCGAGCCCAAGCGTGGCGGTGGCTTCCGCCTGATCGTGGCGATTGCCGATGTTTCGCACTACGTGCGCCTGGGCAGCGCACTGGACAAGGAAGCGTACGAGCGCAGCACCTCGACGTACTTCCCTGGGTTCGTGGTGCCGATGCTGCCGGAGACACTGTCCAACGGCATCTGTTCGTTGAACCCCAAGGTCGAGCGGCTGTGCATGGTCTGCGACATGCAGGTCGATGCCGAAGGCAATGTAGTCAAGTCGAAGTTTTATGACGCCGTGATGCGTTCGCACGCACGACTGACTTACGACAAGGTTTGGCAGGCGGTGGGATTGCGCGAAGAAGATGCTTTGCAGGAAGTCGCCGACGTGCTGCCGCAGCTGGAAAATCTGCACGCGCTGTACAAGGCGATGGTGGCGCAACGCAAGCGGCGTGGCGCGATCGACTTTGAAACGCCGGAAGTGAAGTTCCGTCTCGACCAGACCGGCAGCGTGGAGTCGATGGGCGCGACCGAGCGCAACGACGCGCACAAGCTGATCGAGGAATGCATGATCGCCGCCAACGTACAGGCAGCGCTGTTCCTGGAGAAGAAGAAAATCCCTGCGTTGTTCCGTGCGCATGAGCCGCCGCCGGCAGAGAAATACGAAGATCTGCAGCAGTTCCTGCGTGAGTTCAAACTCAGCATGCCGTCGGTCGATCGCGTCACACCAGCGGACTTCTCTGAAGTGCTGCGCATGGTGAAGGATCGCCCCGAGCGCGAACTGATCCAGTCGGTGCTGTTGCGCTCGCAAAGCATGGCGGCGTATCAGCCGGATAACCGAGGTCATTTTGGCCTGGCGCTGACGGCTTATGCACACTTCACCTCGCCGATTCGTCGCTATCCCGATCTGCTGGTACACCGCGCCATTCGCTACGCGCTGACCAACGGCAAACCCAGCGATTACAGCTATAGTCCAGCCGAAATGGCGGCGATGGCAATTCACTGTTCGCAGCGCGAACGCCGTGCCGAAGAGGCCGAGCGCGATGTTGACGAGCGTTTCAAGTGCGCGTGGATGGAAAAGCACATTGGCAGCGAGTTCGAAGGTGTGGTGACCGGCGTGACCTCGTTCGGCCTGTTCGTGGAGCTGGACGAGTCAAAGGTGTCGGGTCTGGTGCACATCAGCCAGCTTGCCAACGACTACTACCACTTCGATGCGATCCGCAAACTGCTGAAAGGCGAGCGCACCGGCACGCAGTTCCGTCTCGGCGATCATGTGCGCGTGCAGGTGCTGCGTGCGAGTCTGGAAGATCGCAAGATCGATTTCAGATTGGTACCTACGCGAGCTGTTGCAGCTCCAGCCCAGGCACCTGGCAAGGCGTACAACTACGCAGCGAGTGGCGAGCGTTATTCCCTGCCGAAGAAGCCTGTAGCTGAAGCGAAAGCGCAGGGCATGTTTGGCCGTGCGGCCAAGGCCATCGGCCGCGCTTTCGGCCGCAAGGAATCCGAGGTTCCGGAAGCGCCCGTGCGCAGCGGACATGGCGATAACTTGCCGCCGACGCGTTCTTACTCGTCTACCAGACCTGCCGAGTCCGGCAATCGCCCGCGCCGTGGATCAGCTCCTGCCGATTCAGCGTCGAATCGATCGAGCGGACCGAGTCGCGGCAAGGGGCAGAGCCGATCCAGCCACGCCGCGCCTGCTCCTGCATCAACCCCATCGAGCGGCAACCGCAAGCGCGGCCCGCGTAAACCGAAACCGAAAGGCAAACCATGAGTGAGAGCTGGATCGTCGGGATCAACCCGGTCGAAGGTGCACTGAGTAACGATGCGGAGCGTGTGCGCGAGCTGGTCATCGAGCAGGGACAGCGCAATGCGCGCGTGCTGGAGCTGGCCGAGCGCGCCAAGGCGCTGAAGATTACGGTCAACCATCGTCCGCGCGAGCAACTGGACAAGCTGGCTGGGGAGGCTCGCCACCAGGGCGTGGCGGCCCTGTATGAGGCGCCGCCAATGGCGCATGAGAATGACCTGGCGGCACTGATGGAGCGCGACGGCAGCAATACGCTGGTGCTGGTGCTCGATGGGGTGACCGATCCCCACAATCTCGGTGCTTGCCTGCGCAGCTCGGCCGCCGCCAAGGTGACGGCCGTGATCGTGCCGAAGGATCGTGCTGTCGGCCTTACTCCCGTGGTGCGGCGTGCCTCGGCCGGCGGCGCCGATCGTGTGCCGCTGATTGCGGTGACCAATCTCGCGCGTACGCTGCGCGAGCTGAAGGACGCAGGTGTCTGGATCACCGGTCTGGACGGCGAGACGGAGACATCGATTTACGCGGTTGATTTCAAGGGACCGGTGGCTATCGTCCTTGGCAGCGAAGGCGAGGGTATGCGTCGCCTGACCCGTGAACTGTGCGATTTCGTGGCGAAGATTCCGATGCCGGGCACGATGGAAAGTCTTAACGTATCTGTCGCTACCGGTGTGGTTTTATTCGAGGCCTTGCGTCAACGGAGTGCAGTGAAATGAATCTTTTCTGGCATGACTGGGTCGGTTACATCGGTGTTTTTTTCGTGTTGCTTGCCTACTTGCTGTTGCAGGTGCACAAGATCCGCGGCAACGGCCTTATCTACCAGTTATTGAATGTGCTGGGTGCGCTCGGGGTGATTCTGTCGCTGGTGTTTGGACTGGGTCCGGTCAACTGGCCGGCGTTCCTGATGGAGCTGGCATGGATCATCATCGGCGTATTCGGCATTGTGCACGGCACGCGCCTGCGCAAGCGTGCGCGTGAAGAGGGTCGCACTTTGCCGCTGTGGTAGTTCATCGACTCAGCTGATCAATATTCCGTTGGTGACATGGATGGCCTTTATCGGCCAGCTAAAACAAAAAGGAAGCGCATCAGGCGCTTCCTTTTTGGATTCAGGCAAAGCAACGCACAGTGCGTTATTTTTTACTCGCCAAGCTTGCCGAGTTCGGGATTCGAGGTGAAATCGCGCTTGGTGCGCTGCTTGTTCAGCGGCTCGCCGGTGACCTGGAACCACACGTTCTCGGCGATGTTGGTGGCGTGATCGCCGATCCGTTCGATGTTCTTGGCCATGAACAGCAGATGCGTGCATGGCGTGATATTGCGCGGATCTTCCATCATGTAGGTGAGCAACTGGCGGAAGTAGCCGGTATAGGCATCGTCGAGTTCGGCGTCGTCCTTCCACACCTGATAAGCCTTCTCGGCATTCTGGTCGCGATAGGCAAGCAGCACGTCGCGTACTTCCGTGGCGGCAAGTTCGGCCAAGTAGCCCAGGCCGGCCGTGGGCGCCACCGGCGCCACCATCGACAGCGGGATCGAGCGCTTGGCCACATTGGCGGCGTAGTCGCCGATGCGTTCGATATCCGCGGCGATACGCAGTGCTGCAAACACGTTGCGCAGGTCACCGGCCATCGGCGCGCGCAGCGCCAGCAGGCGCACCACGTCATGGCTTATTTCCTGTTCGAGCTGGTCGATCGCGTCGTCATTGCCGACCACGCGCTGTGCGGCGCGCTCATCGCGACGGTCGATCACGTCGATGGCTGCTTCGAGTTGGCTCACCGACAACTCGCCCATGCGCACGATTTCGCCAGTGAGCCGTGTCAATTCGCCGTCGTAGCTCTTGATGATGTGTTCTTTGCCAGTGCTGCTCATAGGTGTTCTCTCATGCTTCGAGTATCGAGTGCGAGCCGGCTAGCGTCTCACTCAAACCTGTTCCTGTGAGGGATTTCCCCGCGAGGAAGAGGGACTGTTTCGACTCAGCCAAATCTGCCGGTGATGTAATCTTCGGTCTGCTTTTTGCCGGGCTTGGTAAAGATTTTTTCGGTGTTGTCGAACTCGATCAGCTCACCCATGTACATGAAAGCGGTGAGATCGGAACAGCGTGCCGCCTGCTGCATATTGTGCGTCACGATGACGATGGTGAACTCGCTTTTCAGCTCTTCGACCAGTTGCTCGATGCGGCTGGTGGCGATCGGATCGAGCGCCGAGGTCGGCTCGTCAAGCAGCAGTACTTCGGGTTTCAGCGCGATCGCGCGGGCAATGCACAAGCGCTGCTGCTGGCCGCCGGAGAGGCCGAGCGCATTCTGCTTGAGCTTGTCCTTCACCTCATCCCAGAGCGCAGCGCTGCGCAGCGCCTGCTCCACTCGACCTTCCATGTCGGACTTGGACAGCTTTTCGTGATGGCGGATGCCGTAAGCCACGTTTTCGAAGATGGTCATCGGAAACGGCACCGGCTTCTGAAACACCATGCCGACCTTGCTGCGCAGGCGATTCATCGAATAGCCCGGATCGAGAATGTTCTCGCCATCGAGCACGATGTCACCCTTGGCCTCGAGCTTGGGATAGATCGCGTAGATGCGGTTGAAGATGCGCAGCAACGTTGACTTGCCGCAGCCGGAAGGACCGATGATCGCGGTGACTTTCTTCTCCGGTATGTCCATGTTGATGCCTTTCAGCGCATGGAAACCGTTGTAGTAAAAGTGCAGGTTGCGCACCGTGATCTTGGTGTCAGCCAGCGGCGCGGCCATGGTCTGAGCCGTGTTTACGGCCAGGGCAGAATCAGTCATGGGACACCTTGTTGCGAGAGAAGACCAGACGGGAGCCGAGGCTCAACAGCAGCACGAACATGGTGACCACAAACGCGCCAGCCCAGGCCATGGCATGGGCTGTATCGCCCGGATCATTGGCGTATTGATAGATGATCTGCGGCAGGCTGGACATTTTGTCGATGGGATTCAGCGTCATGTAGTTGTTGCCGAACGCGGTGAACAGCAGAGGTGCCGTTTCGCCCGAGATGCGCGCCAGCGCCAGCAGTACGCCAGTGATGATGCCCGAGCGCGCTGCGCGGATGAGAATCTGCATGGTCAGCTTCCACTGCGGCACGCCCAGCGACAGCGCCGCTTCGCGCAGCGTGGAAGGTACCAATCGGAGCATCTCGTCGGTGGTGCGCACGATCACTGGCAGGGCGATCAGCGCCAGCGCGACGCCGCCGGCAAAACCTGAAAAGCTCGTCGAGCCATGGGTCAGCACCGTACTGGGCAGCACGATGATGGTGTAGACAAACAGACCCATCACGATCGACGGTGCGGACAGCAAAATGTCGTTGAGAAACCGGATGGTCTCACCCAGCTTGGTACGGTTGGCGTATTCGGCCAGCCAAGTGCCTGCCAGTACGCCGATCGGTGTGGCGATGGCGATGCCGAGGAAGTTGATGATCAGGCTACCGACCATCGCATTGGCCAGGCCACCCTCGTCACCGTTGGCGGTAATACCAGTGAACAGCTTGAAATTCAGCGCGCTGATGCCCTGGCGCAGGGTCTCCCAGAGAATCCAGGCCAGAAAGGTGAGCCCGATCAGCGTGGCCAAGGCACTGAATCCCATCGCCAGCCAGTTGGTGATGCGGCGGCGCAGATAGATGGAGCTCATCAGTTACCCTCCTTGCGCTTCAACTGGCGCAGCATCAACCGAGCGATCAGCAGCACGATAAAGGTGACCACAAAGAGCAGAAACGCCAGCGCCATCAGCGACGATTTCTGCAGGCCCGAGGCTTCGCTGAACTGGTTGGCGATGGTCGAAGCAATCGAGGTACCGGGATCGAGCAGCGATGCCGAAAACGTCATCGAGTTGCCGATGATGAAGGCCACCGCCATCGTCTCGCCGAGCGCGCGTCCGAGGCCGAGGAAAATGCCACCGATCACCGCCGAGCGCGTGTACGGCAGCACGATGTCCCAGGATACTTCCCACGTGCTGGAGCCCAGCGCATAGGCGGACTCCTTCAGCCGCGTCGGTACCGTCTGAAACACCTCGCGCATCACTGAGGAAATGAACGGGATGATCATGATCGCCAGCACGATGCCGGCAACCAGGATGCTGGCGCCGAAGGGGTAGTCGCTACCGAAGAGCTTGCCCACAAAGGGCACATGCTGGGCCACCCACGACAGCTTGCCATCATCAGGCTTGTTGCCGAGGTTGCTGGTCAGCCACGGCTTGATGTGCTCGGAAAAGAACGGCGCGAAGACAAACAGTCCCCACATGCCGTAGATAATCGAAGGGATACCAGCCAGCAGTTCAATGGCTGACGACACTGGCGTGCGCAGCCAGGTGGGTGCTACTTCGGACAGATAAAGCGCAATGCCGAAACTCACCGGTACGGCGATCAGCAAAGCAATAAGTGAGGTGACGATGGTGCCATAGACCGGCACGAGCGCACCGTAGACGTCGTTGCCCGGATCCCACGCGGTGCTGACCAGGAAGTGCCAGCCAAACTTGGCGAAGGCCTCGCGACCGCCCCACAACGTGGCTCCTGCGGCACCGAGCAGTGAGGCCAGCACCAGCAGGGCACAGCCTTTGAGCAGCCATCGGAATAATTGCTCCTGGCGGGCGTCGCGGTGAGTGCGTTGCTCCACAACACGGGGAGGTGCGAGGGTGCCGGGTTGCGCTGACATGTGCGATGCAATCCTCAAGCAAACAGAAAACCGGATGTAGCGAAGCTGTGACAGCTGCTTCTAGCGAAAAGCCGCCCTTCCGGAAAAGGGCGGCGTTGCAGCAAGTATTGCTATGCAGCGGGCGATGAAGGCTGGAAGCTGATCACCGCTTGCGATATCACTGCTTGTAATCGGATGCCCAGTAAGCCTCGATCTGCGAGACCAATGCTGCCGGCAGCGGCACGTAGTCGAGTGATGAAGCGTCTTCCTGACCTTTTTCCAGCGACCACTTGAAGAAGTCGAAGGCTACCTTGCTGTTCGCGACGTTCTTTGGCGTCTTGTACATGATTACCCAGGTGGTGGCAGTAATCGGCCATGCCTGAGCACCCGGTGCATTGGTCATCACCAGATTGAAATCTTTTGCACTTTTCCAGTCGGCAGTTGCGGCAGCGGCGGCGAAAGCAGCGGCATTCGGCTTGATGAAATTGCCGCTGGCATTCTTCAGATCAACCCAGGCCAGCTTGTTCTTCACCGCGTAGGCATACTCAACGTAACCGATGGAACCCGGAATCTGGCGCACGTACTGCGACACGCCTTCGTTGCCCTTGCCACCCACGCCCGTCGGCCATTCCACCGCAGTACCAAACTTCACTTTGCTGGCCCAGTCCGCGTTGACCTTGGAGAGGAAGTTGGTGAAGTTGAACGAAGTACCCGAACCATCCGAACGATGGACCACGGTGATTTTGCCGGCCGGCAGTTTGAGGCCGGCATTCAACGCGGCGATCTTCGGGTCGTTCCAGTTGGTGATTTTGCCGAGGAAGATGTCGGCCAAAGTGGTGCCATCGAGCTTGACCTGATCTTCCGCGATGCCTTCGATATGGATCACCGGCACAATGCCGCCGACCACGACCGGGAACTGCCCCAGGCCCAACTGCTGCAGGTCTTCGGCTTTCATCGGGGCATCGGACGCACCGAAATCGATGGTGCCTTCCTTGATCTGTGCAATACCGGCGCCGGAACCGACGGACTGGTAGTTAAGATGATTGCCGGTCTTCTCGGCATACGCAGCCGACCACTTGGACATGACCGGATACACGAAGCTGGAGCCAGCGCCGGTGATATCGGTTGCCTGGGCGGCGACGGCAAACGTCGAAGACACGGCGATCGCGGCAACGGCCGCGAATCGGAACGAAGATTTGCGAGTGATCAACACGGTAGCTCCTTATGAGGGGCGGAGGATTGGACCCCGCCATTTCAGGCCTTTCGTGTTGCAATGAGATGAGATGAATATTGCAAAAAGATGACAACGCAAGATATTGCTGTCAGGAATTGCGATAAATGCACCACGGCCAGCCGAAAAGCCTAGCCCAAGCCTGCCTGTGGAGCGTCAATCGCAGCATGCTCCTGCTCCAGGAGTTCCAGTTGCCGCCAGCGATTGACCACCGTGCAGAACAGGTCTGCCGTCCGTTCGGCATCATAGACAGCCGAGTGCGCTTCACGACCATCGAATGTATGGCCTGCCGCCAGCACAGCCTTGCTCAATACGGTCTGACCAAAAGCGAGCCCACCAAAACTTACGGTGTCAAAGCAGCTGAAGGGGTGAAACGGATTGCGTTTATTGCCGCAACGACGCACCGCCATATTGAGAAAACCCAGATCGAAAGCCGCGTTGTGCCCGACCAGGATCGCTCGCTGACAATCGGCCTCGCGTACGGCCTGTCGCACCGCTTGAAAAATATGATCCAGCGCCAGGCGTTCGGTCAGCGCGCCACGTAGCGGGTTATAAGGATCGATACCGGTGATTTCCAACGAGCGCGGGTCGATATTGGCGCCTGGGAATGGCTCGACATGGGTCGATATGGTCTGGTGAGGACGCAGATAACCACCGGCATCCATGGTTACTGTCACAGCCGCAATCTCTAGCAGCGCATCGTGTTCGGCATCGAACCCTCCCGTCTCTACATCGACGACAACAGGAAGAAAACCGCGGAAGCGTTCCGCCATGCGGGCAGGGGAGGTAAGGGGGGTATATGACATGCGATGAGCATAGCATTCACCGTTCAATGCCTTGATCGGTGCATGCCTTTTAAGAAGGTTCTCAATCGTTGATTGCCCGTTTCCCGTGATTTGCATAGCTGTTTGTGTCGCAATGCAATCACGTATACATCTAGTCATGGCTCCCAAATGCTTCGATAGGAAGCGAGAATGACTCGAAGCGGAAGTGGCGGGGCATCAGTTGCTTATGGGATGCCCACGTTAAATGCTTGTGGTGTTTGCTGTCATCTAACTGTCATTATTTGTATACGTAAGCGTCACGTATGCGCGGCATGCTGCGCTTCGAGATGGGGCGTTAAGTGAATTTAACAGACACTTTTGAGTGTCGCCTCCGTCGTACGTCTTTACTAACTCGATGCGGAGCTTCTCATCATGCGCAATAAAATCGTCGCCGCAGCCATTGCTGCCGTGCTCGGCACACTCAGCGTAGTCGCGCACGCCGATGATGCCAATATCAATACCTTCAGTGACCTGTTCACGCAGGGTCATGTGGATGGTGAGCTTCGTCTTTACGACTTCAACCGCACCTATGACTACGACATTGCGACGAAGCCGAGTGCCCGCGCTTTTGGCGGCTCGATCCTGCTCAATGCACAGACTGCCTCGCTGGATGGTTTCAGTGCCGGCGCGTCGCTGGTCAGTGCCAATTCGTTGGGCTCGCTGGCCGACAATCCGAAGCGGGTCGATACCACGCTGATGGGGGCCAACGATTCGCTCACGGCGCTGAGCCAGGCCTACCTGCAGTACAAGAATGACTGGGTTATGGCGCGCGCCGGTTACCAGTATTTGAACACGCCGTGGATGGGTAACAGCGATGGCCGCTTGCTGCCTAACTCGTACGAAGCACTGAGCACTGTTTTCACGCCGATCACCGGCTGGAACATTATCGGAATCCGCGAGCTTAGCTACAAGAGCCGCACGTCCGATGACTACTTCAACGACAACAACTACTACGCTGCCCTCTATGAGGGCGACACGCTTTACGGTGGTAACCAGGGGTTGCCGCTGACCGCGAAACAAACCAGTGGCACGTGGGCGTTGGGTAGCACGTATGTCAACGGCGGCCTGAAGGCGCAGGGTTGGTACTACGACTTCCTCGATTTCGCTCGCATGGGCTATGCCGACGGCAGCTATGTTTTCGACACCGGTACCGGTTTCAACCCCGTCATTGGCTTGCAGGGGCTGACCGAGAGCGGCGGTGGTTCGGACAACGTGCTGGTGGCAAACAAGCTCAAGATCAACAACATTGCCGGCACCAACGTGAAGAGCCGTGTCTGGGGTGCCGACCTCGGCGTCGTGATCCCGAATGGCCGCTTCGACCTCATGTACAACAAGGTTGAGAAGGAGACCGGTTCGGTCATCGGTGACGGTTCGATCATCTCGCCGTTCACCGCCAGCTACGCGACTGATCCGCTGTACACGACCTCGATGATCCGTGGTCTGGTGGAAGCCGGCCCGGGCCATGCAACGAAGGCCAAGTTCTCCTATGACCTCTTCGACAAGAAGGTGCAGCTGGTTGCTGCGTATGCGAAGTACACCACCGATCTGAACGGCAGCTTCCACGATACCTACTTCGACATCATCTATAACTTTGATGGTTTCATGAAGGGCTTTCAGATTCGCGACCGCTGGGAAAAATCCTCGGGCGGCCTCAACAACCTGAATCCAGGAAACCAGCCGTTTACGTATAACCGCGTGATGCTCAGCTACAAGTTCTGATCGCCGTTCTCGGAGTAAGGGCGATGACAAGAGATTTGTCATCGCCCTGATGTCGTAGTGTCATCTATGCGTGTCAGGCTTTAGCTGTAACGAGTTATCGGAAAGGAGTTCGACCCAAGGACGGAAAACGGCGGGCACGGCCCGCCGTTTGCTTTTGCGCGACTCATGGAACAGCCGCCACCGGTTGATCGGTTGGCGGCTTTTTCATTTCTGTGCCGCTCCAGCCGCCGCCCAGGGCACGAATCAGATTCACGCTGGCCTGCAGACGGCGGGTGCGAACTTGCTCGGCATTGCGCTTGGCTTGCAGGTAGCTGGTCTGGGCCGTTACCACGTCAAGATAGTTGACGATACCTTCGCTATAGCGGTTTGTTGCAATCGTTGCCGCGTCCTGCGCGGCCGTTGCCGCATCATCCTCGTCATGCGCTTCGTGACTGAGATTGGTCAATAGCGACAGGTTGTCTTCCACTTGCTGAAAGGCCGTCAACACGGTGACGCGGTATTGCCCGGCAGCTTCATCAAATCCGGCTTTCGCCTCGCGCTCGCGACTGCGCCGCAAGCCACCGTCGAACAGACTCAATGCACCGATCGGGCCTAGCGCCCACATGCGGTTGCCAGCGCTGAGCAGGCTGCCGTTGCCGGTGTTCTGCCAGCCGAAAAGAGCGGACAGGCTGAAGCTTGGATAGAACGCTGCGCGCGCCACGCCGATATCGGCGTTGGCGGCGAATGTGCGTCGCTCGGCGGCAGCGATATCAGGGCGGCGCTGCAGCAGGGTGGAAGGTATTTCGGAGGGGATCATCGGCAGGCCGATCTGAATATCCGAAGATGGCAGCGAGAACTGAGACGCTGATACGCCCACCAGCGTGGCGATTGCGTGCTCGGTAAGCGCACGCTGCGCGGTTACTTCGGCGGCCTGTGCCATGGCGTCGGATAGCTGGTTCTTGGCGCGTGCAACCGACAGACCCGAGGCAATGCCGCCTTCCATACGGTTCTGCGTGAGCACGAGACCCTTGCGATAGGCATCCAGCGAATCGGCGAGAATGTGCGCCTGGATGTCATAGCCGCGCAGCTGGATATACAGATCGGCGAGCTGCGATTGCAGGCTCAGTTTTGCCGAGGCCAGGTCGGCATCAGCCGCTTGTGCCTGCGCCTTGCCGGCTGCTACTTCATTGCGTACGCGGCCCCAGAAATCGAACTCGTAGTCCGCCGAAAACTGCGCGGTGTTGGCGTCGTATTCGTTCGGCTGGTTGCTGCCGCGCAGCGGACGATTGTTCGACTGGCGATTGTTCGACGGTCCGCCGTCCACACCCAGATGCGGAAACAGACCGGAACGAAGCTCGCCCTCGTAGGCATGCGCCATGTCGTAGCGCGATAGTGCGACCGCCAGGGAAGGATTGCTGGCGTCCAGCTTGTGCTCCAGTCCATCCAGCGCCGTATCACCAAAGATCTGCCACCAGTCGCCCCGGGCGAGCGTATCGGCGGGCGCAGCAGGCGCCCACAGTCCAGATGCCTCCTTGTAATTGGCGGGTATGGCGATATCGGGACGATGGTACGTCGGCGCCAATGAGCAACCAGCCAGTGCGGTCAGCAGACAACCGGCCAATGCATGACGAGCACCAGTCTGCCAACGCGATCGCTGCTTGCGAATGGTGGATAGGATGCGCATGGTATCAACCCTGCTTCGGCTGTTCATGCGTGGCGTTCCCGCTCGAAGCCGCGGCCGCAAGCTGCACCTCGTCACCCTGCGACAGCGAATCCGGCGGATGATCGATGATGCGATCACCTGGCTGCAGGCCGTGATCGATTTCCAGCGCGTCACCCAAGTCCATGCCAATGTGGATATCACGCAGTTGTACGCGGTTGTCCGCACCCAGCACCGCGACCTGTGGACCGGCGGCGCGGAAGATCAGCACGGTTGCCGGCACGGTGATCAGATGCGTGTTGACCGCGACCGGCAGCGTCACTTCCGCGTAATCGCCAGGTAACAGTTCGCCATGCGGGTTGGGTGCTTCGAACTGCGCCAGCAACGAACCGGACTCCTGATTGACCGAGCCCGACGAGCCGATCAGCGTGGCTTTGTAGGTTTCACCCGGATGTTCGAGCACGCTGAGGTTGACTGTCATGCCGGGCTTGATCGATGCCGCGTAGCCTTGGGGAATGCGCACGTACAGACGCATCTTGCTGGTGTCGGCCACCGTGAACAAAGCAGGGCTGTTTTCACTGGTGGATGAGATCAGATCGCCAATGTCGGTATTGCGGCTGGTCACCGTGCCGCTGAAAGGTGCGGTGATGTGCTTGAACGACTCCAGCGCAGCAAGTCGGTCCACATCGGCCTGCGCCGAGAGCACGTTGGCGGCGGCCACTTCGGCCTCACCACTCTTTTCATCGGCTTCTTGTTTGGATACCGAGTTGGAGCTGAGCAGATGCTGCCAGCGCTGGCTGGTGACCTGCGCCAGCCGTTGATCGGCCTTGGCACGCACTAGCACGGCCTTGGCCTGTTCGAACTGTTGGTCGAGCTCCGGCGTATCGATGATGCCTAGCGTATCGCCGGCGTTCACCGTGCTGCCGATGTCCTTGTCCCAGCTTTTCAGGTAGCCGCTGACGCGGGCATGGATCGGTGCGCTGATCCACGCATCGACGCGGCCGGGCAAGGTCATCGCATGGTTATCGCTTTTGCCCGCTATCGGTGCCAGCTGCACCGTTGGCAGTTCCTGCGCATTGGTCCAGCTGACCAACTGGTGGTAGTCGTGCGCGCGCACGGCCAGCCCTATCGCCGTTGCCAGCACCGCCAGTACGAGAACGATGGCGATGGGACGGCCCAGCCGCAGCGGGCGCTGCGCTGGAGCATCGTGGTTAGGCGACATGAGGATTTTCTCCAGGCATCAGAACGGGTGAAATTGAATCAGGTGAATTTGGATCGGGTGAATTTGAGTCGGCGGAAACGGCGTGCTTTTCGCCGGCGTGCACGAGGCTGAAAATCACCGGTACGAACAGCAGCGTGGCAAAGGTGGCAAACAGCAGGCCGCCGATCACGGCGCGGCCCAGCGGTGAATTCTGTTCCTGGCTCAGTGCCATTGGCAGCATGCCCATGATCATCGCCAGCGCAGTCATGCAGACCGGACGGAAGCGGGTAAAGCCGGCTTCCATCGCAGCCTTTACCGCGTCGCCATGGATGGCCAGCCGCTCGCGACAGAAGCTCACCACCAGAATCGAGTTGGCGGTGGCCACGCCCATGCACATAATCGCGCCGGTCAGTGCGGGTACCGACAACGTCGTGTGGCTGACAAACAGCATCCATACGATGCCGGCCAGCGCGGCGGGGAGCGCCGTGATGATTACGAACGGATCGAGCCACGACTGGAAGTTGACCACGATCAACAGGTAGATCATCACTACCGCGCCGAGCAGGCCGAACAGCAGGCCGCTGAAGGCCTCGTTCATAGTGCCGACCTGTCCACGCAAGGTGACCAGGGTACCCTTGGGTCGGCTCTTGGCGAACTGCGCCAGCACCTTGTTGACATCGGTACTCACCGCGCCGAGATCACGATCCTGCACTGACGCATAGATGTCGAACGAGGGCAGGATGTTGTAGTGCGAAACGACTGCGGCGCTGGGTTCGCGCGTGAAGCTGGCGATGCCGCCGAGCATCTGGCTGGACTTGTCGGTAGACGACGTCACCGGCAGCCGCGCCAGGTCAGCCATCGAATCCATCTTGTACTGCGGCGTGGCGGCGACGATGGCGTACGACACGCCGTTCTTCGGATTGAGCCAGAACGCCGGCGCGACCTGACCGCTACCCGCGAGCGAGGCGACCATGCTGTTGGTCACGTCACGCTCGGTGATACCCAGGGCATCGGCGCGGGTACGATTCACATGCACGTTCAATTGCGGATAGCTGGTGCTCTGCTGCAACCGCACGTCGGCGATGCCCGGTACAGCGCGCAGCTTCTTCATGATCTGCATTGCATACGCTTCGTTTTCATCGCTGTTGCGGCCAGTGATCGATACATCGAGCGGTGCCGGCGCGCCGAAGTTGAGGATCTGGCTGGTCATGTCGGCTGGTAGAAACGCGAACTCGGTGCCCGGGAATGACTTGGGCAACTGCTCGCGCAGCTTCTTGACGAAGTCTGCCGTTGGCGAATGGCCTTCCTTCAGCGAGATCTGGATATCGCCGTCCTGCGGACCGATGGTGCCGGTGTTGCTGTAGACAAGGTTGACGCTGCTCAACGGCAAGCCGATGTTGTCGATCACGGTGTCGAGTTGGTCGGCGGGAATGATCTGGCGGATCGTCTGTTCGATGTGATCGAACTCTGCCGCGGTTTCTTCCACGCGAGTACCCATCGGTGCGCGAACATGCAGTGCGATCGATCCGGCGTCGACATTCGGAAAAAAGTCGCGTCCGAGGAATGGCACCAGCGCAAACGAGATCAGCACGAAGCCCAGAAAACCGAGGATGAAGTTACGCCGATGGGCAAGTGCCGCGCCGAGCATTGCGTAATAGCCGTCACGAATCCTGGTGAAGCGATGTTCGAAGGCGAGCTGGAACGCAATCGCCTTGCGCACGATCACGTTGCGGTGGGCATGATGTTGATCGCCATCGTGGTGGTTGATATAGCCATCTTCCGGATGGTCGCCGCTGCCGCCCTCGATGATGTGGGGCTTCAGCAGAAACATCGCCATGGTCGGCACCAGCGTGCGTGAGAGCACGAACGAGGAGGCCATCGCGAAAATCACCGCCAGCGCCATCGGCCGGAACAGGAAACCGGCGATGCCGTCGAGCATGAACATCGGCACGAACACGATGCAGATGCACAGCAGCGAGACGAAGGCGGGCGTGACGATCTGCGCCGCACCATCGAGGATCGCTGTCTTGACATCCTTGCCCTGCTCGAGATGCCAGTTGATGTTCTCGATGGTCACCGTGGCATCGTCGACGAGGATGCCGACGGCCAGCGCCAGGCCGCCCAGGGTCATCACGTTGAGCGTCTGCCCGGTGGCGGACAGCAGCGCGATGGCCGACAGGATCGAGAGTGGGATCGACACCGCGATGATGACGGTGGAGCGCCAGCTGCCGAGAAAGACCAGGATCATCACCGAGGTCAGCAACGCCGCAATGATGCCTTCGCGCGCGACCGAGGCGATCGCCGATTTCACGAACACGGATTGATCGTTGAGCATCGATATTTTCAGCGAGGGCGGCATCGTCTCCTCGATCAGTGGCATCAGCTTCTTGATGCCGGCGACCACGGCCAGCGTCGAAGCGCTACCGGTTTTCAGGATCGGCATCAGCACCGCGCGCTTGCCATCCACGCGCACCACGTTGTTCTGCGGCGGAGAACCGTCGCGTACGTGGGCGACCTGGCCGATGGTGATGGTGGCGCCGTTGATCGTCTTGATTGGCAGGTTGTTCAGATCGGAGAAGGCTTTCGGACTGTTGTTGAGCTGCACGTGATATTCGTACGTGCCAATCTTGGCGGTGCCGACCGGAATGATCTGGTTTTGCGAGGCCAGCGCGTTGGCGACGTCCTGTGCGGACAGACCTTTGGCATCGAGTGCCTGCGGATCCAGATCCATGGTGATCTGACGCTGCTTGCCGCCGTATGGCGTCGGAATCGCCACGCCGTTGACCGATACAAGCGTGGGTCGAACCTCGTTTTGCGCAATGTCGCGGATCTTGGATTCGGACAGCGTTTTGCTCGACAGCGCCATCTGCAGCACGGGAACCGTGGAGGCGTTGTAGTTGAGGATCAGTGGCGGCGTAATGCCCGGTGGCATCTGCTTGACCACCGTCTGCGAGATCGAGGTGACTTGTGCCGTAGCTGTACGAATATCGGTGCCGGGTTGGAAGAAGATCTTCACCACGCCGGCACCGGGCAGCGACTGTGATTCGATGTGCTCGATATTGTTGACCGAGGTGGTCAGCTGACGTTCGTAGTAATAGATCACGCGGCCGGACATCTGGTCGGGCGGCAGGCCGTTATAAGTCCACACCACGCTGATCACCGGGATGCCGATGTTCGGGAAGATATCGGTCGGCGTACGCAATGCGGCCAGCGGGCCAGCGATAAGGATGACCAGCGCCAGCACAACAAAGGTGTAGGGTCGTGACAGGGCTAAGCGAACAAGACCGAGCATGGAGGTTTTCCAGATGGCAGCAGCGTTCAATGACCACCGCGGAGAGCTCCGCGGTACGGTCAGCGATTGCCACGGATCATGGCAAGCCAGCCTTTGCTAAACCTTTTTGGATGCTTCGCGCGGCCTGCTGTCAGCTGAATGGCTGTTTGTCGGGTAGCTGGCAATCGGCTGTGATCAACGGTCCGCGCTGGCCATACGGATGCGCACCTGCAGCCCGCTACCGAATGGCGAGGCCAATAGCTCGATGTTTGCCTGATGCAGCTGGATCGCGCGCTGCACGATACTGAGGCCCAGACCATAACCGCGCGATTCGCTTTCCACCTCGCGATGAAAGCGTTCGAAGACTGCTTCACGCTTCTCGACCGGAATGCCCGGACCATCGTCGGAGATGGCGATGATGACTGCATCGCCTTCGCGCTGGATGGCCACGTCCACCTGGCCTCCCGATCCCGAGTAGCGCAGCGCGTTTTCGATCAGGTTGCGAAACATCGCGGTCAGCGCCACTTCGTGCCCACTGACCCAGACTTCATCGATGTCGTGTGTGAGGCTGAGCGCGATGTCCTTTTCGGCGATCAGTGCCGCCAGTTCTTCGATCACTTCGGTGGTGAGCGTGATCAGTTCAATCCGTGCGCGCTGCTCGGATGCGGCGCCAGCTTCCAGTCGTGCCAGTGCGAGGATCTGCTCGATCCGTCGTGCCATTCGTGCCAGACCCATCTGGGCACTTTGCAGCATGGCATCGACTTCCTCCGCACTGCCCGCAATCTGCGCGCTTTCCAGATGGATCATGGTGGCGGCCAGCGGCGTGCGTAGCTCGTGGGCCACATCGCCGGCAAAGCGGTGTTCGCGTTCGATGGTGTCTTCCAGTCGCTCGATCTGCTGATTGAGTTCCAGTACCAGCGGCGTGATCTCGCGCGGTGTGTCATCAACGGCAACGGGCTGCCGGCTGCCCGGCAAGCGACTGGCTAGCTGCTCCGTAAGACGGTCCAGCGGCCGCAGCCCGCGCCCGACCGCCCAGCTCACCAGCAACGCCAGCAACGGCAACCCGATGATCAGCGGCAGGCTGTGTTCCATGACCAGCGTGCGGGTGATGGCATGGCGGTTGTCGGAGCGCTCACCGATGCGGATCACCAGTCCAGCCTGATTTTTCAGCGTGAAGATACGCCACGTCTGATCCTGCAGGCTCAAATCGCGAAAGCCGCGCTCGTCGGCGGGAGGCGGCGACAGCGTGGCGAGATTGGCGGTGGCGGCGAGCAGACGTCCATCGGCGGCGTAGGCCTGAAAGCCGACTTCGGGCTCGAAGTTGCGCTCATGCACCCGAACCATCACGCCGCGCAGTGCATCAGCCGGCAGCACGGCGTTGCCCGCGTTGTGCCCCGGCAAAGAGGAGACATGTTCGATCAGTGTTCCCAGCGTGCGACCAGCCTGTGCCAGGCGTCCGTCCAGCAAGTGATCCATTTCGCTGAGCTCGCGCTGATAGCTCAGCACGCCCAGCGGAATCAGCACGCCGACCTGCACCGCGATGATCAGCCAGGTCAGGCGTGTGCGCAGGCTGGCAGCTCTCATCGGTGCGCTCATGCAGATGCGCTCATGGAGCCGCCATGATGGAGCTGCCCTGATAGGGGTGTTCTCATCGATCGGCTCTCCATGGAGCTGCACTCATCGCAGCGATCTCATTTTGGCTCGCGCGGCACCATGTAGCCAATACCGCGCACCGTGGTGATCACCTCGGGACTGAGCTTGCGCCGCAGCCAGTGCACTTGCACCTCGATCGCATTGCGTTCGACCACTGTATCGAGCCCATAAACGGAGTTTTCGAGCGCATCACGGCGCACGATGCGTCCGGCGCGCTCCATCAGCACCTGCAGCAGTGCGAATTCGCGCCGGGTCAGGCTGACCTTTTCACCGCGGAATTCGACTTCGGCGGTCGAAAGGTTGAGCCGCATGCCGCCCGCTTCGATCAGGTTGTCGGCCAGGCCCTGCGCGCGACGGGTCAGCGAGCGGATGCGCGCGGCCAGTTCGCCGAGATGGAAAGGTTTCACCAGAAAATCGTCTGCACCCAGATCCAGCCCGCGGATGCGGGTGTCGATGGCGTCGCGCGCAGTCAGCACCAGGATGGGCGTTTTCACTCCTTGGCGTCGAGCCTCTAGCAATACGTCCATGCCGTCCTTGCCGGGCAGGCCGAGATCTAGCAGCACCAAGTCGGCCGTGGGGTCGCGCAGCGCGCGAGCAGCCTCGTTGCCGTCACGCAGCCAGGTAACGGCATAGGACTGTTGCTCCAGCGCGTGCCGGATCGCTTCGCCGAGCTGGATGTCGTCTTCCACAAGCAGAATGTGCACGTCGGGCTACCGGTGGCTGCAACTAAGGCGGGCAGGGTTCCAATGCATGGTGGACGAGAATGCTTGTGCAGACCTTTTGGATGAGGACATCGTTAACTGACGTGTTCAGCTCAAGTGCGGCCCATCGATCGAGTCGTTATAGGGCAGTTTCAGGTGCCTGTGGCGAACCACGATCACCAGGATAAGCACGGCGCCGACCGTTCCAAGCAGATCCAGCACGAGCACTCCTGATCGACCCTCATGTACCGTGCCCGTCTTTGCATGGCGTTTCAGGAAGGTCGGCCGAGTGGACCGCAGCCGTCAGCGGTTGTCCAGTGTGGCTCCGGTCAACATGCCGCGTGCCAGCATGCTGCACTGGCGCCGATAGAGGATCAGCTGCCACTGCCGACCACCGACCTGCCGCCACAGCACCGCCGAGCGCACTGCCGCCAGCAGATTGCTTCGAACCTTCTCCACCACCGCCGGTTGTGCCAGTTGCTGCGGGTTGCCACTGACCATCACCCGGGGTTTCAGTGTGGACAGGGTGGAGGCGTACAGCTCGGCCAGCCGGCCGAAGACCTGGGTCGAGCCCTGACCGAAGTGCTCCACCTGACGCTGCGCGGCAACGATGCCCTGCTGCAGCTTTTCGAGCAGCTCCGGTCGCCGCGACAGGCTGCGCTCCAGCCGCATGACGGTCACCACCATGCGCGTGACCGACATGTCGCGGTCGCTTTCATCCAGCTGCGCAATCAGGTTGCGCAGGCCCAGCCGCACGCCGGAGATATTGCCGTATACGCCAACGACCGATGGCGCGTCGATTCGGAAAATGCTGGCCACACTGGCTTCCATGACGCCTTCATCGCAACGTCCTTCATTGGCGAGCTGCTGTGCCAGCGCACAGGCCTGGAACAGGCCGGCAAGGGCGAGCACGCGCTCTTCATTCATGGCAAAGGTTTCAAACACGAGCTTGCGGTTCTCCGGAAACAAACGTTGATGTAGGTGAGGGCGTGAATGCTGGCAGCAAGCCGCCGTACGGCGCGTCGGTGGCAGCGATGATCGCGCCGCCGAGGCAAACCTCACCTTCATAGAAGACGACGGATTGGCCCGGCGTGACAGCGCGCTGCGGGTCGTCAAAGCGTACCTCAAGCCCATCCTCCCGGACTTCGACAGTGCAGGGCTGGTCGATCTGGCGGTAACGGGTTTTGGCGGTGCACCGAAAGTGCGTGCCTGGGGTTGTGCCGGCCACCCAGGTGGGTGCCTCGGTCTGCAGCCGCTCGGAATACAGCCAGCGATTCTCGCCCCCCTGCGCGATGTACAGCACGTTGGCAGGCACGTCCTTGCCGACCACATACCAGGCTTCACCGCTGGCGCCGTGCCGGCCGCCGATCCCCAGCCCGTTGCGCTGGCCCAGCGTGTAATACATCACGCCCTGATGCTGGCCGATCAACTCGCCCTCAGGCGTGCGCATTTCGCCGGCGCGCGCAGGAATGTACTGCGCCAGAAAGCTGCGGAAATCGCGTTCGCCGATAAAGCAGATGCCGGTGGAGTCTTTTTTCGCATGCGTAGGCAGCGCGGCTTCTCGCGCCATTTCGCGTACGCGCGGCTTTTCGATCTCACCGACGGGGAAAAGCGTGGCGGCCAGCTGCCGCTGCCCCAGTGCGTGCAGGAAATAGGTCTGGTCCTTGGCTGCATCCACGGCGCGAAGCAGGCGATAGGCCCCGTCCTTGCCGTCGACACGCGCGTAATGGCCGGTAGCAATTTTTTCGGCTCCCAGCGAGCGTGCTTCGTCGAGAAACGTCTTGAACTTGATTTCACGGTTGCACAGCACATCGGGATTCGGCGTGCGGCCGGCGCGATATTCGGCAAGAAAGTGCTCGAATACGCCGTCCCAATATTCGGCCGCGAAATTGCGTGCATGGAATGGGATGCCCAGTCGGCCGCAGACGGCCACGGCATCCTTGCGGTCCGCATCGGTGGTGCACGGGCCGCTGCGGTCGTCTTCCTCCCAGTTCTGCATGAACAGGCCATCGACTTCATGCCCGGCCTGCTGCAGCAGCAACGCCGCGACCGACGAGTCGACGCCGCCGGAGATGCCGAGCATCACCTTCATACGGTCTTGCCCGTGGGCAGCGCAGCGTCGTGATCAGGGAGATAACCGAGCGCGTTCAAGGGTAACCGCTGGCCGGCAAGCCACGCATCGATGCTCATCAGCACCAGTGGGCTGCGCAGTCGGTCGCCCAGCGCGGCGATTTCGCTGCGGGTCAGCCACAAGGCGCGCTGAATGCCAGTGTCCAGCGGGCGTGCGGCATCATGCCTCAGCGCCCTGGCGGCGAAGCTGAAACGGATCACTGCATCGCCGTGTTCGGTGCTGCGCCATTGATGAATGCCGATAAGGTGTTCTAAAGCCACGGTCCAGCCGGTTTCCTCCAGCGTCTCGCGTACGGCAGCATCAAGCAGACTTTCGCCATCATCGAGGTGACCGGCGGGCTGGTTGTAGGCGAGCTGACCCTTCACCTCTTCCTCGACCATCAGGTAACGGTCGCCATCGGCGATCACACAGGCCACGGTGACGTGGGGGCGCCAAATATCAGCATTGGTATCGGCATTGGCAACGGGTTCGATCATAGACGCGTGACAGCACTGGAAAAGTGGCCATTGTGCCATCACCTAGGGGTGTGCCCGAGCCGCTGCAGCTCGAAAAAGCAGCATCCGCTGCGGCGTATACTTCGTATCAAAGATGAGCTACCCAAGAAACCATGGCCCACGAATCCGAACACGAACAAGGCGGCGGTCGCGGTCTGGCGGTGGAAGTCGCCAAGCCCGAAGTGGCTCGTCCACCACTTTTTCAGGTCTTTTTGTTGAATGATGACTTTACCCCGATGGATTTCGTGGTAGAGGTATTGCGAAGCTTCTTCAATCTCGATCAGGAGCAGGCGGTTCAGGTGATGCTGCACGTGCATACTCGCGGTAAGGGAGTTTGCGGCGTCTTTACACGGGAGGTCGCCGAGACCAAAGTGACTCACGTCAACGAATATTCACGCTCACATCAACACCCGTTGTTATGCACTATGGAAAAGCTCTGAGCGACCCCACTTCGTGATCATCGCGGCGCAACTGGCCGCTCAACTTTGCAAGCGGAGACGATCCGAATGTTCAGCAAGGATCTGGAAGTCACCATCGGCCATTGCTACAAGCAGGCCCGCGAACAGCGCCACGAATTCATGACAGTGGAGCATCTGCTGTTGGCGCTGACCGAAAACCAGTCGGCGCTCGGCGCACTGCGCGCCTGCGGCGTCGATCTGCCTAGGCTGTCGTCAGAACTCGAACGCATCATCCTCGAAACCGTGCCGGTGCTGCCGCAGGGCGATGAGCGCGATACGCAGCCGACACTGGGCTTTCAACGGGTGCTGCAGCGGGCCGTGTATCACGTGCAGTCCTCAGGCCGAAAGGAAGTTACCGGCGCCAATGTGCTGGTGGCGATCTTCGGGGAAAAGGATTCGCACGCGGTGTATTTCATGCATCAGCAGGAAATCACCCGACTCGACGTGGTGAATTACATTTCGCACGGTATTGCCAAGATTGGCGATGACGCGGCGACTAGCAGCCCGAGCACCGAGCGTGAAGGCGAAGAGAGCGGCGAGCCGAAGGGCAATCCGCTGCATGAGTTTGCCAGCAATCTCAACGAACTGGCGCTGGAAGGCAAGATCGATCCATTGATCGGGCGCGCCGACGAGATCGAGCGCACGATCCAGGTGCTCTGCCGCCGCCGCAAGAACAACCCGCTGTACGTTGGCGAAGCTGGCGTGGGCAAAACGGCCCTGGCCGAAGGTCTGGCCAAGCGCATCGTCGATGGTGAAGTGCCCGAGGTGCTGGAAAGCGCCACGATCTGGTCGCTGGACCTCGGCGCTCTGGTTGCCGGCACCAAATATCGCGGCGACTTCGAGAAGCGCCTGAAGGCGGTGATCGGCCAGCTGAAAAAGCAGCCAGGTGCGATCCTGTTCATTGACGAAATCCACACCATCATCGGTGCGGGTTCGGCGTCGGGCGGCACCATGGATGCCTCCAACCTGATCAAGCCCATGCTGGCATCGGGTGAGTTGCGCTGCATCGGTTCGACCACGTTCCAGGAATATCGCGGCGTGTTCGAGAAAGATCGCGCGCTGGCCCGTCGCTTCCAGAAGATCGACGTGGTCGAGCCCACCGTGGCCGACAGTCTTGAGATTCTCAAAGGCCTGCGCTCGCGTTTCGAAGAGCATCACCACGTCTCGTATACCAACGAGGCATTGAAGGCCGCGGTGGATTTGTCGGTCAAGCACATCCCCGATCGTCTGCTGCCGGACAAGGCCATCGACGTGATCGATGAGGCGGGTGCACGTCAGCGCCTGCTGCCCGAGGACCAGCGCACCGGCAAGGTCGATGTGACCGAGGTCGAGTACATCGTGGCCAAGATGGCACGTATTCCGGCCAAGCAGGTCTCGGCGTCGGATCGGGACGTGCTGCGCAATCTCGAGCGCAATCTCAAGATGGTGGTGTTCGGTCAGGATCCGGCGATCGAGGCACTGGCTGCTTCGATCAAGATGGCCCGTTCGGGTCTGGCCGATCCATCCAAGCCGATCGGCTGCTTCTTGCTGGCAGGCCCCACCGGCGTTGGCAAGACCGAAGTCACCAAGCAGCTGGCGATGCAGCTCGGTATCGAGATGATCCGTTTCGACATGTCGGAGTACATGGAAGGTCATTCCGTGTCGCGGCTGGTCGGCGCGCCTCCGGGTTATGTCGGTTTCGACCAAGGTGGCCTGTTGACCGAGGCGGTGGTCAAGCATCCGCACGCGGTGCTGCTGCTGGACGAGATCGAGAAAGCGCATCCGGATGTATTCAACATTCTGTTGCAGGTCATGGATCGCGGTGTGCTGACGGATACCAACGGTCGCGAAGCCAACTTCAAGAACGTGGTGGTGGTCATGACGACCAATGCGGGTGCTGCGCTGGCCTCACGCCGCAGCATGGGCTTTGTCGAGCAGAAGCATGATTCGGATGCGATGGAAGTGATCCGCCGCACCTTCACGCCGGAGTTCCGCAACCGGCTGGATGCGATCATTCAGTTCGGTGCGCTCGATTTCGAGCACATCCTGCGCGTGGTCGACAAGTTCCTGATCGAGCTGGAAAGTCAGCTGACCGAGAAGCATGTCAGCCTGGATGTCGATTCCGATGCCCGCCGCTGGCTGGCAGATCATGGTTTCGATCCGCAAATGGGCGCGCGTCCGATGGCGCGGGTGATTCAGGAGAAGGTGAAGCGTGCGCTGGCCGACGAGCTGCTGTTCGGCAAGTTGACGGATGGTGGCCTGGTTCGCTTGAGCGTTCGGGATGGTGAGTTGCAGGTGGATTGCGAAACCATCGAGCCGGCCGAAGTTACCGAGCCAGCAGCCTGAGCCTATAGCTGTTCGGGATCGGCGTCCGATTCCGGACAGCTTTCTTGCAACAACGCAAAAAGCCGCGCATTGCGCGGCTTTTTCGTGTCCAGAGAGATCGGCTTTACTGCATGCCGATTACTTCATGCGATACGTGATGCGTCCCTTGCTCAGGTCGTACGGGGTCATTTCGATCTTGACCTTGTCGCCGGTAAGGATGCGGATGTAGTGCTTGCGCATGCGGCCGGAGATATGGGCGATGATGACGTGCCCATTCTCAAGTTGCACGCGAAACATGGTGTTGGGCAGGGTCTCCTGGACCGTGCCTTCCATTTCGATGACGTCGTCTTTGGCCATGTGTTCCGGTAGTCACGCACAGCCGGCATGGCTGCTAAGCCGCCGATTATGCCATGGATAAGCGTTTGGTTAAAGAATCATCAACAAAGTCGGTAAATATCGATCAGGCGAAATATTCATCCAGTTTGCGCCGGATTTCCTGTTCGATCATGCCCTTCATCGGCGAGAGCATCAGCCCCAGCTCCGCGTGAACCACAACCGCGTCGCTGCCGACGGCAATGGTGCCGTTCACGCCGGATCGAGAGAATTTCAGCGTATCGCCTTGCCACTGGCTCTCGGTGGCAAATTTTTCGCGCATCTTCACGGCAACTTTGTCGACCACGGTACGGGCCTCGGGTATCGAGAGCTGGTGTGGCCGACGGATATCGATTTGGGGCATAACGGACTCCTTGAACGAATGCCGATCTTAAACACAATGATCTTAATGAGGGCGATGCGTCAGGACGTGATGGGCTGCATGGTAAAGTTTTGTTGTCTTTCTACTGGTTGATCCATGCGCATCGAATTTCCCAATGTGGCCCGCGAGGATTTCCATTGGACGCAGGCGCAGCTGACCATTGGTAGCGCGCCCGACAATGACCTCGTGTTGGCCGCATCGCAGGCGGCGGCGAAGCACCTGCGCATCCAGCAGGATCGCCGTGGCCTGGTGTTGCAGGTATTGCCGGCGGCGAGCCGTATCCATGTGAATGCGCGGCCAGTGCGCGAGCGGGCGCTGTTGCGTGCGGGTGATGTGATCAGCGTCGGCGACTGCCGCATGCTGCTGCGTGCCGATCAGGATCCTGCGCTGCGATCCTCGTCTATTCTACCGAAACAGATACGTTGCACGGTGGCGCTGCGTGCAGTATCCGGTCCGCTTTCCGGGCGGGTATTGCCGCTGGAGACCAGCCTCGAACTGGGTGCACAAGGCCGTTATCCGCTGGAATTGCCGCAGGGCGAAATGGCCTCGCTGCGTATTCATTGGGAGGAAGGCAGGCTTTTGCTGGAGGTCACGCAAGACTCCGAGCGATTCCCGCTGCGGGTCAACGGGGTCATCGCGAAAAGTTTGGCGCTGCAACCCGACGATCAGATTGCTGTGGCCATGCACCGTTTCGTGGTCGATGCGCCGGGCATGGAGCCTGAGCCTGAGATCGTCATGCGCGAACCGCCTCCGGCGGCGAAACTGCCAGAAGAGACCGCTGGCCCAACGGGTGAAGTGTGGTGGCTGATCACTACGGCTGCCCTGATCGCGTTAGGCATTGCGTCGATACTGCTGATCCATTTCTAAGTTGTACTCCTCGGGCGCCAACAGCCTCCTGGTTAGCCATCGCGTTCTGCACCGCGTCATAATGCGTGGACAGTCAATCGATGGATGCAACCGCACGTGAGCAGAGTCTGGAATTTCAGCGCCGGTCCGGCCGCCATGCCGCAAGAAGTGCTCGATCGCGCCCAGCGCGAGATGCTGGAGTGGAATGGCAGCGGCTCCTCGGTGATGGAGCAGTCGCACCGCGGCAAGCGCTTCGTCGAGATGGCCGCGCAGACCGAGGCCGACCTGCGCACGCTGATGGGCATTTCCGCCGATTACGCCGTGTTGTTCCTGCAGGGCGGCGCGACCCAGCTGTTTGCGCAGATTCCGATGAACCTCGCAGCTGAAGGCGACAGCGCCGATTACATCGATACCGGCCATTGGAGCAGCAAGGCCATCAGCGAGGCGTCGCCATATCTGCGTGTCAACGTGGCGGCCAGCGCCAAAGCTGACGACTACCGCCGCATCCCGTCGCGCGACAACTGGCAGCTCGACCCGGGCGCGGCTTACGTGCACTACACGCCGAACGAGACGATTCATGGCGTGGAGTTTCATGAGGTTCCCGATGTCGGCACGGTGCCATTGGTGGCCGACATGTCATCGAGCATTCTGTCCGAGCCATTGGACGTGTCGCGTTTTGGCCTGATCTATGCCGGCGCGCAGAAAAACATCGGTCCGTCGGGCCTTGTCGTAATGATCATCCGCCGCGATTTGCTGGAGCGGGCCGGCCGGCCGATGGCGAAGATTTTCCGTTTTGCCGAACAGGCTGCCAACGATTCGATGCTCAACACGCCCAACACTTGGGGCTGGTACTTGGCTGGACTGACTTTTCAGTGGCTCCATGCATTGGGTGGGCTGTCGGTGATGGCCGAGCGCAATCGCGCCAAGGCCGAGCTGCTTTACAGCACGATCGATGGATCCAGCGGCTATTACCGCAATCCCATCGATGTTCCGGCGCGCTCACGCATGAATGTCCCTTTCACCCTGCACGACAGTGCACTGGATGCCACGTTCCTCAAGGAAGCCGAAACCGCCGGCTTGCTGGCGCTGAAGGGGCACAAGGCCGTGGGCGGCATGCGTGCGTCGCTGTACAACGCGGTACCGCTCGAAGCGGTGCAAGCGCTGACGGCATTCATGCGCGACTTCGCCCAGCAGCACGGTTGACTGGCTGGCGATGGCGTTTTTCAGGCAAAATGCAATGCGTAATTTGGACTTCTTTACTTCCAGGCGGCAACACTAATGACTGATCGTGGTACGACCGATCCCAAGACTCCGCTGTCCGAAATGCGCGAGCGCATCGACAGCATCGATCGGCAGATCCAGCAGCTGATTTCCGAGCGCGCCAACCGCGCGCAGGAAGTGGCAAAGGTGAAGGGCGAGGGGCTGTCGGCGATCGATTATTACCGGCCCGAGCGCGAGGCCCATGTGCTGCGCATGGTGGTGGACCGCAACGATGGCCCGCTTTCCGACACCGAGATGGTGAGGCTTTTCCGCGAAATCATGTCGTCGTGCCTGGCGCAGGAAGATCCGCTGAAGATCGGTTTTCTCGGCCCGGAAGGCACCTTCAGCGAACAGGCCGTGCGCAAGCATTTCGGTCATGCCGCCTATGGTTTGCCTTTGGGCAGCATCGAAGAAGTGTTTCAGGAAGTCGCGGCTGGCCATGCCGACTTCGGCGTGGTGCCGGTGGAAAATTCCGGCCAGGGCATGATCCAGGTCACGCTGGACATGTTTCTCACTTCCAAGGCCACCATCTGCGGCGAAGTGGAACTGCGCGTGCATCAATGCCTGCATTCGCTGGCGGGTAAGCTCGAGGACGTCAAGCGTGTCTACGCGCATGCGCAGTCGCTGCAGCAGTGCAAGACCTGGCTGCGCATCAACCTGCCGGGCGTGGAATGCATTGCGGTGGGCAGCAACGCCGAAGCGGCGCGAATGGCGCGGCATGCAGATGACGCCGCGGCTATTGCCGGTGAGACGGCCGGCAAGATCTATGGACTGAAGACGCTCGCCACGGGCATTGAGGATCGCGCCGACAACACCACGCGGTTCCTGGTGATCGGTCGCTCGCTGTTTCCGCCATCAGGCAACGACCGCACCTCGCTGCTGGTCACGGTGAACGATCAGCCGGGTGCGCTCTACGCCGTACTCAGTCCGTTTGCCAAGCACGATGTCAGCCTCAACCGTATCGAATCGCGGCCGGCACATACCGGCAAGTGGCAGTACGCATTCTTCATCGATGTGTCCGGTCATATCGATGACGTCAAGCTGCAGGCGGCGGTTGGGGAGATCAGCGAAACCGCGGCTACCGTTCGCGTACTGGGTTCCTATCCAGTGGCATTACCCTGAGATGATCGATGTGCGCGATACAGCATTGATCGTTGTCGAAGAAATCGTTCTGGAGAAAGTCGTTTGACCATGTCTGATCGAAGCAGTCTTGACTGGAGCAGTCAGCCAGGTCAGCCCCTGCATGGCGAACTCCGTGTGCCGGGCGACAAGTCCGTCTCCCACCGTGCCCTGATGTTGTCCGCGATCGCCGAGGGTACGTCGCGTATCCATGGTTTTCTTGAAGGTGAAGATACCCGCGCCACTGCGGCGGTGTTGTCGAAGCTGGGCGTGCGCATCGAGACGCCGTCGAGCGGCGTGCGAGTGGTCCATGGTGTTGGCCTGCAAGGTTTGCGCGGTTCCTCCGAACCGCTTGATTGCGGCAACGCGGGAACCGGCATGCGCCTGCTCACCGGTTTGCTGGCTGGGCAGGCGTTCGACAGCGAACTGGTCGGCGATGCCTCGCTGTCGAAGCGGCCCATGCGCCGGGTAACTGATCCGCTGACGCAGATGGGCGCGCGCATCGATAGCCGTGACGGGCTGCCACCACTGATCGTGCATGGTGGTCAGGCCATGCGCGGCATTCGTTACGAATTGCCGGTTGCCAGTGCGCAGGTGAAGTCGGCCCTGCTGCTGGCCGGCCTTTATAGCGAGGGCGTGACCGAGATCATCGAACCGCATCCGACCCGCGATTACACCGAGCGCATGCTGGCCGCCTTCGACTGGCCGATCGACTTTTCGCCAGGTCACGCTAGCCTGGAAGGCGGTCATACACTGCACGCCACGGACGTGGAAGTGCCAGCCGACTTTTCCTCAGCAGCATTTTTCCTGGTCGCTGCCAGCATCGTGCCGGGTTCACACCTGCGCCTGCCGGCGGTAGGCCTGAATCCGCGTCGCACCGGTTTGCTGTATGCGTTGCGCCTGATGGGGGCGAACATTGTCATCGAGTCGCCGCGTGAGAGCGGTGGCGAGCCGGTAGGCGACCTCGTCGTTCGTTATGCACCGCTGCACGGCATCGAGCTGCCCGAGTCGCTGGTGCCTGACATGATTGACGAGTTCCCCGTGCTGTTCATTGCGGCGGCGGTGGCAACGGGAACCACGACGATCCGCGGCGCGGCCGAGTTGCGGGTAAAGGAATCCGATCGCATCGCGACGATGGCTACTGGGCTGCGTGCGCTCGGCGCGTCCATCGAAGAGACGCCCGACGGCGCGATCATTGGTGGCGGCAAGCTTGGCGGCGGTTCGGTACAAAGCCATCTTGATCACCGCATCGCGATGAGTTTTGCGGTGGCTGGTCTGGTCGCCGAGGCGCCGGTGCGGATCAACGATTGCAGCCACGTGGCCACGTCATTTCCTGGTTTTCTTGAACTGGCGAACGGCTGCGGTTTCGCACTGCGGGCGATCGATTAAGTTCGCCGGTTCGCCTCACGCCATCGTTGCGGCTAGGAGCCTGGACGATAGAAACCAAGCGAGCGAGGCAAAGCACTTTTTAGTAAGGTTTTTCGTTCATTTGAGGCGAATAGCCGTAGCTATTCAACGAAAAGGAGCGGAAAAGCTGGCCAAAAGAGCGCCGCCGCCGCCGCTTGTGTTTCTGCTGCCCAGGCTCCTAGGCTTGGCTCCCATGCCGAGAGACTCTCATGACTGACGCTGTACCCGACTTCATTGTCGCCATTCCGGCTCGTTACGCGTCGACCCGCTTGCCGGGCAAACCGCTGCGAAGCATTGCCGGCGTGCCGATGGTGGCGCGGGTGGCCCAGCGCGCGCTGCAGGCCGGCGCGAGCCAGGTCGTGGTGGCGGTGGATGATCAACGCATCGCCGATGCACTGGTCGGGCAGGGTGTCGATATCTGCATGACGCGCCCGGATCATGCCTCCGGCAGCGACCGGCTTGCCGAATGCGCCGCTTATTACGGCTGGGCTGACGACGCCATTGTAGTGAACCTGCAGGGTGACGAGCCGTTTGCGCCGGCGGCGGGTATTCGCGAAGTGGCGCGCGCGCTGGCCGAGGATGACGCACCGATGGCCACGCTGGCCACCGCGATCGCCGAGGCGCACGAGCTGTTCGATTCCAACGTGGTGAAGCTGGTACGTGCCGAGAGTGGTCGTGCGTTGTACTTCAGCCGCGCGCCGCTGCCGTGGGCACGCGACGCCTTCGCGATCGATCGTGACACGCTGCCCGTCGAGCTGCCGTTTCTGCGGCATATCGGCATCTACGCCTATCGTGCGGGCTTTCTCAAGCAATACACCACGTTATCGCGCACGGTGCTGGAGCAGGCCGAGTCGCTGGAGCAGCTGCGTGTGCTCGAGCACGGCTACGCCATTGCCGTGCGCATGACGCCCGAACCGTTTCCGCCAGGCATCGACACGCTCGAGGACTTGCAGCGTGCTGAGCAGTGGCTGCAGGCGCAACTCTGATCAACCAGCGCTGATCAAGCTGTCCGCAGATTGAGATGTACGCCGTCGTATCGTTGAATCGACGGCGTAACAGATCACTCAAAGCTCGTCGCAATCAAAGGCGAGTACGGTCGGCACATCCACCTCATAGTCGACGTCTGCGCGTTCGAAGCCGAACAGCTTGAGGAACTCATGCTTGTAGCTGGCGTAGTCGCTGATCTCGAACAGGTTCTCGGTAGTGACTTGTGGCCAGAGCTCCTTGCAGCGCGCCTGCACGTCTTCGCGCAGCTCCCAGTCGTCCAGCCGCAGGCGGTGCTCTTCGTCGGTCACCGGCGCCTGACCGTCGGCACGGTACAAATGCTCGCGAAAAAGGCGGTTGGCCTGCTCGATGGTGCCCTCATGCAGGCCTTTTTCCTTCATCACTTTGAACACCAGCGCGATATACAACGGCAGCACCGGAATCGCCGCGCTGGCCTGGGTCACGACGGACTTCATCATGGCCACGTTCGCGGCAAGACCTTTCGCTTTGTACCGCTCGCGCAATTCGCTGGCGGTGCGATCGAGATGCTGCTTGGCCCGGCCCAGCGCGCCATGCCAGTAGATCGGCCAGGTGATTTCGGTGCCGATGTAGCTGTAGGCGACGGTTTTGGCGTTGTCCGCCAGCACGCCGGCCTCGCTCAGCGCGTCGATCCAGAGCGACCAGTCCTCACCGCCCATCACGGCGACGGTGTCTTCCACTTCCTGCTCCGTCGCTGGTTCCACCGAGACTTCGACCACGGCGTTCTTGTTGGTGTCGACCGTGGTGGCGGTATAAACCTCGCCGATAGTTTTGAGCGCCGAGCGCTTCAGTTCACCGCTGCCGGGCAGCTTGCGCACGGGCGAGGCAAGCGAATAGACCACCAGATCGATCTGGCCACCCATCTCATTGCGGATGATATCGATGGCGTGCTGGCGTGCTTCATTCGAAAACGCGTCACCGTTGATCGATTTGCTGAAAAGGCCGGCTTGCTTGGCCAGTTTGTCGAACGCGCCGGCGTTGTACCAGCCGGCTGTGCCGCACTTTTCCGTACCCGGCTTTTCAAAGAAAACCCCTAGGGTCGCCGCGCCATAGCCGAACGCCGCGGTGATGCGGCTGGCTAGGCCATAGCCGGTCGAAGCGCCGATCACCAGCACACGCTTGGGGCCGATCGATGGCTTGTCCAGCGCCTCGGTGATCTGGATCTGCTCCTGCACATTCTTCGCGCAACCCACGGGATGCGCGGTGATGCAGATAAAGCCTCGAACCTTGGGATGAATGATCACTCGGTGTTTCCTTTGACGTGGGCCGATCCCCATTTTAGCCTGCTCGATGCCGATGTGGTTCCGCATTGCGCAACACGGGGGAATCGTGTCCCGCAGTCCTTGCTCGCGGGGTCTACGGCCCCATCTAAAAAGCACAGCGGTTTCTTCGAATATCTTCACGCCATGACCTCATCGATACTCTTCGTCTGCCTGGGCAATATCTGTCGCTCGCCGCTGGTGGCTGCGGTCGCTCGCCAGCGGTTTGCTGACGCGGGGTTGTCGGTCGCGGTAGATTCCTGTGGTACCGGAGGCTGGCACGTAGGGCAGGGTGCGGACCCCCGCTCGATACGCGTCGCCGAGGAAGCAGGCTACAGCTTGCGCGATCATCGCGTGCGGCAGCTGGCTGCCGATGATTTCAGTCGCTTCGACGCAATTTTGGCGATGGACGATGACAACCTTGCCTTGCTGCGCGAACACAGTCCCGTCGATGACAAAGATCGTGTGAGCCTCTTTCTCGACGCGGCCGGCCTGGACCCGTACGTCCCACCGATCGTGCCCGATCCTTACTACGAGGACCTGGATGCATTCCGGCATGTATTGAAGCTGGCGGAGCAGGGTGTGGATGGTTTGATCGGTCGACTTCGGCGCGGCGAGTCGTTGGCAGCAGCATCACGCAGCGCGGCGCGCTAAAGTCTCGGCATGCAGGTTCCCCCACCGCAGCCGTTCGACGGCAAAGTCTTTGTTCAGACGCTGACGACCTCGTCTGGCGTCTATCGCTATTTCGATGACGAGGGCGAGCTGCTTTACGTCGGCAAGGCGGGCAATCTCAAGAAGCGCGTCGGCAGCTATTTCCTGAAGCCGCGGATGGAGCCGCGCATTGCGGCGATGGTGTCGCAGATCGCCCGTGTCGAGATCACGGTCACGAGGACCGAGGGCGAGGCGCTGCTGCTGGAATCGCAGCTGATCAAGTCGCTCAAGCCGCGCTACAACATCCTGCTGCGCGACGACAAAAGCTATCCATACATCTACCTGTCCAACGGTGAGGATTATCCGCGGCTGGCGTTTCATCGCGGCGCGAAGAACCTCAAGGGCAAGTTTTTCGGACCTTATCCGAGCACTTACGCGGTCCGTGAAAGCCTCAGCTTGATGCAGAAGCTGTTCAAGGTGCGCCAGTGCGAGGACAGCTATTTCCGCAACCGTTCGCGGCCCTGCCTGCAGCACCAGATTGGCCGCTGCACGGCGCCGTGCGTGCAGCTGATCGGCGTAGACGATTACGCCAGCGACGTGCGCCATGCGCAGATGTTTCTCGAAGGCCGCAGCAATGCCGTGCTCGACGAGCTGGGCGAGGCGATGGAGCAGTCGAGCAAGGCGTTGCAGTTCGAACGCGCAGCGATCCTGCGTGATCAGGTCGCGGCCCTGCGCCAACTGCAGGCGCAGTATCACGTGCAGGGCGCCAGCGCTGACATGGACGTGATTGCCTGCAGTATCGAATCGGGCATCGCTTGCGTCAGCGTGCTGTTTTTCCGCAACGGCATCAGCCTGGGTACACGCGATTTCTTTCCGCGGTTGCCGCTGGATGCCGAGTCGCCCGACGTGCTGGCGCAGTTCATCGCGCAGTACTACCTCGACCGGCCGGTGCCGCGTGAGCTGATTCTCGGTGAGCCGATTGCCGACCAGGCCATGCTCGCCGAGCTGCTGGCCGAACAGTCCGGTCACGTGGTGGAGCTGAAATCCAGCGTGCGCAGCGATCGCGCGCAATTCCTGCAGATGGCTCAGCGCAATGCGCGCGCCTCGTTGACGGCTCGGCTGGCCAGCCGGCAGACACTGGGCACGCGCTTTGACGACCTGCAGAAAGTGCTTGAGCTGGATTTTTCGCCCAGACGGATCGAGTGCTTCGACATCAGCCATACGATGGGCGAGGCCACTGTCGCTTCGTGCGTGGTATTCGGGCCTGAGGGGCCGGAGAAATCACATTACCGCCGCTTCAATATCGCGGGCATCACGCCGGGTGACGATTACGCTGCCATGCATCAGGCGCTGACCCGGCGGTTCCGCAAAGTCGCTGACGGCGAAGGCGCGAAGCCCGACGTGCTCCTGATCGATGGCGGTAACGGCCAGGTAGCGCAGGCGCTGGATGTACTGGGCGAACTGGGCGTCACCGGCATCGAGGTGGTTGGTGTCGCCAAAGGGCCAGGCCGGCGTGCAGGCGAAGAGACCCTGGTACTGGCGCGCAAGGCCGCCGGCAGCCTTGGTCGCGAGCTTCATCCCGGTTCGTCATCGCCGGCGCTGCATCTGGTGGCGGCGGTGCGCGACGAGGCCCACCGTTTCGCCATCAGCGGTCATCGCAAGCGGCGGGAAAAGGCCCGCGAGCGCAGCGTGTTGGAAGACGTGCCTGGCATCGGTGCACGCCGTCGCTCGGCGCTGCTCAAGGCATTCGGTGGTTTGTCTGGCGTCGAGAGCGCTGGCGTCGAAGAGTTGATGCAGATAAAGGGTATTAATCGTGGTCTGGCAGAGCGAATCTATGCCAGTCTGCATCCGTGAAATTGCTGGTCCGGATTTTGTATTTTTGGCTTGATCCCTGCAGCTTTTGTTCATCCGTTGAAGCTATGCCATGCGACACTGCAACAAACCATTGGATTCCAAATGCGCATCAACCTGCCAACCTGGCTGACCCTCTTCCGCGTCGCGTTGCTGCCGGTGATGGTTGCGGTGTTTTACCTGCCGTTTCCGGGACACAACATCACCGCGGCCATCGTGTTCGTGCTCGCGGCGATTACCGATTGGCTGGACGGTTACCTGGCACGCCGGATGAACCTGACCTCGGCCTTCGGCGCGTTTCTCGATCCGGTCGCCGACAAGCTGATGGTGGCGGTGACACTGTTTTTGCTGGTCGAATCCGATCCGACCAGTGGCTGGTCGAGCATCCTGCTGGCACTGACGTCGGCTGTCATCGTCGGTCGCGAGATCAGTGTGTCGGCATTACGCGAATGGATGGCTGAAATTGGCATGAGTGCCACGGTGAAGGTGGCGCTGGTCGGCAAGCTCAAGACCATCATGCAGATGGTGGCGCTGGTGGTGCTAATCGTGCAGCACGAGAAAGAGGCTACTGCCTTGCGGCTGTATCACATCGGCGAAGGCCTGCTGGTGATCGCTGGCATCCTCACCATCTGGTCTGGCGTTTATTACCTGCGCGCGGCGTGGCCGATGCTTCGCGGTGATGTACCTCTGGCGCAAGGCGCCAGCAAGCCTGATCACGAGACGTGAGGTCAATCGTGCGAAATCGGGAGATGCGGGGTTGACGATCCGCATTCACGTATTAGAATGCCCGGCTCCAATGCGGGAATAGCTCAGTTGGTAGAGCACGACCTTGCCAAGGTCGGGGTCGCGAGTTCGAGTCTCGTTTCCCGCTCCAGTTTTCAAGCAAAGCCCCGACTTAGTTCGGGGCTTTGCTGTTTGGGGCTTGCCGTGTTGATCGCAGCTCGAAAATAGGCAAATCAGGGCGGTATTTGACGCGGCGGGTATTCACAGGCGAGTTGCTTCTGCTATGATTCGCCGCTCAGTTGCGGGAATAGCTCAGTTGGTAGAGCACGACCTTGCCAAGGTCGGGGTCGCGAGTTCGAGTCTCGTTTCCCGCTCCAGTTTTCAGCAAAGCCTCGGACTACCGGGGTTTTGTTTTTTAGAGGCAACCTGCGATCATTCTGATTCGATAAGGATGATCGCGAAGTAGCACGCAATGGCCTGGTGGCAGAGTGGTCATGCAGCGGCCTGCAAAGCCGCGTACGCCGGTTCGATTCCGACCTAGGCCTCCATTGCAATCAACGACTTAGGCGCTTATGGCGCCTTTTTCTTTGCCTGAAATCCGGCGTTTGCGGGTCAAAATCCGGCCTTTGCCACTCGTTTTGGAGTGGCAAACTGGCGTAAGCTTCTTGATTATCCGATGACGCGAGTTTTTTGCATGGCCACAAAGCGCCTCCGAAATGATGCGTGGCACTACACGATCAGGCGTGCCGGTCTGCTGCCTAAGCCGCTCTATCTGAGTTTCGCGGATGAGGCCGAGGGTGATGAGTACGTGCGTCGGGTCGAGGCGTTGCTCGATCGCGGTGTAGTGCCCGAGGAATTCGGCAAGAAGCGCGAGGTACAGGTCAGTCTCCGTGACAGTGTGCGCCGGTATCTCAAGGAACAGCACACGGCACCGGATGATCCGGGGCTGCTGCGGATCGTGTTGCAGCGGCTGCCGATCGACATGTCGCTCGCCAGTATCACGTTCACATGGGCGACTGGTTGGGTCACTGCGATGAAGCGTGAGCAGAACCTGGCGCCGTCGACGATCCGCAAACACGTGGGCGCGCTGGCGCGCTGCCTCGACTGGCTGGCTGGCCATGGTGATGTGCCGTTCAACCCGTTGCGATCGCTCGCCAAGGGTTACGCCACATATACGCCGGATGATGTGGCGGCAGTAGCTGTGATCGACGGCCGAGCGAAGGTCGACACCGAGCGCGATCGACGACTCGAGAAAGGCGAGGACAAGAGAATTCGCGACATTCTTGCTGGCGAAAAGCCGAGGGATCGTCAGCGCGCACTTGAGCTGAATCATGCCGACGCATTAAATCTCTTGTACGACACGGCGCTGGAATCGGCCATGCGACTGAGCGAAATGTTTACGCTGTCCGTGTATCAGGTCGACTTAAAGAAGTGCACGATCTTCCTTGAGAAAACCAAGAACGGAAGCAAGCGGCAGGTACCGATCACGACGGTGCTGCATGCTTTGTTAAAAGTGGCGCTGAAAAAACGCGACGAGAGCGAGCTGCTTTTTCCATGGTGGAATGGTCAAAAGGACCGAAAGAACCTAAAGCAGGCGTCGACGTTATTGTCGCGGCAGTTCGCGCGAATATTCAGCGCAGCAGGGTGCATGGATCTGCATTTTCACGATCTGCGGCACGAGGCAACCAGTCGGCTATTTGAACGCACGAAGCTGTCAGACATGGAAATTGCCAAGATCACCGGGCACAAGAGCCTGAGCCAGCTGGCCCGGTATGCGAACCTGCGCGGATCTAACCTCGCTGGCCAGCTGTGGTGATTTCGTAGGCGTCGAGGTTGGGCATGGCTGTCTTGCTGCCACGTCGGCGGGTGACGGCAGGTGTCGGGGAAGCGGCGGGCTGCTTGCGCAGCCGGCGCTTGTCGGCTTGTTTGCGGCCCTGCTCGCGTACGTAGGTGATCAGATCCTCGCGCAGCAGTACGCAATGCTTCTGGTTGCACGACAGCGCAGGCACCTCGCCGGTGTCGACCAGTTCTTTCATCGCCTTGAAACCAATGTGTAGCAGCGCAGCAGCCTGACTGAGGTCCATGGTGTCGTCGTTGGCGGCCGGTAGGGTGTTCATGCTGCCGGTGCCTTTACGCATTGCATCACCGTCTTGCGGCCTCCGAGAATTGCCCGCACCATCGGCTCACTGGACAGAATGGGGAGTTCACGCATGGCATGTACCTCGATCGACTGGAATGCTGTCGGTGCTGTAGCAACGGCTGCAGCCACTCTGGTGGCGCTTTGGTTGGGTATCTACGGAATGTGGCATTCGCGAAAAGAAGCGGAGCGTCGCGACAAAGATGCAAAAATGAGGGGTAGCGTCGCATTGGCAATGCAGGTTCCCGAAATCGCGAGACTGGTGGCTTTGTTTGACCGCATCGAAGGTCACTATGTCGCGATGAAGCAACCTGGCGCGAACATCCGATCGCACATTTTGCAACTCGCCCAGCTGGCACCTGAAATAGCCAGCAACCTGCAGGACAAGCAGATCCATGACTTTTTCGATATGCCGGAGCATCTGCGGTACAACCTCCCGACGGTCATACATGCACTGCCGGCAGTGGCTGCGCATGCATCGCGGGTGGCGCGCTTGAATCCAGGAGTTGGGGCAGACAGCAAGACGCGAGAGGAATTTTTCGCTGAAGTAGACTTCGCTCTCGATTACGCCAGTAGTTGCGGGGTCGACTTCCGAGCAGCATACGACTACGCGAAAGAGCACCTGCTGCCGATGCAACTCGAAAACATGAAGGAGCATTTGCCGGAACGATTTCAGCCGACGGCGGAAGGTTAATTGCAGAATCACGCTGCGATCGCCTCCCGCTCAGTAATGCGGTCTAGGGTTGTGCGCGCCACAATTTCGTTGTCAGCAGCTGCCGCGTGTGCTTGTGCGCGTGCCTGGCGCTCGGCTTCGTCGTAGACCTCGCGCGGTGATGCGCGCAACACAAGGTCGAGCTGATCGCGCAGGCTAGGGGCGCCGGCGTCGTCGGTGAATTGGTAGGCTGCGCCCATGAATATGGCGACGCGGCGGTCATGCATGCGAACCACTTGCGGCTTTGCCGGGCGGTTGGCGAATGGGGTGCGTGTGGCTGTCATACGGCGATGGCCTCGGCAAGTGCGTTTTGGGCGAAGTCGACACGGGCCTGCTGCAGGTCGGCCTCGATATCGTTCCAGCCAAACGCGGGCTGGTCGCGGTAGCGGTTGACGATCTGCTGCGGGGAATAGCGCTCGATCGCGCGGGCGTCGACATGGTTTCGGTGTTGCAGGTAGATGCACCCGTCATCGGCCACCCAGCACATGTGCACGCTATTACCGTGGCCGGCCTTCACGCGTACGCTGATGTTGATTGCAGCGGGCGTGAGGTTGCCGGCGATGTGAGCGATGGGACGTGTGCGTTGCATGCGACTCTCCAATAGCCGCCAGCAAAGCGCCGGCGGTAGCCTGGTGGTTGGGTGGTTACGGGGCGAGCAGCACTGCTAGGCCCCAGGCCAGCAAGCCAACGATCAGTGCGCGACGGATGCGC
>Ga0302313_10000340_pt1 | contig 42540 bp, 37 predicted proteins | sample III_Palsa_N2_2_FD_200454 | JGI IMG/M metagenome (GOLD analysis project Ga0302313, IMG submission 200454) | Peat permafrost microbial communities from Stordalen Mire near Abisko, Sweden - III_Palsa_N2_2 | ecosystem: Environmental > Terrestrial > Soil > Palsa > Peat permafrost | place: Sweden...
GATGGGACGGAAGGTCTGGGCGTCTTCGCCGTCCTCGTTGACGTACCTGGTGTCGAGGGCGAAGAGGGCATCGGGTGGCGTGTTGTCGCGGGCCCAGAGGAAGGCCTGGACCCAGGGGTTGGGATTGTGCTGGGCGCGCCAGGGGAACTCGAGGTGGTCAGAGGCGGGGAAGGTCTGGCGCTGCACGTAGAACATGGTTGCGGCCAGAGCGACGATGAGGATCGCGGGTAGGGATGAGAGCGCGGTGCGGAGGGCATGCGACTTCAGGCGCTGGCTGGCGTTGAGGGCTAGCTGGGTGAGGGTTGCGCCGAGTAAGAGCGTCATGATGGCGTAGATGAGCAGGAAGACGCGCAGAGGCTGCATGCGGGCGACGAGGTGAGAGCGGCTGCTCTCGTGGGCGAAGAGCAGAGCGACGAGGGTGGCGATGCAGCCGATGGCGATGCAGGCGCGGCAGAGCGTTGCAGCGGCGGTGTTGGGTGGGTCGGGTTGCTTGCGGTAGCGGGTGAGGAGCGCGGCGAGGACGGCGAGAGGGCCTGCGAGACCGAGGAGCTCAAACCACTGCCATTGGGAGAGGAACCAGTAGTAGCGGGACTTCTCGGCGGCGATGATGGCGGGAGATTCGGTGGGGGCAAGGGTCTGGAGAACGGCGGCGAGCGCGAGTGCGGAGACGGTGAGGATCGCGTACGCGAGGGCTGGTTGACGCACGCGCGCGAGGCGCAGTACGAGCACGAAGGCGAAGGCGTATGCGGCCATCAGAGGATGGAAGGCTGCTACGAGGATGAGGCAGAGCGCGGAGATCAGGAGCGGGCGCAGGTTGGAGTGGTCGTCGAGTGCGAAGGCTACGGCCAATAACGACAGTGGTGTGGAGAGGCTGCGCGCGGTGACGTAAGGGTCCATCAGGAGCAGGGAGGTGCCTGCGATGGGAAGCGTCCAGAAGGCGGCGAGCAGACAGAGGCCGGCGAGTTGTGCGGCTTCGTTGGAGATGGTGCGCTGCAGGATGCGGTGAGCTGCGTAGAAGGTTAGCCAGAGGCTGAAGAGGTCGGTGAGCAGCAACACCCAGGCTAGTGAGAGGTGCGTGAGATGGACGAGGCAGGCGAGGACTGGGGCGAAGATGGAGAAGTGAAGGTGCTCGCTGACGAAGACGGTGTAGTGAGGAAAGAGCGCTGGGTTGAGGGTGAGTTGGACGCCCGCTACGTAGAGACCACCGTCCTCGGCGAGCGGGTGATAGCCGTTGAGGAGAAGTGTGAAGACACTCAGTGCCAGCAAGGCAAAGCGCATTGACCATGGCGAAAGAAGCCTGGGTGACAAGTTGGGATCTGGGCGCGTCGAGGAAATCATGTTGTTCTGAAGATGACGATACAACCAAATGTGAAGCGGTGAACGAGGCGCAGTTTGTGTTCGCGGCTCGGGAGTTGCGGCTAGAATAAGAGGTGTGTTGTCCAGCCACAAACCCTCCTTACTCGAAGCCGAGACTCCGCCCGATCCCAGGGCACATGGCCCGTTTGCCGCGCTTCGGCGGGTTCTGCCGTCGGGCGAGGTGATTCGATTCCTGCTGGTTGGCGGATCCAATACGCTGATCTCGCTGGGGCTTTATTCAGGATTTGTCATCCTGTTTGGGCATCTGTTCCCGAGCCACGGGAAGCCGCTGATCGCGGATATTGCGCAAATCGTGTCGAAGCCGTTGGCGATTACGGTCGCGTTTCTCTGCTACAAGCATTTTGTATTTCGCACAAAAGGTAACTATTTAAAAGAATGGTTGAAATGTTTTGCGGTGTATGGAATCAGTACGCCGGCGGAGTTGATTATTTTGCCGTTGGCGACCAAGGCGTTTCTATTGCCGACGCTGACGCATCCCTATGCTCCGTTCCTGGCGGGGATTGTGAACTCGGTCATCATTGCGTGCTACAGCTATTTTGCGCATAAGAAGTTCTCGTTTAAGCGGTAACGCTTTCGGCGCGGTCTCCGCGCTGCGATACTTGAGGCTTCAGATAATGGTTCAGAAAGACAATCATGTATAGAACATTGCAATTGCAGTTGCAGGCACGGATCGAGGCGCTGTTGAAGGAGCGCTACGAGATTTCGTTGGCGAATCTTGCGGTGGAGTTGCCGCCGAAGATCGAGTTTGGGGAGATGGCGCTGCCGGTGGCGTTTGAGCTGGCCAAGCGGCTGAAGAAGGCTCCGCGTGCGATTGCGCAGGAGTTGCAGGCGGAACTGGCCGCGACTCCTGGGGTGGCTGCGGTGGAGATTGCCGGCGCGGGTTATCTGAATGTGAAGCTGGATCGCGCGGCAATGGTGAAGCGTATGGCAGCGGATGAGCATGCGGTTGTGGGTGGCGGCGGGTTTCGGCTGGTGGAGCATACGAGCATCAATCCTAATAAGGCTGCTCATGTGGGGCATCTGCGGAATGCGATCCTTGGCGACAGCTTTGCGCGGATGCTGAAGACGGACGAGTACAAGCCGGGTTGGGACGTTGGTGTGCAGAACTACATCGACAACACGGGCGTGCAGGTGGCCGATATTGTGGTGGCGATGACAGAGTTGCAGGGCATGTCGCTGGCGGATGTGCGGGCTTGGATGGCGGAGTTGGAGCGCACGGGGAAGCGGCTGGATTATGCATGCTGGGACCTGTATGCGGAAGTGTCGCAGTGGTACGAGGCGGATGCTCCGCGGGTTGGAGAGCGGCGGCAGTTGCGGTTGGATACGCTGCATGCGATTGAGGCTGGCGGCAACGAGAAGGCGGAGATTGCGGAGCTGATTGCTACCGGTGTGCTGCGTCGGCACCTGGAGACGATGGAGCGGTTGGGGATTGAGTATGACTTTCTGCCGCGCGAGAGTGAGATTCTGCACCTGCACTTCTGGGAGACCGCTCGAGCGTTGATGGTCGAACGCGGCGTGTTGTATCTCGAGACGGAAGGGAAGAATAAGGGTTGCTGGGTGATGCGGCGGGCGATCTCGGCGAACGCTGGGGTCGAGTTGGCGGAGCAAGGGCCTGACGAGGACGCGAAGATCATCGTGCGGTCGAATGGGACCGTTACGTATGTGGGGAAGGACATTGCGTATCACCTTTGGAAGTATGGGTTGTTGGGGAAAGACTTTGGGTATGCGAAGTTTCGCGAGTATCGGACGCATACTTGCTGGATTTCGACGACGCATGGTGAGGAGCCTCGTCCGGATTTCGGTTTAGGCTTCGGGCATGCGGATGCGATCTATAACGTGATTGATTCGCGGCAGGATGATCCGCAGACGCAGGTGAAGGAGTCGTTACGCGCGCTGAGTTATGTGGATGAGAGCGAGCGGTATACGCATTTGAACTATGCGTTTGTCGGGCTCACGGCGCGCACTGCGGAAGATCTTGGGTATGTGCTTAGCGATGAGGACAAGGCTAAGAACTTTATTGAGGTGAGCGGGCGCAAGGGCTTTGGGGTGAAAGCCGATGACTTGATTGATCGCATGATTGCGGCTGCTCGGAAAGAAGTGGAGGCTCGGCATCCGGAGTTGGAAGAGCGCGAGCGGGCGGAGATTGCTGAGGCGATTGGTGTGGGCGCGCTGCGATTTTTTCTGCTGCGGTTTACGCGCAATACGGTGATCGCGTTCGATTACCAGGATGCGCTGGCGTTCGATGGCGAGACGGGGCCGTATGCGCAGTATGCTGCTGTGCGGGCTGCGAATATTTTTCGTAAAGCTGGTGTGAGCGAAGAGGCTGCGTTGGCGGCTGTCGCTGATTTGGATTTGAGTGCAATGCTCGTCGGCGATGAGGGGACGAGTGTTTGGGAAGTTTGGCTGACGGCTTCGCGGCTGTCGCAGGTACTGGAGCAGGCGATTGCGGCGGCGGAGCCTGCGATGCTGGCGCGGTATGCGTTTGCGCTGGCGCAGCAGTTCAACAACTTTTATCATCGGCACCACATTTTGACCGAGGCGGATGAGTCTCGGAAGATGTTGCTGCTGGCGACGGCGGCGGGGGCTCGGCGGGAGTTGGTGAGGGTGCTGGGGTGGCTGGGGATTACGGTGCCTAGCGCGATGTAGGGGGTACCCCCCCTCCCCCCAGGTGGGTATTTTGCCCCTAAGCGGCTCAATGCAGGTAGGTTAAGTGCGAAGATCCTTCCCTTAGCAGAGGGGATTTCTCGCGGTAACTCATTGCATTCAAGTTGTTTAGGTGGCAAAGTACCTCCCCTTGGACGCTGGCGCTTTTCGGCGCAAAGTCTCTATTTAGCGTACTGGCTTCTGGGGGCAAACTACCCAGCGCTCACGACGGAAAGGGCATTGCAGGTGCTTGCATTCATAGGACACGGGTGCAGGGGCAGGTTTTGCATGCGACTTTTTCCTGCTGGCCTTGGGGAGTGTGGGGACGGGCTGGCGTTTGGGGAGGGGCTGGCGGTCGGGGCTGTGGAAGTAGCAGAAGGCCTGGCCGCGGAGGGCGGGGGAACCGCAGAGCTGGTGGTTGGGGAAGAGGTGGTGGCAGGTGGGGCAGGGGATGATGGTCATGGTGGACTCCGGCCCGTGTTTCAGGGCGTAACGTGTTGAGGCAATCGGGGATGAGGCTGGACGTGTGGCCGTCCGGGCTCGGCGATTGCGGGGTTAAAAGCGAAAGCCCGGGTCCTGCGCGGGTGGGCGCGAGGAACCGGGCTGCGGGTGTTTTGGGTCTGACTTAATTGTAGCGAGTTGGGAGGGGTAACTATGCCAAGTTTTTGGAATTTATTTGGCCAGTGTTCATGCGGGTTTTGGAGGTTTTGGGAGGTGGAGGGGGCTTGACAGGGTTCTGCGCGGACGGCGAAGAGTTTCGCGTGGTTGTGGCTCGAAGGGAGGGGCGGGATCCCCCAATCGCCCACGGATCCCAGGGACATACCCATCAGAAAATCAGGCGCTACCATAGACAGTGTGAACACCACTCTGCTCCACGAGTCGCCCGCCGACTTCGCGACCCCCCTTCTCGTAGTCTTCGCGACCGACACCGCAAGCAAAGACGCTCCCGCTGCCCCAGCCCTCCTCACCCACTCCGCGGCAATCCAAAGCGCCGCCGCCCCCTGGTTGACCTCCAGCGACTTCAAGGCAGCGCTCGGCGAGACTTTTCTCCTGCCGGCCCCGACAGGCATCGAGGCCCAGCGCCTACTGCTCATCGGCCTGGGCAAAGCCGACAAGCTCAGCCCGCATGAACTCCGCAAGGGCGCCGGGGTAGCGATCCGGTTCGCTCGCCCGCGCACGCTCCGCGCCGTCGCGATCACTCTCCCCGAGCATGCGGCTCTACCGCCCGGCCCTTGCATTCGCGCCATCGCCGAAGGGAGTATCGTCGCCGACTTCGACATCGATTTCTACCGGGCCGACCGCAAAGACCTCAGCATCCAGAGCCTCACCGTCCTCACCCCCGAACCCGTCAACGAGGCGCTGCAAGCGTCTTTTAACGAAGGCGTCGTTTTAGCCGAGAGTCAGAATTTTTCCCGCACGCTGATCAACGAGCCTGGCAACATTCTTACGCCCACCGAACTCGGCAAGCGGACTGCGGCCATGGCGAAAGAGTTCGGGCTCGAATGCGAAGTCCATGGCATCGAAAAAATCCTTGAGCTCAAGATGGGTGCCTTCGCGTCGGTCACGCAAGGCTCCCCGCAACCCCCCGCGCTCATCGTCCTGCGCTACGAGCCATCCACAAAGCCGCCCGCGAACGCGCCGGTGATCGGGCTGGTCGGCAAGGGGATCACCTTCGACACCGGCGGCATCTCCATCAAGGCCGCCGCCGACATGGACAAGATGAAATACGATATGGCCGGCGCCGCTAGCATGATTGCGGCTATGCGTGCGATTGCGCAGCTGAAGCCAGCCGTCCGGGTCCTCTGCGTCGTCTGCTCCTGCGAGAACATGCCCGACGGCCACGCATTTAAACCTGGCGACGTCGTCACCGCCATGTCTGGCAAGACCATCGAGATCATGAACACCGACGCCGAAGGCCGCCTGGTTCTGGCCGACGGCCTGCACTACGCCCAGACACTCGGCGCCACCCACCTGATCAACGCCGCCACGCTCACCGGCGCCATCGGCACGGCGCTGGGCCAGATCAACGTCGGCCTCTTTTCTAACGATGACGCAACGACGAAACACTTCTTCGACGCCGTACTGGTCACCGGCGAAAAATTCTGGCGGATGCCCGCCACGGACGACTACCGGGATCAAATCAAATCCCAGATTGCGGACATCCTGAACAGCACTGGTAGCCGCTACGGCGGAGCTACCACGGCCGCCATGTTCCTCAAGGAATTCGTAGGCGAGACACCCTGGATTCATCTCGACATCGCCGCGGTCACCTGGCTGGACGACGCCAAGCCCTGGCAATCCAAAGGCCCGAGCGGCGTGGCCATCCGCACCATCACCGAATGGGTCCGCAGCTACGCAAAATAAGCCCTGGCCTGAATCGTCATCCTGATCACAAGCTAGGTGCCCCATTCATGACAGTCCCATCGTCATGAGTGGGATGCGAATGCCACCCATCCCCGGCCCCCGTGGTATACAAGAAACTCGTGGCCGTCTCACCGCGTCTCAAACCCAATCCAGATACGAGCAGCGAAGTTACTTCCATCCTCTCCACCAAAGGACCTCAAGGATGCCTCAACACCTCCGTCCGTCGCATCTAGCAACACTTGCCGCCCTTCTCACCTTCGCCCTCGCGCCCGCGCTCTACGCGCAAACGCCCGCCCCCACACCTGCCGACGCGTCCGCGCCGCAGCTGCCTCGCCCCCACCGTCCGCGTCCCAAGCCCACTAACCTTCAGGTGCTGCCCAAGGACCTCACCGGCGATGAGGTTGTCGCCATCATGCACAAGTTCGAAGACCAGTTGGGCGTCGACTGCGACTACTGCCACGCCAAGAACACCGCCAACAAACCCGGCGTCGGGCATCTAGACTTCTCCTCTGACGACAACCCCATGAAAGATCGCGCCCGGACCATGATCCGCATGGCCGACGACATCAATGAGCGCTTCCTGGTGCAGCTCAAGACCCCTCCCGCCGGCCAGAAAGTCTCCTGCGGCACCTGCCACCGCGGCAACGCCAAGCCTCTCCCCTTCGTCCCCGCACCAGACAACGACCATCCGCAGGCTGCTCCTCCCGCAGCCGCGCCGCCACACTAACAATCTGCCGCAAACGCCCATGCCCACCCTCCTGCCGCGCAGCTTCTACCTCGACTCACCGGAAGTCGTCGCGCGCAATCTCGTGGGCAAACTCATCACCCGCACGCTCAACGGCGAGCGACTCACCGGACGGATCACCGAGATCGAAGCCTACCTCGGCCTGAGCGATCCGGCGTCCCATTCCTTCATGGGTAAGACGGCACGCAACGCGGTACTCTTCGGGCCGCCCGGCTTCTCCTACGTGTACTTCATCTATGGCATGCACTATTGCCTGAACTTCTCCTGCGAGCCCGACGGCGAACCTGGGGGCGTCCTGATCCGCGCCCTCGAACCCGTCGCAGGCCTCGACACTATGGCCCGCCTTCGCGGACTCCCAGCTCCCATAAAGCCCAAGCTGCTCTGCTCGGGCCCGGGCCGTCTGTGTCAGGCGCTCGGGATCACGCTCGCCGAAAACGGCCTCGACGTTACGCGGGCCAAGTCGCCCCTGCGCGTCCTCGACGACGGCTTTCGCCCCGCCTCCATCATCGCTACTCCGCGCATTGGGATCAGCAAAGCCGTCGACCTGCCCCTGCGTTTCCTGGCTTCCGAAAGGTAAGTGTACGCATGTGCTGGACGCAGGATACCCACATCTCAAAATCGAGATATGGGGCACCCAGCTTGGAGCAGAAGCCAATACAGGGGTCTCTCCACTGCGCATCACAGAAACAAGGGCGTGATGCTTCGGTCGAGATGACGGGATTCGCGGGGTGCAGTTTTAGGCGGGGGTGGGGGATGGGTCGCGGGGGAGGGTGATGGAGAAGGTGGTGCCGTGTTGGGGGCCGTGGGTCCGGGAGCGGACGCGGATGGAGCCGCCGTTTTTGTCGACGAGCTGCTTGCAGACCCAGAGGCCAAGGCCGGTGCCGACCGTGCCCTTGGTGGTGAAGAAGGGGTCGAACATTTGCTTGGCGGTGGCGGGGGTGATGCCGTGGCCGCAGTCGGATACGGAGAGGCGGATGCGGCTTTTGCCGCTGGCGGGGTCGAGGGAGGCGGAGGTGCGGATGATGATGCGGCAGTTGTGGCCAACGGCGTCGAGCGAATTGGCGAGGAGGTTGGCGAGGATCTGGCGAAGCTCGCCGGCGATGCCGAGGATGTGGAGCGGGTCGTCACATTGCTGGAGGACGGTGGCGCCGGTGGCCTGGATTTTGGACTTGAGGAGGTCGACGACGGAGGTGACCAGCTCGGAGGCGGAGTTGCTGGTGGCGGCAGAGAATTCGCGATAGAAGCCGAGGGTCTGGCGGGTGATGTGGGCGATGCGCATGAGCTCGCCGTCGGCGATGTCGAGGTAGAGGCGCGCCTGGTCGGGGAGGTCGGGTGTGGAGCGGACGAGGTAGAGGGTGTTCATCATGGCCTCGAGGGGATTGTTGATCTCGTGGGCGATGCTGGCGGCCATGCGGCCCGCGCTGGCTAACATTTCGCTGCGGAGGAGAGCTTCTTCAGCCTGCTTGCGGGCGGAGTTGTCGGTGCCGATGAGGAGGTAGCCGATGATGGCGCCCAGGGCGTCGCGGAGGGCGGTGACGGAGACGACGGCGGGGAATCGGGAGCCGTCCTTGCGGCAGTAGGTGAGCTCGTAAATGTCTTCGATACCACGGGAGGCTTTGAAGACGAGGGCTTCGAAACCGGGAGTGATGGGGATGCCGAATTCGAGGCTGAGGGCGGCGGCGCGGGCGACGAGCTCGGACTTGTCGGAGAGGGTGGCGGGAGTGATTTTGTTGACGACTTCGGCGGCGGTGAAGCCGAGCATGCGTTCGGCGCCGACGTTGAAGATCTGGATGACGCCGTGGGCGTCGGTGGCGATGGAGGAGAAGTTGGCGGAGTTGAGGATGGCGCGTTGGAGGGCGCCAGCCTTGAGGAGGATTTTGTCGGTGCGAATGCGTTCGTTCACTTCTGACAACAAATTTTGCTCGGGATCTCGCGTCTGCGGTTGGATCTGAAGTAGCGGCACGTGGGGTCCTCGAAGACACCTGATTGATTGTGTGCTTTCGCGGGGGAATAGGGTGTGCTGGATTGCTCAGGTTGGATACGCAGGCGGGTTGAAATTTCACTTGACGATAAGCAAAGTATTATATAAGGTATTGCCTATGGATAGTGTACTCGATCTGGATGCTGCTTTTTCGGCATTGGCTGATCCTACGAGGCGAGCGATTCTGGCGCGGCTGGCGAAGGGGGAGGCGACGGTCGCGGAGTTGGCGGACCCGTTTGCGATGACGCAGCCGGCGATCTCGCAGCACTTGAAGGTGCTGGAGGGGGCTGGACTGATCTCGTGGCGGGTGGATGGTACGAGGCGCCCGCGGCGGCTGGAGACGGCGGGAATTGCGGTGATGGACGAGTGGCTGGCGATGTTGAGGAAGAGTTTGGAGACGAGCTACGAGCGGCTGGACCAGGTTCTGGCGGCGATGGAGAATCCAAAAAAGGAGAAGGGACGATGAGCGAAACCACGTTGAAAAAGATGAACAAGATGACGCTGGAGACAGAGGGTGAGACACACGTGATTGTGCGGAGGAGGTTTGCGGCGGCTCCGGAGGCGGTGTATCGGGCGCACACGGAGCCGAAGCTGATCCAGCAATGGCTGCTGGGGCCGGAGGGTTGGGTGATGCCGGTGTGCGTCAACGAGGCGCGGCCGGGCGGGAAGTTTCGTTATGAGTGGACGAAGGCGGATGGGAGTCAGGGATTTCATATTACCGGCGAGATTCTTGAGATGGAGCCGGGGCGACGGATTGTTCATGTGGAGCGGATGCACCTGCCGGATCCGACGCCGGACAATCGTGTGGAGACGCGGTTCGACCGGGACGGGGCGGGCACGTTGATGACGATGCGGATGACGCTGCCGGATGCGCAGACGCGAGCGATGATGCTGGGGACGGGGATGGAGAAGGGGATGGAGGCGAGCTATGTGCGGTTGGAGGGGTTGATCTGAGCGGCGAGGGTCGGGCGGGCGTGGGCGGTGTGGTTCAGGGCCGAGGGTTCGGCGGTGCAGGCGGAGCCGTCGGTTCCTAGCGCCGGCGTGTGGGATGGGGAGTTTTGACTTGACTTGGTTGGGAGGTGTGAAGGATGGTTGTGAAAAGTCGTTAGGGGGAACTGGTTATGGCGAGTCCTGGAGTGCCGTTGGAACAGATCAAGGCGTCGATGCGCGCGACATGGATGGCGGGAGATTTCGGGATGGTCGCAAAGACCATTGCAGGGGCGGCTGAAAAGTTTGTGGAGCAGCTGCCGATTGTGCCGGGGATGCGGGTGCTCGATGTGGCGTGTGGGACGGGGAATGTGGCGTTGCCGCTGGCGCGAGCGGGGGCGGCGGTGACGGGCGTGGACATTGCGACAAATCTCCTGGAGCAGGGGCGCGAGCGTGCGGCTTCTGAAGGATTGGCGGTGACGTTTGATGAGGGGGACGCGGAGCAGTTGCCGTATGCGGATGGGTCGTTCGATGCGGTGGTGACGATGTTTGGGGCGATGTTTGCGCCGCGGCCGGAGGTGGTTGCTTCGGAGTTGGCGAGGGTGTTGAAGCCGGGCGGATTGCTGGCGATGGCGAACTGGAATCCGGCAAGCTTTACCGGAAAGATGTTCAAGGTTGGAAGCCTGCATGCGCCGCCGCCGCCGGGACTGCCGGCACCCGTGCTGTGGGGCGATGAGGCGACGGTGCGCGCGCGGCTGGGGGAGAACTTCGTGGAGATTCGGACTGAGCTGAATCCGGTTGATTTTGATATGCCGGTGAACGCTGCGGGGGCGGTGGCTTTCTTCCGCAAGTATTTTGGGCCGACGCAGATGGCGTTTGGGCGGCTGGATGAGGCGGGGCAGGCGAAGTTTGCCGAGGCGCTGGAGGAGCTTTGGGCAGGAGCGAATGTGGCCGCGAATCCGGAAGAGCGAACGTTGGTGAAGAATGAGTATCTTGAGGTTGTGGCTCGGCGGCGCTAGGGAGCGACTATGGATGCGGATGCCTCGATCTTGCCGTTGCAGGCTGACTTTGCGCGTGGGTTTGCTGCGGAGTGGGTTTCGGCGTGGAACAGCCACGATCTCGGCGTCATCCTGACGCACTATGAGGAAGATGTGGAACTGCGCTCGCCGGTAGCGCAGAGGCTATTGCAAGGCGATGGGACGGTACGCGGCAAGGCTGCGCTGCGGGAGTATTTCGAGCTGGGGCTGAAGGCGTATCCGCATCTGCGGTTTGAGCTGGTGGAGACGCTGTGGGGGATAGAGACGATCGTGATCTTGTATTTAAATAATGTTCGCGGCAGCAAGACCGCGGAGGTGATGTTGATGAGTGAAGCGGGACGGATCCGCGGGGTGTGGGCGAATTATGACCAGTAAGGCCAGGGGCGGGAACCAGTAGGCCAAGGGCGGGGTCAGGGGTCGCAGGCCTTGGCGAATTTGGCGGGGATGAGGGGCTGGGCGGGTTGGCCGTCGAACTGGATGGGGTAGGCCATGAGTTCGGGGAGTGCGGAACACTTGCTGGCCATGAACTCCCAGCAGACGGCGTCGTTGCCCTGGATGAGGCAACTTGCGGTGCCGTAGAAGGTGGTGCCGTACTTTTCAGACTTTACCGAGCCGGAGAGGACCGCGGCGGCGTGGTCTGCGACGTGGAAGTAGGCGGCGGTGCCGATCTGGGGGTCGCCAAAACGCTTTAGAGAGTCGGTGAGGGAGGTGGTGGCGAGCGCGGCGAGTTCGGCGGAGGTGGTGGGGCGGCCGAGGCAGGCGCCGTCGAGGCGCATGATGCTGATCATGCGGAAGCCGCTGGTGGAGTCGGTGGCGGTGAGCGGCAGTGAGATGCAGGTTACTTCGGCTTTGGCTACTGCGCCGGTGGCCTTATCTTTCTCGGACTGAAGGGCCTGGTCGGCGACGGCGGGCATGGCTTTGAATAGGCTGCTGTAGGTGTAATCGAGGTGCAGGGCATCGCTATGGAAAGTGGCGGTGGGACTGCTCGGTGCGGCGGTGGATTGGGGAAGGGCCGCGGCGAGGAGCAGGGCGATGGTGGTTGTGAGGGAGGTCATGGGATTGGGGGAATCCTAGCATGGGCCTTGGATTCTTGGTCACAATCCTTCGGGTGATCGCCTCGGGTTTCAAAGAATCACGCGAAATGGGGAGCGGGTCGTCGCACTGGTAAGGTGGCGATCGGCGAACGATCCTAAGGAGAGATAGGATAATCGTCATGTTCCTGTTGAAGATTGCGCCGCTGATGATTCTGATCGCGGTTGTTTCGGCACAGACGACGGGGATGAAAGTCGACCCGAATTCTCTCGTAGATCTCGCAGCGCTATCGGCGAAGGCCAATGGAGGCGATGCCGATGCCGAATCAAAACTCGGCAATATCTACATGATTGGACAAGGAGTTCCGCAAAGCGACACGGAAGCGCTGCGATGGTTTCGTTCCGCTGCGGAGAAGAACAATGCTCAAGCGCAATACGCGGTGGGATCGTTTTATGCGATTGGGAAAGGTGTGTTGCGCAACGATGACGAGGCAGTGAAGTGGTTCTTGAAGGCGGCCATGAATGGAAGCCCAGAGGCTCAGTACAACATGGGTGTCCGGTACGCTCATGGCCACGGGGTTACAAAGAGTGACGAACAAGCTGCGGTTTGGTTTCGAAAGTCGGCGGAACAGGGATTTGCGCGTGGTCAGCTCGGATTGGCGGCCGGATATGCGAACGGACTTGGTGTTCCGGCTAACAAGTCCGAAGCGTTGGAGTGGTACACGAAGGCTGCCGAGCAAGGGCTAGTCGAGGCGCAATTGCAGGTTGGAATCATGTTTCACGATGGTGTTGGAACGGCGGTGAACTACCCGCAAGCGTTACTTTGGCTTCAGAGAGCCGCCATTCAGCAAAACGGTGACGCGGATTTCAACCTCGGATTGATGTACGAACATGGGCAGGGAGTGGAGAGGGACTATGTCAAGGCTGCCAGTTATTATCGCGTCGCCGGAGAGCTTGGGTCTGCGCCGGCACTGAGCAATTTGGGATCGTTGTATCAACACGGGACCGGGGTCAATCAGGATCAGGAACAGGCGTTGAGGCTCTACGTGCAAGCGGCAGAAAAAGGCGTCTTGACTGCGCAGACTTATTTGGCCGGAGCCTACCTTACGGGTAATGGAGTTACGAAGGATTTGGAGCAAGGTGCGAAATGGATGGAACTTGCTGCCAGGCAGGGAGACCCGGAGGCCGAATGCAATATGGGGATTCTCTATCAGACCGGCACCGGCGTTTCTCAAAGTTTTAGCAACGCCTTGACCTGGTATGAAAAGGCTGCAGAACAAGGATTTGCCAAAGCGCAGTTCAATTTGGGGGCACTCTACGGAAATGCGCAGGGAACCACGAAAGATGTCGTGAGGTCCTATGAATGGATGCTGATCTCCAAGGATCGCGGGAATGCTGACGCGAACACGGCCATTCTTTGGTTGAAGGCCCAAATGAGCGCGGAACAGATAGCCGAAGCGAACGATTTAGCTGCGGAATGGCAAAAACGCCACCCTGGCCGCTAACGGGTGGGCTGCTGCGCTCGTTAGGTGCGCTGGGAGCGGGCTATGGCGGCTTTGGCTTCCTTGTCGCCTTCGCGGGCGCGTTCGGTGGCGCGCTTGTCCCAGTCCTGCTTGCCTTTGGCGAGAGCGATTTCGCACTTGACGCGGCCGTTGCGGAAATAAAGTTTGACGGGGATGAGCGTGTAGCCTTTTTGCCTCGTCAAACTCTCGAGTTTCTCGATCTCTTTTTTGTGGAGCAGTAGTTTGCGGGTGCGTAACGCTTCGTGGTTCATGGCGTTGCCGTGGGAGAAGGGGCCGATGTGGGCGTTGAGGAGGAAGGCCTCGCCGTCCTTGAGGAGGCCGTAGGCGTCTTTGAGATTGGCTTTGCCTTCGCGAATGGACTTGACCTCGGTGCCGCGGAGGGCGACGCCGCACTCGAAGTGGTCGGAGAGGAAGTAATTGAAGCTGGCGGAGCGGTTGAAGGCGGCGTCGCGCTTGCCGGCGGCGACGGGGTCGCGGTCCTTCTCCTTGGCGGAGGGCTTGGGTGGGGCTGGAACGGTCGGGTTGGAGAGAGAGCGAGGCATAAAAGCGAGGGATTAGGGAACAGGGATTAGGTGCTGTTGGTTAGGATTCGGTTACTGGTGGCTACGAAATGGCGGCGGATACGTCCAAGAGTGTGATGCTAGCAGATAGGGCTGTCGGTGATGCTGTTAAAGGGATAGATGCGGACGAAGCGGTCGGGACTCGGGCCTGTTGATTTGGGATGACGGAAGTTTGCGGGTTGAGGTAGCGGGAACGCTGCGAGGGAGGGAGGAAGCTCTCCGCGGACGGATAGAGGCACCGGGTTTGGAGTGGAGAGACTAGTGAAGCTACGGAGAATGGCTGTATCATCAAGTGAGCCCGATCAACCGCTCGAAACCTCAGCAGGGACCGCTCCAGATTGCCCGGAAAACGGTGCGGCGGGGAGGGCTGGCCGGGGGTGCGAGACCGGTGTCCGAGGCGCCATGAATCGGATGGCAGGGGAGCGGGTTGCACGCATGCAGGAACGGCTACGAAGCGGAATTTATGGAAGCGTACGGCGCAGCAGGATAGGGCGCCTGACAGTGGGCTGCGTGCTGGGGTTGGTGCTGTTTTCGGGATTTGCGGTGAGCAGCGCGCACGGGCAGTCGGCCAGCTCGTGGAACAAGAAGGGGCAACAGGCGGCGGCGCGGGATGACTACGATGCGGCGTTCGAAGATTTTCGGCAGGCGCATCTGCTGAAGCCGAATGACCTGCAATATCGAACGAACTACGAGAGTACGCGATTCAAGGCAGCGAACATGCATGTGGATCGCGGCCGGGTCTTGCGGCAGTCGGGCGATGTGGACGGAGCGATCAACGAGTTTGCGCGGGCGCTGCAGATTGATCCGGGCAACCAGTCGGCGGCGCAGGAGCTGCAGGTGATGGAGAAGCGGTCGGCGCCGGGTGGCGGGCCTGCGAGTGCGCCGGGGCAGGGACCGGTGGGCGCACAAGGCTCGCCGGGAAGGCCGCTGGTGCCGGGGATGGGCGAAGAGACGCCGTACCAGCGACAGATGCAGAGCGAGATTGCGACGCTGGGCGGGCCGGTGACGCTGCAGCCGGTGTCCGACGATCCGCTGACGCTGCACATGGCGCAGCAGGATACCGAGGTGGTGTACCAGGCGATTTGCCGCGCGGCGGGGCTGAACGTGATTTTCGATCCGGAGTATGTGCCCAAGCGCATCCCGGTGGATTTGAACGATGTATCGCTCGAGCAGGCGTTGCACATTGTGGGTGTGCTGAGTGGGACGTTCTGGAAGCCGGTGACGAGCAACACGATTTTTGTGGCGCAGAACACGCGGGCGAAGCGGACAGAGATTGATGACCTGGCGGTGCAGACGTTTTATCTGACCAACGTGTCGCAGCAGAATGACGCGAACGAGATTATGGTGGCGATCCGCAACCTGCTGGATCCGACGATGAAGATTTATCTGGTGGCAAGCCAGAATGCGCTGATTATTCGCGGGACGCCGGACGAGCTGATCCTGGCGGAAAAGATTATTAACGACCTCGATCGGACCAAGCCCGAGGTGGTGGTGGATGTGGCGGAGCTGGAAGTGAACCGGTCGCTGGAGCGGAACATTGGTATCACGCTGCCGACGAGCTTTGGGCTGACGCCGCAGTACAGTAATGCGAATGTTTCGACGAGCTCGACGACAACGACGACCGGCTCGTCGACAACAACGACTTCGGGCCTGACGCTGAACACGCTGGGTAATCTAAATGCGACGAACTTTGCGGTGACGGTGGGTGGCGGACAGGTTAACGCGCTGCTGGCGGACTCGGACACACGCATTCTGCAGAACCCGCGCATTCGTGCGACGGATGGGCAGCATTCGACGCTGAAGATCGGATCGAAGATTCCCATTGCGACGGGATCGTACTCGGCCGGCACGGCGATTACGACGGCGTCGCTGGGCGTGCAGACGCAGTTCACGTACCTGGATGTGGGCGTGAATATCGACATGACGCCGACGGTGCATTATGACGGCGAGATCTCGCTGAAGCTGAAGGTTGAGGTGTCTGCGGAGAACGGATCGTCGACGATTTCGGGGGTAACGGAGCCGATTATTTCGCAGCGGGTAGCGGACCAGGTGATCCAGTTGAAGGACGGCGAGCCGGCGCTGCTGGCGGGGCTGATGCAGGTGCAGGACACGAAGAACGTGAATGGAACGCCGGGACTGGGAGAGATACCGATTCTGAAGTACTTCTTTGCGAGCACGGACAAGACGCAGAGTTCGGACGATATTGTGTTCCTGATTATTCCGCACATTGTGCGCGAGTCGATCTTGACGGATGAGAATACGCGGGCGATTTACACGGGCACGAGCCAGAGTGTGGAGTTGCTGCGCAAGGCGCCGGGCGCGGCGGTGACGGTGGAGAGTTCGGAGGGCGTGCCGGCGGCGAAGTCGTTGCCGACGACTTCGGCTGCGAATGCGGCGTCGTCAATGATCGCGAAGATGGCGGCCGATAGCAAGCCGGTGACGCCGGATGCGATGGCGAACATGCATATGTCGTCGAATGGGACGATGTCGGCTGCGCCGCTGGCGCTGGCGGTGACGCCTGCGACGGCAAACCAGGTGGTGGGCGCGACGTTCCAGGTGTCGATTGTGGCGCAGAATGCGCATGACCTGTTTGCGGTGCCGCTGCAGATTCAGTTTGATCCGAAAGTACTGGCGCTGGTGAATGTGGATGCGGGCGATCTGCTGGGCAAGGATGGGCAGTCGGTAGCGCTGGTGCATCGCGATGAGGGGAACGGGGCGGTAACGATTTCGGCGACGCGGCCGCCGGGGACCAAGGGTGTGGACGGGCAGGGATCGATCTGCACGTTGACGTTCAAGGCGGTTGGGCCGGGCGATTCGACGCTGGCGCTGACGCGGATTGGAACGAGGGACAGCCAGCAGAACCGGATTCCGGCGGTTGGCACGCAGGGTGTCGTACACGTCAAATAGGGATTGGGGGACGCGGAGGGAAGGAGGGAAGATGGTCGAGCAGAGGAACGTGAGCACGGAGCGGCTGCGGGTGCGCAGCGGAGAACGTGGCGTCACTCTGATGGAGTTGATCATCGTTCTCGCAATTCTTTCGGTGCTGGCGACGGCGGCGATTCCGGCGGTGAAGTTTGAGGTGAAGCGGAATAAGGAGCGGCAGCTGCGGGCAGATCTGTGGGAGATGCGGCGGTCGATTGATATGTACAAGGACGTTGCGGACCTGGGCGGGATTCAGACCAAGGCGGACTCGAATAACTATCCGCCCGATTTGCAGACCTTGGTGAATGGTGTGGACGTGAAGGACAAGAAGATGCGGTTTCTGCGGGCGATTCCCGTGGACCCTATGACGGGCAACACGGATTGGGGATTGCGGTCGAACCAGGATCCGCCGGACGCAGATAGTTTTGGCGGGCAGGATGTGTACGACGTGTATAGCAAGAGTACCGGGACGGCGCTGGACGGAACGAAGTACAACACGTGGTGAGGAAGAACAGGGATTAGGGATTAGGAAAGACGCGGAGGCGGATGGTTGGGATTAGGACAAATCGCGGGAAGAAGCTGGGCGAGGGCGGGTTTACGCTTGTCGAGCTGATGATCGTGATGGCGATCATTATGATCCTGGCGACGATTGCGATTCCGATCTATGTGCGGACGCTGCAGCGGGCGAAGGAAGCTACGCTGCGGGAAGATCTGCACACGATGCGGACGGCGATTGACAGCTATACGATCGATAAGGAAAAGGCGCCGGACGCGCTGGATGATCTGGTGCAGGCGGGGTATCTGAAGTCGATTCCGGTGGACCCGATCACGAGCAGCAACCAGACGTGGATCACGGGCATGTCGGACACGATGACGGATATCAACGAGACGCAGGGTGGGTTGGACGATGTGCATTCGGGATCGCAGGCGCTGGCGAGCGATGGGACGACGTATAACACCTGGTGATGAAGAGCAGGGATTAGGGAACAGGGATTAGGGATTAGATCGTTGGGTTGGGCGGGGTGGGTGCGTGGATAGAATGTAGGGAGCCTGAATTTCGGCTCGCTCGGGCTGGAGTTGCTATGCGCTTACTGACACTCGCGGCTTTGATGATGGGATGCGGGGCGATGTGTGGGCAGCAGGCGGCGCCGGCTGGGGACGCGGCAAAACCTGATCAGACTACGAGTGGAAGTGCGGCGGCGGATGGTCAGACTGTTGCGCCGGTTAATGCTGCGGTGGTGGCGTCGCCGGGGGAGACGCTTGATCCGGAGATCAAGAAGGGGTCGGAGCAGGATGTGGACGCGGTGGGGACGCGGAAGATTGGGGGGCGCGGGGTAAAGAACTGGTATTCGACGAACTGGGAGCTGAGCGTGGGGCGCGAGTATTCGATGGAAGTGGAGAAGACGTCGCACCTGGTGACCGATCCGGTGGTGGTGGATTACGTGAATCGGATTGGGCAGAACCTGGTGCGGAATTCCGACGCGAAGATACCGTTCACGATTAAGGTTTTGGATACGGACGAGATCAATGCGATGGCGCTGCCGGGTGGGTACTTCTATGTGGACTCGGGATTAATTCTGGCGTGCGATTCGGAGGACGAGCTGGCGGGGGTGATGGCGCACGAGATTGCGCATGTGGCGGCGCACCATGCGGCGCGCGCGATGACGAAGCTGGGGTACATGCAGCTTGCGTCGGTTCCCATGGTGATCGTGGCGGCAGGATCGTGGACGGGGTATGGGGTGTATGAGGCGGCGCAGCTGGTGATGCCGCTGTCGTTCCTCGAGTTCTCGCGCGAGTACGAAACAGAGGCGGATTACCTGGGGATTCAGTACATGTATCGCGCGGGGTATGACCCGCAGGGGATGGTGACGATTTTCGAGAAGCTGTCGGCGATGGAGAAGCATAAGCCGGGGGCGATCTCGAAGGCGTTCAGCGATCATCCTGCGACGCCGGACAGGATTGCGGCGGTGGAGAAAGAGATTGCGACGATCCTGCCAGCGCGGCCGGAGTATTTGGTGACGACCTCGGAGTTTGATGATGTGAAGGCGCGGCTGGAGCGGATACAGAATAAACGCGGGGTGGAGGAGAAGAAGCCGGGGAAAGGGCCGGTGCTGCGGAAGGTGGGGCAGTCGAATAATGCGCCGGCGGCGGTGCCGGGGAGCACGAATTAGCGCGGATTATTTTGGGGGCAGGAGGCCGTAGATGTCGAGGTGGCCGCGGGTGCCGAGGTAGACGCGGCCGTCGGCGACGGTGGGAATGGCGAAACGAACGGTGTTGTGGCCGTGGTCGCGAGCGGGGTTCTGTTCGCTGTTGTAGAACTCGTGGGTGATGTTGGTGGCGTCGTAGGCGTGGAGGATCGCGGGGTGGTCAATGTGGGTTTCGTCCCACTCTTTGGTGGAGGCTACCCAGAGGATTGCGTTGGTGGTGCCGTCGGCTGAGACGATGGGTGTGGCTGCGGGCGAGGGCATGGGTGTTGTTTCGGCTTTTTCGGTGAGGTGGGCGTTTTGGATTTCGAACTGGCGGGTGATGTCGCTGCGATCGGTGAAGTAGACGTTGTTGTTCCAGTAGGCTGCGGCTCCGTAGGCGTCCTTGGTTTTGATGGATTGTAGGACTTCGGGGTCGGAGTCTTCGTGGAATTTTCCTAGCTTGTCGCGATCGAGGAGATAGAGCTTGCCTTCTTTACCGGCGAGGACGAGGAGGTGGGGATGCGGGCCGGGTTGGGTTCCGAGGAGAACGGGGCCCTGGCTGCCGAGGTCCCAATCGTGGGCGTCCATGATTTTCTGATTGAAGGGAGTGAAGTAGTCGCGGATGGTGAGGTTGGATCCGTCGAGATGGAGTTTGAGGAGGGTGTCGCCGTAGTTGCGGCCGCCGGGCTGCGCGGCGTTGAAGTTGCCGTTGCCGGTGGCGAGGTAGATGTTGCCGGCGGCATCGGCCGCAGGGCCGGCGTCGGACTGCCAGATGCCGTCGTCGTCGCCGTCGGGCGAGGTGTTGAGGACCGCGCGCTGGCGGAGGGTGTGAGCGCCGTAGGCCATGACCCAGCCGTGGTAGGGAGCGACGTCGCAGGAGGAGGCCCAGGTTAGGTAGATGTTGCCGTTGAGGAGGAGCAGGGCGGCGCGGGGATTCTCTTTCAGTGGGTCGAAGGTGACTCTGCCGTTGAGGGAGCCGTCGCCTTTACCGGGGACGGTGGCGGTGATGGTGACGGGGCTGTTGGAGCGTTCTTTGCCGGTGGTGATGTCTAGCGCGTGAAGTTTTTGGACGAAGGAGCCGTTTTCTTTGGTGCGGGCTAGGACGTAGAGGGTGCGGGTGGCGGGGTCGATGACGGGGGTTGGGGTGATGCCGACTTCGGGAGTGATGAAGGGGCATTCTACGTCGCGGTCTGCTAGAGGGGTGATGCCGTGGGTGGGGTCGATGAAGGTTGTCTTCCAGAGGGGCGTGTCGCGCGGGTTGTTGGCGTCGAAGGCGTAGACGCTGTCGTGCTCGGTTGCGGCGAAGACTACGTTGCGCTTGCCGAGGCCGGGGAGGTTGAGGGAGGGGACGTAGAGGGGTTGTGCGAAGACGTCGCCGTCTACGGTGAGGGAGTAGAGTTTGCCGAAGGTGTGGGCGTTGACGTTGGAGGGGGTGAGGATTTTTTCGTGGAGGGTGGCACCGGTGCGGGCGTTGTTGTACTGGGCGGTGAGGACCTGGGCGCGGGCGGACGGTGGACATCCGATCGGCTGGATTCCAAGCGACATGCAGAGGAGGAGGAGGCTGATGCGGTGGTTTGGCATGGGAGAGCCCTCGGCGAAATGTTCGCACAGACTTGGGACGTGAGGAAACCGGTTTTGGTTAGGGCTTGAGGATTACGTGCGCAGGGTTTTGAAGAAGGCGCGGAGGTCGGCGGCGAGGAGTTCGGGTTGTTCTGCGGCGGCAAAGTGGCCGCCTCGGGGCATTTGCGTCCAGCGTTGAACGTTGAAGCCGCGCTCGACCCATTCTCGTGGCGGGGACAGGATCTCTTTGGGAAAGCAGGCGATGGCGGTGGGGGGATGGACGAAGTCGTTTTCGGCAAAGTGGAAAGGGGCACGTCTGTTTTCGTAGTACATGCGGAAGGAGGAGGCGATGGTCTGGGTCATCCAGTAGAGCGTGACGTTGGTGAGGAGTTGATCGCGTGAGAAGGTGCTGTAGAGGTCGCCGCCGGAGTCGGACCAGTCGCGAAATTTTTCAACGATCCAGGCGGCCAGGCCGGCGGGCGAGTCGTTAAGAGCGTAGGCGGGGGTTTGGGGGCGTGTGCCCTGGAGATGGGCATAGGCACCGTTCTGGTCGTACCACTGCGCGGCATCGGCGGTGAATTTTTGTTCCGCGACGGTGAGGGGCGCGCCGGCGGGGAGGTGGGGGCGGTAGGATCCGGGAATGTAGTTGAGGTGGAGGCCGAGGATGTGCTGGCTGTGGCGTAAGCCTAAGGCGGTAGTGACGGCGGCGCCGATATCGCCGCCCTGGGCTGCGAAGCGATCGTAGCCGAGGGCATGCATGAGGTCGACCCAGAGATCGGCGACGCGGAAGGAGTTCATGCCGGGGTTGGAGGGGCGATCGGAGAAGCCGAAGCCGGGGAGGGAAGGGACGACGACGTCGAAGGAATCGGCGGGATCGCAGCCATGGGCGGCGGGGTCGGTGAGGAGGGGGATGATGTCGAGGAATTCGAGGAAGGAACCGGGCCAGCCGTGAGTGAGGATGAGCGGGAGGGGAGAGGGCCCCTTGCCTTTGGCGTGGAGGAAGTGGATGTTGCCGGCGGTGGAGTGGAACTTGTAGTGGGCGAAGGTCGAGAGGCGATTGATTTGGGCTTGCCAGTCGAAGCGATCGTGCCAGTAGGTGCAGAGATCTGCGAGGAGTGTGGGGTCGAGGCCGTAGGTGTCGGGCGAGGTGGGGATCTCGTCGGGCCAGCGGGTGCGTTCGAGGCGGGCGTGGAGATCGTCCACGGCAGAGGGGGAGTAGGGGATCGTGAATCGGTTGATGAGGGTCAGGGGAGCGCCTCCGAATGTATGATGAAGCCGCGCAACTTCAGTATCCAGCTCTTTATGAGAGGCGGATGATCGGGTGCGGGTTGGGTGCGGGACGTGGGGCTGACGCGATAAACTAGGGGGATGGCAGAACACACGACAGGGTATACCGATGACCACGCGGCGGCGGGGTTGGAGACGAAGTTTCCGGCGATTGAGACTTGGGCGAATCAGTTTAAGGCGTACGAGATTTTGATTGATGATCCGGAGTTTACGAGCGTTTGTCCGAAGACCGGGCTGCCGGATTTTGGCGTGCTCACGATTCGGTATATGCCGAAGGAAAAGTGCCTGGAGTTGAAGAGCTTGAAGGAATATCTGTTCACGTATCGGAACCTGGGGATTTTTCAGGAGAATATTGTGAACCAGGTGCTGGATGATGTGGTGAAGGCGACGGATCCGGTGTGGGCGGAGATCAAGGGAGATTTTCGGCCGCGGGGTGGGATCTCGACGGTGGTGACGGCGCGGTATCCGCGGAGCGAAGAATTCCGGTAAAGGCGTTTGGGTTGGGCGGCGGGTAGATGCTATTCTCCGGCCATCATGAAAACTTCTTTGGTGGCAGTGTGGGTGGTTGGCGTTTCGTTGTTGGCGTGCGGCGTGGCTGGGGCGCAGGATGCTCCTTCGGCTACGGAGGCGGCGATGGTGAAGACGGTGAATGCGGCTACGCCGGGGGCGGTGGAGCTGCTGGAGCGGATCGTCGACATCAATAGCGGGACGATGAATTTTGCGGGTGTGGTGCGGGTGAAGGATGTGATCGCGCCGCAGCTTGAGGCGCTGGGATTTACGGTGCGTTGGAATTCACTGGTGGATAAGGATGAGCGTGCTGGGGATTTGGTGGCGGAGCATCCTTGCCCGCTGGGCGCGGGGAAGTGCGGCAAGCGGTTGCTGTTGATTGGGCACATGGATACGGTGTTCGACGCGAGCTCGCCGTTTCAGAAATATGAGATTGTGCCGGGCACGAATGGGCGCGTGGCGACGGGGCCGGGGACGTGCGACATGAAGGGTGGGCTGGTGGTGATGCTGGACTCGTTGCGCGCGATGCAGGCGGCTGGGGTGTTGAAGGATACCGAGATCACGATCGTGTTGAGTGGTGATGAAGAAGATGCGGCGCGGCCGATTGCGGTTAGTCGGAAAGACATGATTGATGCGGCCAAGCATAGCGACGTGGCGCTGGAGTATGAGAATGCGTTTCGCGATGGCGGGGTGGATGGCGTGGATGCGGTGAGGATCGGGCGGCGGAGTTCGAATACGTGGCGGCTGGAGACGAGTGGGAAGAGTGGGCACTCGTCGCTGGTGTTTGGGGACAGGCTTGGGTATGGGGCGATCTACGAACTGGCGCGGGTGCTGGATGCGTTTCGGACGCAACTGCGGGAGCCGGGGCTGACGTATAGCGTGGGGTTGGTGCTGGGTGGTGGGACGGCAGAACTCGATAAAGCGAAGACGGGAGGGACGGCGAGCGGGAAGGCGAATATTGTTGCGCAGACGGCGGTGGCGGTCGGCGACATGCGTACGGTGAGTGAGGACCAGACGGCGCGGGTGAAGGCGAAGATGGAGGCGATTGTTGCGCAGCATCTGGCGCTGACCGATACGAAGATTTCGTTTGACGAAGCGTATCCGTCGATGGCGGTGACGCCGGCGTCGGAGGCGTTGCTGGCGAAGCTGCAGTTGGTGAATGCCACGCTGGGATATGGGGTGGAGGAAGTGACGGATCCTGCGGGTGGGGGCGCGGGGGATATTGCGTTTGTGGCTCCGTATGTTCCGGGATTGGTGGGCGTGGGCGCGATGGGGACGGGGGCGCATGCGGTGGGCGAGGTTGTGTATCTGGACTCGATACCGAAGCAGGCGAAACGGATGGCGCTGCTGATGTATCGACTATCGCAGGAGAAGTAGCGGGCAGCGGGTGCCGCGTTCGTGTCCTTGGTCCGAACATGCCCGGGCCTGATATCCTCGGCTCAGTATGACGACTGCCTCGACGACAGCGAACAAGCCGCAGGATCGCGCGGTCAAGGGAGCGGTGGTGGCGCTTTGCTTGTTGACGGCGATGAATTTCGTCAACTACCTGGACCGGTATATTTTGCCGGCGGTGCAGGAGCAGATCAAGGGCGAGTTTCATCTTTCGGATAGCCAGATTGGGTCGCTGACGCTTTGGTTTTTTGTGGCGTATGTGCTGTCGTCTCCCCTGACGGGATGGCTGGGGGACCGGTTTCCGCGGAAGCCGATGATCGTGGTGGCGGCGCTAATGATTGCCGCGATGAACTTCTGGACGTCGAGCGTGCATAGTTATATGTCGCTGAATTTGCGGCACGCGGCGCTGGGGATCGGCGAAGCTAGCTTTGGGATTTTTGCGCCGGCGCTGCTGGCGGATTATTTTGCCGATGATCAACGCAATGCGGTGCTGACGATTTTCAATGTCGCGATTCCGGTGGGGGCGGCGCTGGGTTATCTGTCAGGCGGTGTGGTGGCGGCGCATCACGGATGGCGGATGGCGTTTGTGGTGTCGGCGATTCCGGGTGCGGTGATTGCGCTGCTGATTCTGTTTTTCATGCGCGAGCCGCAGAGGGCGGAGGCGAAGGATCGGAAGAAGGTGGACAAGGCTTCGGTGATTTCGCTGCTGAAGAATAAAGCGTATCTTTGTTCGATTTTGGGGTATGCGGCCGTTACGTTTTCCCTCGGCGGGATTTCTTGGTGGATGCCTTCGTTTCTGAATCGCGTGGATGGGCGGTCGATGGAGGCGGCGGGCACCATCATGGGTGGGATCACGGTGGTGTGTGGGCTGGGTGGAACGGTGACGGGTGGGCTGCTCGCGCACTGGTGGTCGAAACGCACGAGCAAGGCGTTGTATTTGGTGCCCGCGTTGAGTGCGGTGCTGGCGGTGCCGCCCGCGGTGTTGTGTTTCTTTGGGCCGAAGACGGTGACATTGCCGGCATTGGGAGTGGCGGTGTTTTTGGTGTTCCTGGGGACGGGGCCGGTGAATGCCGCGACACTGAATGCGGTGCCGGCGCATCTGCGGGCTACCGCGATGGCGGGGCAGTTGTTTGCGCTGCATGTGTTTGGCGATGCGTTTTCGCCGAAGATTATTGGGATCGTGAGTGATCATTCGAACTTGAGGTACGGGCTGGGGGTTACGCTGATCACGTTTGGGGTGGCGGCGGTGATTTTCTTTGTGGGGTCAAAGTATGCGCCACCGTTGACGCATTCGCTGGAGGGTGCGGCGGTTTGAACTGGCACGGCTGGCATCTGCAGGTGACGGAGTTGTGGCGCGGGATCATCAGGACGATTTGGTGGCTGCTGACGCTGGCGTGGGTGTTGCGAACGTATGACGCGGTGCAGTTGATGCCTACGGTGCCCGACCTTACGTTTCCGGAGTGGGATGCGTTGCCGGAGGGGTTGCCGACGCTGACGGTGGTGGTGCCGGCTCGGGATGAGGCGGAGAAGATTGCGGCGACGATCGATGCACTGATGGTGGCGGATTATGCGGGGGTGCGGGTGCTGGTGGTGGACGACCGCTCGACTGATGGGACGGGTGCGATTGTGGATGCGTGCGTGGCCGAGTATGCGCTACGAAGGCCGGGGGCGCTGAGCGCGATCCACATTGCGGAGTTGCCGGAGGGGTGGTTGGGGAAGACGTTTGCGCTGATGGTGGGGACGGAGAACAGCGCGTCGGATTATTTGTTGTTCACGGATGCGGATGTGATGTTTTCGCCGTCGGTGCTGCGGAGGGCGCTGGTGTGTGCGAGAGAGACGCAGGCGGATCACCTGGTGGTGCTGCCTACGGTGGAGGTGAAGTCGCGGGGCGAGGGGATTGTGCTGGGATTTTTGCAGGTGATGAGTTTGTGGGCGACGCGGCCGTGGAAGGTGGAAGACCCGAAGGCGCGGCGGGATGTGGCGGGGATTGGCGCGTTCAATTTCGTAAGGCGAGATGCGCTGAATGAGATGGGCGGATGGATTCCGCAGAGGCTGGCGGTGTTGGAAGACATTACGCTGGGGCGGCGGATGCGGGCTGCGGGAATGCGGCAGCGGATGGCGTTTGCGCCCGGCATGGTGCTGGTGCACTGGGCTAAGGGTGGGCACGGGCTGCTGCTGAATATGACGAAGAATCTGTTTTCTGCGTTTGGGTTTCAGCCGGTGTTTGTGGTGCTGATGTGTGTTTGGATTGGGGTATTTTTTCTGTTACCGCTGGCGGGGCTGGTGTGGTGGGGAACGGTGGTGCAGTCGTTGCTGGTCTTGTGCTGTATTGGTGCGTTGTATCGGGTGATGGGGAGAGCGAGCCGCATTGATGCGCGGTATGCGTGGCTGTATCCGCTGGGGGCGGTGGCGATCTTCTTCGCGATGCTGCGGTCGATGGTGGTGGTGCTGGTGGAGCGCGGCGTGATGTGGCGGGGGACGCTCTATCCGCTACGGGATTTGCGCGGGCATAATAGCCCGTTTGTTTGGGAGCGGGAGGCTCGGAAGAAACGGGATGAGGAAATTCGGACGGCGCGGGTGGTGAGGAAGCTGGCGGAGCGGGCGGAAAAAGCTAAGAAGAAAGGGTAAAAGCAAAAGCAAGTGCCCACTGCGCGTGGGGCGGGCGTTCACACGCCTTTTTACTGCTTCGCGTGGCCCTTCCGTTGGTCGGGATGAAGTTGCGAGGGATGTCTCAAGGAAAAAGACGCCTAGACTTCTACTAGCTTCTTGCCGTAACGCTTTTGCACGTACTCATCGAGGATGACTTGAAACTCTTCTACGATGTGGTCGCCCTTGAGGGTGGTGAAGAGATGGCCGTCGACGTAAACGGGAGCCTTTGGTTCCTCGAAGGTGCCGGGCAGCGAGATGCCGATGTTGGCGTGCTTGCTCTCGCCAGGTCCGTTCACGATGCAACCCATCACGGCTAGCTTGAGCTCTTCGACGCCGGGGTAGTGCTTCTTCCACTCGGGCATGGATTCGACGAGGTAGTTCTGGATGCGCTCGGCTAATTCTTGAAAATATGTGGAGGTGGTGCGGCCGCAGCCGGGGCAGCTGGTGACTTGCGGCATGAAGCTGCGGATGGAGAGGGACTGGAGGATTTGCTGGGCGCAGCGGACTTCTTCGCTGCGATCGCCGCCCGGGGTGGGGGTGAGGGAGACGCGGATGGTGTCGCCGATGCCGGCGAGAAGGAGCGGGGCGAGGCCGGCGGTGGAGGCTACTACGCCTTTCATGCCCATGCCGGCTTCGGTGAGGCCTAGATGCAGGGCGTTGTCGCAGCGGGAGGCTAGCTCGGTGTAGACGTCGATGAGGTCGCGGACGCCGGAGACTTTTGCGGAAAGGATGATCTGATCGCGGCGGAGGCCGTAGCGCTCGGCAGTAACGGCGTTGTCGAGTGCGGAGACGACCATGGCTTCCATCATGACGTCGCGGGCTTCGAGGGGGTGGGGGAGCTTGGAGTTCTCGTCCATCATCTTGGTGAGAAGGGCCTGGTCTAACGACCCCCAGTTGACGCCGATGCGGACGGGCTTCTGATGCTTGACCGCTACTTCGACCATGGTGCGGAAGTTGTCATCATCTTTTCGGCCTATAGAACAGTTGCCGGGATTGATGCGGTACTTGGCTAAGGCTTCGGCGGTGTCGGGATATTTCGCGAGCAGGAGGTGGCCGTTGTAGTGGAAGTCGCCGATGATGGGGGTGTTCCAGCCCTTGGCGTGGATGCCTTCGACGATGTACGGAACGGCTTTGGCGGCGGCATCGTTGTTGACGGTGATGCGGACCATCTCGGAGCCGGCGCGCGCCAGGGCGGCGATCTGCTGGACGGTGGAGTCGACGTCGGCGGTATCGGTGTTGGTCATCGACTGGACGACGACGGGAGCGTCAGAGCCGACGCGGATGTTGCCGATGGTGACTGGAACGGATTTTCTGCGGTGAATGACTGGCATACACCCATGATTTTAGCAGTTTAGGGTGATGCGCTTCGCAGTTTGGGTGCGGCGATTAGCTGTCGAGGAGGGTTCCAGGGCGGTCCCAGGGAGGAAGGCGGTCGGCGTCGGCGATGGATTGCGCGGACACTTCATCGTGATCGTCTTCGCGCTCAAGCAGTTGACGGGTTTCGGAGAGGGTGAGGAGAGTGCCGTCGACGGAAAATTCATACTCGCCGGCGTTTTCAGGGACGTGGAAGACGGAGTCGACCTTGTGGCCGTGGGAGCGAAGAAGCTTGACGATGAGATCGGTATCGATCATGCGCATGAACCTCTAGAGGATTAAGATGCCGGCACCGTTGGGGACGGCGACCGCGGAAATATTTTGTTGGCAGGAAGGGTAGCACGCGGAGGGTATGGATGGCGTGCGGGGTTGGGCGTCCGCACGCCGGTGACGCTACTGGCCCATGTTTGCCATGGGGGAGGGGAGCTTCTTGAAGCCGGGGGGGATCTGGAAGGCGGAGGATGGGACGGATGCCTGCGAGAAGTTGGATTTTTGCGTGGTGGTGGACATGAGGACTACGGTCTGCATGGCGGGAGCGCCGGTTGCGGTGGTTGGGGCAGGCGCGGGAGCAGGGGTCGGAGCGGGTGCGGCCTTCTTGTGGTGAAAGCCGCCGAGGACGGAGCTGGCGAGAGCGTTGGTGAAGATGCCGGTCTTGCCGCTGGCCTGGCTGGCCTCGCCGGAGGCGGTCTGGGTGGCGGTGTTGGTGGCGACGTCGCCGGCCACGGACTGGCCCGTGGGGGGCGGGGTTGCGTCGGATGCGGTGACGGTGCCGGCGGGGGCGAGGCCGCCCATGCTGGTGGTCTCGAGGACGCGGGTGCCTTTGAGCTTGGCCATCTCTTTGGCCATCTGGGCCATGGCGTCGGAGGCTCCGGGCTGGCCTCCGAGGAGTTGGGCGGTGGCGGCATTACTGGACGCCTGCATCTGCTTCCATTGCTCGGCCATCTCCTTCATGTCCACTCCTTCCATGAGCTTCTGGCCGAAGCGTAGGTCGAAGTCGGCGATCTCCTTGATCTCGGGTGGGTCGGGCGCGACCCACGTGTCGGTGGTGATGGTGTAGTTCATGGAGGTGGGTGCGTTGGGGTCTACAGGCTGGCCGGCGGGGGGAGGCGGCGGGTTGGTCATGGTGACCTTCATGGTCATGATGATGACTTGTTCCTGCGCCTCGAGGCCGTTGACGGATTTGGTTATGCCGGTGTTATTGACCTTCATGTCAAAGGAGGTTTTGATGTCGCTGGGCTGCTGCGGTTGGGCCTGCTTGGTCTGCGCCTGCATCTTTTCCATTTGTTTGGGCATGTTGAGGAAGGCCTGGCGCATCTCGGCGAAGGTGATGACGGTGTAGGTCTTTTTCACGTTATCAATGTGGATGATGCGCTCGCCGTCGAGGTCGGTGATTTCGGTGCTGTCTTTGCCGACGACGGCCTTCTGGTTGCCGTGGACCATGGTGGTGGTGGTGATGGGGGCGAGCATGTCCTTGATGGAGTGGCTGAGGAAGCTCATTTTTTGCATGGTCTCGACGAGGGAGCCGCCGGTGATCTGGGTAGTGGATTGATAGCTGGCGTCGGCGAAGGCTACTTGGTGCATGAGGACAAGAGCGACGACGGTCGTCGCTTTGCGGTGGTTCATGGAGGATCTCCTGGCCTGGGGTGAGGGATGCATGGCGGCCAGTATGATCGGGAATCGGGTGGGAGGCAACTGACTTTTTGTGACGAGTTGTGACAGCGGGGATTTCGGCGGAAACTAAGGCGAAAAATTGGCGCAGAGGGGCGTGACTGCGAAACGGGGGTAGGGCGGGAGGTTGGGGGTTAAGCCCAGGTGAAGTCGATGGGGGTGTGGATGTCGGGATGCAGGCTCTTGTGGACCGGGCAGGTGTGGGCGGCGCGGATGAGTTTCTGCTGGTTGTCGGGGGTGATGGCGTGGGGGATGTGGACCTTGACGGCCAGGCTCTTGATCATGCGGGGGGCGGTGGCGGTCATCTCTTTTTCGACGGTGGCGGTGGCTCCGGCGATGTCGATTTGGAGGGTGCGGGACATGATGCCCATGACGGTGAGCATGCAGGTGCCGAGGGCGGTGGCGACGAGGTCTGTGGGGGAGAAGCTTTCGCCGCGGCCTTGATTGTCTTTGGGGGCGTCGGTGTTGAGTTCGGTGGCGGAGGGGCCATGCACGGCTTTGCAGTGCAGGTCTCCCTGATATTCGACTTGGATGGCGACCATGTTCTTCCTTCGAGATTCCGGGGAGTTTGGTTGGGTTGAGGTGGTCTTGGTGGCCCGGGGCAGAGTCCAACTGCCGACCTTCGCGTTAGGAGTGCGCTGCTCTATGCAACTGAGCTACCGGGCCACTTGGTAAAGTTCGGGGGCTCGACGAATCGACCGTGAGACCCTAGCGTAGTGTATCGCGGACGGCAACCGGGAGAGAAAAAGTGGGGATGGAGACGAGGCAGCGTAAAATCAAAGCCGTGCCGAAGTACTCCATCGTCGTGCCATTTCATAACGAGGAAGAGAACGTCACCAAGCTCTATGACCGCGTCAAGGGCGTGATGGAGCAGGTGGGTTCGAGCTTCGAACTGGTGTTGGTGGACGACGGGTCGCGAGACCGGACGTATCGGCTGCTGGAAGAGATTGCGGCGGTGGATTCGCGGGTGCTGCTGGTGAAGCTGCGGCGGAATTTTGGGCAGACGTCGGCGCTGGCTGCGGGGTTCGATCACTCGTCGGGCGAGTACATCCTGGCGATGGATGGCGATCTGCAGCATGATCCGGCAGAGATCCCGATGTTTCTTGCCAAGCTCGAAGAAGGCTACGATGTGGTGAGCGGCTGGCGCGCGCGCCGGGTGGACAACATGATGCTGCGGCGGGCGCCGAGCGCGGTGGCGAATTGGATGATGGCGCGGCTTTCCGGCGTGGATATTCACGATTTCGGAACGACCTTCAAAGCCTATCGACGGGACGTGATCCAGAACATTCCGTTGTACGGCGAGATGCACCGGTTTATTCCGGCGCTGGCGAGCTGGTATGGCGCGAGCATCTGCGAGGTGGTGATCACCAATCCGGTGCGCGAGTCCGGGCGCAGTCACTACGGGCTCTCGAGGACGTTTCGCGTTTTCTTTGACCTGCTGACGATTCGATTTCTGCTGAAGTACATGACTCGGCCGCTGCACTTCTTTGGAACTTTTGGCGCGCTTGGCGTGTTTGGGGGCGGGGGTATTGCGACGTGGCTGCTGCTGCACAAACTCATCTCAGGCCATGACGTAATGGATGAGCATGCGCCGCTGTTTACGATCGCGGCGGTGATGATCCTGGCAGGGATTCAATTGATCGGTGTGGGTTTGCTGGGCGAGCTGCAGGTGCGGCATTTCTTCACGCAGTCGCAGAATACGCCGTATGCGGTGGACCGGATTGTGCGGATACGGCCGTCGGAAGAGAGCATGAGCCGCTAAGCAGGCTCCAGGGGCTAACAATGCGAGCGATACAGATCAAGACCACCGGCGGTCCCGAGGTGATGGTGGTGGTTGATCTGCCAATGCCGAAGCCTGGTGCGGGGCAGGTGCTGGTAAAGATTGACGCGTCGGGCGTCAACTTCATCGACACGTATCTGCGCGAGGGACGGTATCCCGCAGAGCTGCCGCTTATTCCAGGTCAAGAGGCGGCGGGAACCGTGGTGGAACTGGGTGGCGGGGTGAGTGGTTTCTCTGTTGGGGATCGGGTGGCTTGGAATGGAACGCGCGGGACGTATGCCGAATATGCGTGCGCGCCGGCTGCGGATCTGTTGAAGATTCCTGAGGGGATCAGCACGTTGCAGGCGGCCGCCGTGCTGCTGCAGGGGCTGACGGCGCATTATTTATCGCACGCGACCTATTCGATCAGCGCAGGCGATATAGTGCTGATCCATGCAGGGGCAGGTGGGGTAGGGCTGCTGCTGACGCAGATGGCGAAGCGGCTGGGGGCGCGGGTGCTGACGACGGTTTCGACCGAGGAGAAGGCGGAGCTTTCGCGGAAGGCGGGCGCGGATAAGGTGGTGCTGTACACGACGGAGAGTTTTGTGGACGAGGTGATGCGGCAGACGCATGGGGATGGATTGCCGGTGGTGTATGACTCGGTTGGCAAGACTACGTTTGAGGACTCGCTGAAGTGTTTGCGGCCGCGCGGTTTGCTGGCGCTGTATGGCGCGTCGAGTGGGGCTGTGCCTGCGATGGATCCGATACGGTTGATGACGGGCTCGCTGTATCTGACGCGGCCGACGCTGAAGGATTATGTGCGGCGGCGAAGCGACCTGGAGAAGCGGGCGGGGGACGTGTTTGGCTGGGTGGCGCGCGGGGAATTGCAGGTGAGGATTGGTGCGACGTATCGGCTGGAAGATGCGGCACAGGCGCATCGGGATTTGGCTGGACGCAGGACTACTGGGAAAGTCTTGCTGACGATGTAGGGAAGGGGTGTGGGCGATGGAGAAGGTTGTGATTCGCCGGGCGACGGAGGTGGATGTGCCGGCGTTGCATGCTCTGATTGAGGCGTCGGTGCGCGGGCTGCAGGCGAATGACTACACGCAGGCGGAGATTGAGGGCGCGCTGGGGCATGCGCTGGGACTGGATTCGCAACTGGTGACGGATCGGACGTACTTTATCGCCGAGGTTGGGGGCGAGATGGTGGCGAGCGGCGGGTGGAGCTATCGGGCGACGCTTTGCGGGAGCGATGGGATGACGGGGCGGGAGCCTGCGAGGCTGGATCCGGTGACGGACGCGGCGAAAATTCGCGCGATCTTTGTGCATCCTAAGTGGGCGCGGCGGGGGTTGGGGACGCTGATGCTGGAGTACTGCGAGGAGCGGGCGCGGGCGGCTGGATTCACGCGGTTGGAGATGGGGTCGACGTTGACCGGGGCGCCTCTTTACCGGCTGAAGGGTTATGAGGAGCGCGAGCGGATTGCGATTCCGTTGCCGAATGGGGAGGCGCTGCCGATCATTCGGATGACGAAGTCTGCCTAGAACGGCGAACTCGCCGTTGCGGCGGGAATCCGTCGAGTCATGTATGAGATCGTAAAATTACGCCTTTTGGTGTGTTACGAAAGGCTTATATACCGTATCCTCCTGGGTTACAGAGGTATACCTTGGTTGCATGACGGCCCTAGAGATGGATGACTTGGCTCGCAATTGGATCCGTTACCAGGAAGCGTGGGAACGGGTAGGTGGCCCCTGCCGCGAATGTACCGAGCTGCAGTGGGCTTATAACGCAGTAGACGACATGATTGTGGACCGGCCGGAAGAAAGCTGGCAACTGATTCTTGCGGTTCGTCGGATCAATCCGTCGGAGATGATTGAACAGATGCTTGCAGCGGCCGTGTTTGAGGATCTGATGTCGGTCTATGGCGCACTGCTGATTGACCGAGTGGAAGAAGAGGCGAAGCGCGACCCAACGTTCGTCGGGGTGATTCGCAGCTCGTACCGGGCGCATATGTCGGACGAGGTATGGTCGAGGTTAAAAGCAATCGCCGATCCTGCGACGTTCCTTCAGCTGATCGCATAATTTCCTATAGCTGATCGCATAGGATAGAGACTTCAGCAGAAGTCTCTGCGTTGCTGCGGTCAAAGGCAATGCCCTGTTTTTTCACGCTACTGCAAAGGAATGTTCGGGAAGCGCGGTGAAATTCCGCCACTGCCCCGCAACTGTGATGCGCGCACCTATAAGTCTGTAGGCCAAGATTTTTTTGGTTTAGGGATTTTTAGGTGAAGCTGACCTGGAGGCGCCCACTGATCGTCCAATGGACATCGGGAAGGGACGCACTCTGAAAACCAAGGGTCGGGTTTGAAATCGCGCCAGTCAGGAGACCGGTTCCATTGCTGTTGTGCCTGCCACGCTTCCGTCGGGGAAGCGGAGGAGAATACTATGCAATCGTCCCTGGGCCGCAATGCGGCCAGTCGATCGATACGCGCGAGAATCGCTCGCTGCGTCGCCCTCTGTCTCTTAACAATCTTGATTTCAGTCAGCGCGCAGGCGGTGGTGATCCGCGGGCGTTTAACCGACGCACTGGGCAAGCCGGTGCCGCGCGGTATGGTGCGGTTGGTCCAGGGCGGGAAGACGGTTGCGTTTGCGTATGCCGAGTCGGATGGGTCGTTCGAGATTCGATCGTCGGAGTCGGGAAGGTTTACGCTGCTTGGATCAGCGGCGGGATTTCTGCCTGCGATCGGCGTGGACTTCTACGGTGGAGTGAACGATCTACTGCAGCAGAACGTGGTGCTCGCGGCGAACACGGTGCGGCAGGAGATTACGGTGAGTGCGACGGGGATTCCTACGCCGCTGCCGCAGTTGACGTCGCCGGTGACGGTGATTCCGCAGGAAGCGATGGATCTGCGGACGGGAGTTGTGGATGTGATACGGCTGACGCCCGGCGCCTTCCTGGTGCAGACGGGACAGCTTGGAGGCGTGACGAGCCTATTTATGCGCGGTGGGAACTCGACGGCGAACCTGGTGACAATTGATGGCGTGCCGGCCGATGACATTGGCGGCATCTTTGATTTTGGTACGGTGAGCTCGACGGCCGTTGCGAAGATCGACGTGGTGCGGGGCCCGGACTCCGCAATGTATGGCACCAACGCGGTGGCGAGCGTGGTGACGTTTGAGACGCCGCGTGGAACTACGGCGGTGCCTCAATTCAACTATGAGGGCAGTGCTGGGAATCTGTGGACGTATCAGAACAAGGCATCGATTGGCGGCACGTGGAGCAGGTTGGATTACTTCGGGGCGTTTGCGCGAATTGATACGTCGAATGCGCTGCCGCTGGACAAGTACCACCTGACCACCTCGGCGCTGAATGTGGGGTATGCGTTCAACGGGAATACGCAGATCCGCTTCACGATCCGCAATGCGGATTCGGTGCAGGGGGTTCCCGGCGCATGGGATTTTCAGGGAGTATCGCAAGCCAATCGGCAGGCAGATCAGGATCTATATTCCGGCGCGACGCTGGAGAATTGGTATAAGGGCAAGTGGCACAACCTGGTGCGGTATGGGATTGCGCGGAAACGTGAACAGGAGCAGCAGTTCGCGGCCGGGGGAAACTTTCTGGAGGACGATCCGGGCGCGTACGGGCCCGGGTATGTGGGTAATGTGGTGACGATCCGAGGCGCGAACGGGTATAACGCGACCGGACAGGTGCAGCTCTATACCGGCAACAACTACGACCAGGCAAGCAATAGCGACCAGCTGTACTACCAGACGGACTACAGTTTTTCGCCGCACTTTATCGGGCTATTCGGGTTTCGGTATGACAACGAGCGCGGCTCATACAACGATTACTACACTGACTCCTTCGACCTGGATTATGACTTCACGGAGCATCAGTCGACCCAGCGGACGAATTTCGAATACAACCTGCAGTTCCAGGGCGAGTTCTGGCACCGGCTGTTTTATTCGGCTGGCGGCGCGCTGGAAAAGAACCACCTGTACGGCATTGCTGGAACGCCGCGGCTGGGGTTGAGCTATGTGCCGGTTCGTCCGTCGGCGAAGTTCTTTCACGGAACGCGTTTCCGTGCCAATGCCGCTACGGGTGTCCAAGAGCCGTCGCTGGCGATCGAGTTCCAGAGCTTATACACGCAGCTGCTGGCTGCTGGCGATACCGCGGACATTGAGCAATATCACATTACGCCGCAGGGTGCGGAGCGCTCACGTACCTATGATGTTGGCATGGATCAGAACATCTTCGGGGAGAAGCTGACGCTGAAGGTGGGCTACTTCCACAACATGTTCAACCATCAATTGGAGGGCGTGGACGCGGAGGCGCTGAACCAGTATTTTGGTCTGGATTTGAATCCAAGCGTAAGCCTGTATGAGGCGTATGTGAACTCGCTTGCCTACAGCGCGCAGGGCGCGGAGGTGGAGCTGGCGTGGCAGCCGCGACCGCACTTCCTGTTCCGCGGAGGTTATACGTATCTCGATGCCAAGGTGCTGCAGTCGTTCGCGTCGGATGCGGTGGCGGCGAATCAAGGGCAGCCGACCGAGAACCCGAATATTCCGGGAGTCCCGATCGGAGCGTTGGGGCCGCTGGTGGGGGCGCGTCCGTTTCGGCGGGCTCCGAATACGGGATACTTCAACGCGCAGTACACGCGCGCGCGGCTGGCGCTTTCCGTTACCGGAGCGATCGCGAGCCGAAGCGACGATTCGACGTACCTGGAATACGAGGACCTGAACGGCGACAATACGCTATTGCTGCCGAATAGGAATCTCGATTTTGGGTACACGAAGCTGGATTTGGGCTTCACGTACGCGCTGAAGCATGGTCTGACATACTTTGCGCAGTTGGACAATCTTATGAACAACCAGCATATCGGGCCGATCGGGTATCCCGGGCTTCCGTTTACGTTTCGGACGGGGTTGAAGCTTCAGCTGGGCGGCAAATAGGATTTTCCGAGGGGCCTGCCTTCGGAAAGGAAGGCAGGTTTCCAAGTCGTTAGGGTAAGATTAGCCGGAGGTTGGTGTCACCTGTGGCTCACAATCCCCGTCTAAGCGTTTGAAGTTCAAGGAGGAAGAGTATGTCCCAGACTTTTCGAAGCAAGACACTATGGGCCCTAGCTGCCGGCTTGGTGATGACAGCACTGCCCGTGTTTGGGCAAGGCGTCCCGGTTGAAGGACCGGTTCCGACGACGGCGACGATCCAGGTGCAGTCCAAGAGCGGCGCTCCGCTGGATCCGGCGATGTTGATGCTCCAGGTGAACGGCAAGGATACGCCGATTCTGTCGGTGAAGCCGATCCCGCCGCCGGGCGCACAGATTGCCATTCTGATCGATGACGGCTTGAGATTTACGTTTGGCAACCAGTTGAGCGATTTTGCGGACTTCATCAACGCGCTGCCTCCGGGCGCGAAGGTGCTGGTGGGCTACATGCAGAATGGCATCGTTCGCGGCATGAACACCTTTACGGCGAATCATAAAGCTGCTGCGGACCAGTTGCGCATCACGACGTCGATGGCCGGCATCAACGGCAGTCCATACTTCACGCTTTCGGAGTTCGCGAAGCACTGGCCGTCCAACGAGCCAGGTGCGCGTTTTGTGCTGCTGGTGACCAACGGCGTCGATGCATACAACGGTTCAACATCAGTGTTGAACCAGAACAGCCCGTATGTTCAGACGGCGCAAGAGGATGCGCAGCGGGCTGGTGTCACGGTGTATTCGATCTACTTTCCGCAATCGTATCCGCGGGGCAGCAAGGGCAGCTTCAGCGGCCAAAGCTACCTGGCGCAGGTGGGCGACGCGACGGGAGGTACGTCGTTCAACATGGGAACGATTACGCCGCCGTCGCTTGCTCCGTATCTGACCCAGTTCGCAAAGGCCATCGCAACCAGCTATATGGTGCGGTTTAACGTCAACTATCCGCATGTAAAGCGCGACACGCTGGTCCGCATCAAGCTGAAAAGCAGTCAGCCAGGAGTGAAGCTGCAAACGCCAAATAACGTGCGTCCCGGTGTTGATCTGGGTTGGTAACAAGGACGGAAGCTGAGGTGAGCGAGAAGGGCACGGCTGATGGCCGTGCCCTTTTTGCGGGCATTCGAGCAGGAGTCGTGATTCCGTCGTTTGGATTCGTGATTCCTTCATAGGAAGCCTGTACCATGGAGCAGGAATGAGAGGTGTATGAACGAAGGTCGTTGGGTTCTGTTGATCGCGAGTGAAGTTGGTGGAACGGATTCAGTTTCGGACCGCGCCATGGAGCGTTTGGTCGAGGCGATTGCCGCAGAGGGGTACGAAGTTGTAAGGACCTCGACTCCTGAGGACGGGTTATCGCTGGTTACGTCGGATCCTTCGCATAGCGCGATCCTGCTGGACTGGGATTTAGAGGGCGAGAACCAGTTTGATGAGCGCGCGGCGTTGAAGATTTTGCGCGCGGTGCGACGCCGAAATAAGAAGATCCCGATATTTCTGATTGCCGATCGAACGCTCGTAAGTGAGCTGCCGCTCGAGGTTGTGAAGCAGGTGCATGAGTACATTCACCTGTTCGGCGACACGCCTGCGTTCATCGCCAACCGCGTGGACTTTGCCGTGGAGCGATATCACGAACAGCTGCTGCCGCCTTATTTTCGCGAGCTGAAGAAGTATACGGAGCAGGGAGCGTACTCGTGGGACGCGCCGGGACATATGGGCGGCGTGGCGTACCTGAAGCATCCGGTGGGGATGGAGTTCCACAAATTTTTCGGCGAGAACATTATGCGGTCGGATCTGGGGATTTCGACGTCGCCGCTGGGATCGTGGCTGGATCACCTGGGGCCTCCGGGAGAGAGCGAGCGGAATGCGGCGCGCATTTTTGGTGCGGACTGGACCTTCTATGTGCTGGGCGGGTCGTCGGCGTCGAATCAGATTGTCGGTCATGGCGTGATTGCTCAGGATGACATTGTGCTGGCCGATGCCAATTGCCACAAGTCGATTTGCCATTCGTTGACGGTGACGGGGGCGAGGCCGGTGTACTTCAAGCCGACGCGCAATGGCTACGGGATGATTGGCCTGGTGCCGCTCAAACGTTTCAGTCCCGAAAATGTGCAGGGGTTGATTGAGCGCAGCCCGTTTACTGCCGGCGCGCGTTCGAAGGTGCCGACGTATGCCGTGGTGACGAACTCTACGTATGACGGGCTTTGTTATAACGTGGATCGCGTGGTGGAAGAACTCTCTAAGAGTGTGCCGCGGGTGCACTTTGATGAGGCCTGGTATGCGTATGCGAAGTTCCACGAGATCTATCGCGGACGGTATGCGATGGGCGTGCCGGACGAGATGCCGGATCGGCCGGTAATTTTTTCAACGCAGTCCACGCACAAGATGCTGGCTGCGTTTTCGATGGCTTCGATGGTGCATGTAAAGCTTAGCCCGCGGGCGCAACTGGACTACGACCAGTTCAACGAAGCGTTCATGATGCATGGAAGCACGTCGCCGTTCTATCCGCTGATCGCGTCGATCGATGTGGCGGCGGCTATGATGGATGATCCGGCTGGGCCGACGCTGATGAGCGAGACGCTGCAGGATGCGATCAGCTTCCGCAAGGCCATGTCATCGATTGCGCATCGGCTGCGCAAGGCGGAGCAGGGATGGTTCTTCCGGCTGTATCAGCCGGAGTATGTGTTCGATCCCCTGGATGGCAAGACATACTTGTTTGAAGAGGCTGCCGATGGGCTGCTGACCAACCAGTCGAGCGCATGGACACTGAAGACGGGCGAGGAATGGCACGGGTATCAGGACGAGGATATTGCTGATGACTACTGCATGCTCGATCCGGCGAAGGTAACGATACTTTCGCCGGGCGTGAATGCGCAGGGCGTGTTTGGCGACTGGGGGATTCCAGCGGCGATTCTCACGGAATTTCTGGATGGCCGGCGCGTGGAGATTGCGCGAACGGGTGATTACACCGTGCTGGTGCTATTCTCGGTTGGAACGAGTAAAGGTAAGTGGGGCGCGCTGCTGGAGAACCTTTTTGAGTTCAAGCGGCTCTACGACAGCGAGGCGCCGCTCGAAGAGGCGCTGCCGGAGCTGGTGATGAAGTATCCGGCGCGATATCGCAATGTCACGCTGAAGGAACTCAGCGACCAGATGCATAGCGTGATGCAGGAGCTGAATCTTTCGGGGCTCGTGAATGCGGCCGCGGATGAGGATTTTGATCCGGTGCTAACACCGGGGCAGACGTATCAAAAGCTGCTGCGCGGAGAGACCGAGAAGGTGCGCTTTGCCGAGATGGCTGGACGCATCGCGGCGGTGATGCTGGTGCCGTACCCGCCGGGGATTCCGATGTCGATGCCGGGTGAGCGGCTGGGCGGACCTGAGAGTCCGGTGATCAAGCTGATCATTGCGATGGAAGAATTCGGCAAGCGGTTTCCGGGCTTCGAGCGCGAGACGCACGGCGTCGAGGTGGATGAGAACGGCGACTACTGGATGCGCGCCGTGATCGAAGCGCACACCAATGGCAAGAAAAACGGCCGCAAGCAGAAGGGGCCGAGCTCGGCACCGCCGGTGAAGCGACGGAAGAAAAACCTGCCGGGAGATGACGGGCCGCCGCTGCCTGGAACGCCGGTGAGGATCTCGCCGGAGCGGTAGAGGCGTGCAGGAAAAGCGACGGCCCCGGATCTTTCGGGGTCATTTTTTTGTCGTGCTGCACGTTTGTACCCACAAGGGCTGGACCGCTAAATCCGCACCAGCGCGGATGCCCTGTTTATTTTCTATGAAAATCTCCTGCCAACCTGAGCGATTCTAGGAGTGTCCAATCGCTATTTGGACGCCGTTCGCTTGGCTCTCCGTAGGAGGACACGAGAACATGATCATGGGAATGCAGGAATTGATGAGGGACATACGAGTATTTGAAAACTATATTCGAGCCTGCCAATCTGGGGATGACCTGCGAAGCGTTCCGCTCACGAGGGAAGAGGTGGAGGTCGTCGCGTCCTACCGCCGCTTCATGAGTGAGCAAGAGGACAGTCCCCAGGTCTGAGAACACAAAAGGCCCCCAGCCGAAGCCGGGAGCCCTTTGTCCAACCAGGTTGCAGGAGTCAGAGTTGCGCGGACTTCTGTGCCGTTTTCTGTTTAGTACATGCCGTCCATGCCGCCGCCGTGGCCGCCGCCTGCCGGAGCTTCCTTCTTCTCCGGGATGTCGGCGATGATGGCTTCGGTGGTGAGGAGCAGGCCAGAGATCGACGCGGCGTTCTGCAGGGCAGTGCGCGTGACCTTGGTGGGATCGATGACACCGGCCTTGACCAAGTCCTCGTAGACGTCCGTTCCGGCGTTGTAGCCGTAGTTGGAATCCTTCGAGTCGTGGATCTTGCCGATGACGACCGAGCCCTCTTCGCCGGCGTTACCAACGATGGTGCGGAGCGGCTCTTCGATGGCACGGCGGATGATGTTCGCCCCGATCTTTTCGTCGCCCTCGAGCGTCTTGATGAGCGCGTCGACAGCCGGGATGCAACGAATCAACGCCACGCCGCCGCCCGGGACAATGCCTTCTTCGACAGCCGCGCGGGTTGCATGCATCGCATCCTCAACTCGCGCCTTCTTCTCCTTCATCTCGGTCTCGGTAGCAGCACCGACCTTGATGACGGCAACGCCGCCGACGAGCTTCGCAAGGCGCTCCTGGAGCTTCTCGCGATCGTAGTCAGAGGTGGTCTTCTCGACCTGGGCGCGAATCTCCTTGACGCGGCCTTCGATCTTGCCATCCTCACCGCCGCCGTCGACGATGGTCGTGTTGTCCTTGTCGATGGTGATGCGCTTGGCGGTGCCGAGGTCTTCGATCTTGACGCCCTCGAGCTTGATGCCGAGGTCTTCAGTGATGGCTTTGCCGCCGGTAAGAACAGCGATGTCCTCGAGCATAGCCTTGCGGCGATCACCGAAGCCGGGAGCCTTGACGGCAGCGACGTTCAACGTGCCACGCAGCTTGTTGACCACGAGGGTTGCGAGCGCCTCACCGTCGACATCCTCTGCGATGATGAGCAGGGGCTTGGCGGTGCGGGCGATCTGCTCGAGTAAGGGGAGCAGGTCCTTCATCGTGGAGATCTTCTTCTCATAGATGAGGACGTAGGGGTTCTCGAGGGCAACTTCCATGCGCTCTGCGTCAGTGACGAAGTAGGGCGAGAGGTAGCCGCGATCGAACTGCATGCCTTCCACGACGTCGAGCTGAGTTTCCATGGTGCGGGACTCTTCAACGGTGATGACGCCATCCTTGCCAACCTTCTTCATGGCCGCGGCGATGATGGAGCCGATCTGCTCATCGGAGTTGGCGGAGATGGTGCCGACCTGCGCGATCATGTCACCGGTAACGGGCTTGGAGAACTTGGAGAGTGCTCCGCCGGTGACGACGCCCTGCTCATCGCGCTTGCCGATGATGGCCTCAACGGCCTTGTCGATGCCGCGCTTGAGAGCTGCGGGGTTTGCTCCGGCCGCGACCGTCTTCACGCCCTCGCGGAAGATGGCCTGGGCGAGCACAGTGGCTGTGGTGGTGCCGTCGCCAGCGATGTCCGAGGTCTTCGACGCGACTTCCTTGACAAGCTGTGCGCCGACGTTCTCGATCGAATCAGCGAGCTCGATCTCCTTGGCAACGGTTACGCCGTCTTTGGTGATGGTGGGGGAACCGAATTTCTTCTCGATGACAACATTGCGGCCCTTGGGACCGAGTGTCACCTTTACCGCGTTGGCGAGCGTGTTGACGCCACGCAGGATCGCCTGACGCGAATCTTCTCCATGCAGAATTTGCTTTGCCATTTAAAAAGCTCCTGGTTGTTCGTTCTTAGTTGTTAGTTCTCAGTAAAAGCGCGTGTAAGCAGCGCGTTACTTTTTGAGGATGCCGAGGACTTCTTCTTCGCGCATGATGAGGAGTTCTTCGCCGTCCAGCTTGATTTCGGTGCCGGAGTATTTGCCGAAGAGGATGGTGTCGCCAGCCTTGACGTCGAGCGGGAAGACTTTGCCTTCGTCGTTGGACTTACCCTTGCCGACCGAGATGACTTCGCCCTGCTGCGGCTTTTCCTTGGCCGAGTCGGGGATGATGA
>Ga0302313_10000341_pt1 | contig 42468 bp, 28 predicted proteins | sample III_Palsa_N2_2_FD_200454 | JGI IMG/M metagenome (GOLD analysis project Ga0302313, IMG submission 200454) | Peat permafrost microbial communities from Stordalen Mire near Abisko, Sweden - III_Palsa_N2_2 | ecosystem: Environmental > Terrestrial > Soil > Palsa > Peat permafrost | place: Sweden...
TCGCGCCCCGCCGAGGTCGCGCTGATCCGGTATAGTGGGCAATCCCATGGCTATGTAGCTCAGCCGGTTAGAGCACAGCACTCATAATGCTGGGGTCGGTGGTTCGAGTCCACCTATAGCCACCACTTCCTTTGGCGAACCAAGCCATTGGATGATGTCAAATAACCCCGCGTAATGGCGGGGTTTTTTGTGCCCAATCGGTAGAAACCTCTTTATGGACAGCCACGGGCAGCTGCTCTTCGCAGTCACAAATTCCGGTCTCTGATAGGACATGTGACACTTTCTGTGACACTTTTTATTGTCACAGGCATATCTCTGCCGGCTAAATGACTCCGGCACTGTGTGACACGTGGGGACCGAAGGGGCCTGTGCACCGGGATCAATTCCGTCGCGCCTAGAGCGCCCATGCTCTTAACGATTGTGTCCCTTTGAGTTGTGCGTCGAGTCCAGCGAACTCACGGCGTGTTTTTGCTGCGTACTTGGGGATGGCCGATTCCTCATGCTCGCGGTGTCGATATCTTCCGGCGCATCCCCCACTACCCTACCAAGCCAAACGGAAAGCCAGTGAAGTCGGTGGTTGAGCTGCTGGTCGATCACAGTGTCGCTGACATCGCTGACTATGTTCTGGAAGTTCGGAGCATGCGCGGTGCAGAGGTGCTCGGATCCATATGGGCGTCGAGTTAAACCGAAAAATAGATCAATGCGCGTGGCTCAGCGCCACGGCAAAACGCCTGTCAACTCGGGCAACAGCTCGTCATCTTCGGCCGAAGATGACCAACTCTGCTGGGGAGCGTGGGTTACTTCCTCAAAAGTCAGCAAGGACAGCACCTGATCCCACTCTGCAAAATACATTGCTTCTTCGTAGACGCTAAACCTGGAAGCAGCATCACTGCTGCTCCAGTCGGTGCCATCGAGCTCGGCGGTCACCTGATCTCTACCCTCTCTGATCGCAGTCGCTGCAGCTGAGCGTTGTGGAAGCTTGATGCCGTTCTGGATCCATATCCCTGCTTCGCGCAAAGACTGTGAGAGGAATGCGCATTTGATTACACCGTCTTCGGAAGGGACGAAGGCCAAAAATTCCGAAGAAGAACGCGCAAAACGCGAGGCGATGCAGGATTTTGATGCCTCAAAGTGATCCGACAACTTCACCAACGTCGAGATAGAAAAATCATGCTCGTCCGTTAAATTCTGGATGTGCTGCCAAGGCACAAGGCATTCGGCAGCGAAGATGTCACATGAAATTTCTTCAGCCGGCCGGCCTCGATATTGTTCGAGTTCGTTTGATGCTAAGTGCGATCCGTGAACTGAAGGTAGCCCAAGGACATCGTGTGCTATCTCATGAAGAACGGTGAAGCGTTGCCGGTAAAGTCGATCCCTTTTATTTAAGAGGATGATTTTTCGGCCTGCTTTTATGACCAAGCTCCCAGCTTCACCATCGCTCAGGCTGTCAGTTCTCTTAACTTCAAAACCCGCACTTTCTGCAATGGCCATGACATCGACGGGGGCCTTGTCGATACCCAATCGCGTTAGCAGTTGTCTGGCCCGAGCAATAACGGTGGTCTCATCCATGAGTAATGTCCTAGTCAGAGATCGCGGATCGTTTCGATCAATTTGAGCCAGCTTTCTTCCGTAGCCGGACGCGTTCCGCGGAAACTCATGGTGGCCACGGCTTCAAAGTCTCCCCATGCCATATCGCGCCGGGTTTCCATCAGTCCGTAGAGGGTATCTGGGATCGAATTTTGTCCCAGCACGCCCAAAATCTGGCGTTGTCGTTCGTCAAGCTCCAAGGCCATTCCAAGCTTCTGAATGACGGCAGCGGACGGCGCCCCCTTTTCACCTTTTTCCAGGCGCCAAATGTAAGCGTGGTCCAGCAAGTCATCAGCACGCTTTTCCAGATCCCTAAAACTCAGGCCTTTTCGATCGCGCGCCTGCGCGATGAATGTCGCCAAATCCATTGCGTCTCCAAAAGATAGTTGCAAAGCAGTTTTGGCAAGTATAGGCTGTTGTCCAAGCAGGCAACACCCTGGCTATGAGATCGCCGTCATACCGCGGCTTTTTTTTGGAATCGAGTGTTGTCCAGCCAAACAACGGCCACCCCTGGGTGGTTTTTTCAAGCGCTGACCGTTGTCTGGACAGACAACGAAGGCGATTAGGACTGGCAAATCTTGAGGATGTAGCCATGAAAAAGGGTTTTGACGAAGGCGTTGAAGACATTCAGGCTGCTATTTCGGCTGACCGGCCAGTCCGAGATCACGGCCCATACGGCCTGCTCATCGGGGACGAAAACCTGCACTACGAACCGGTAGTCGTTCACGAACCGGTGCTTACGGGCAACCAGATCTTGGACGCTGCTGGGAAACATCCAGCGCGCGACTACCTGCTGTATCGCGTTCTGACCGATGGCCTAATTGAAGAGATTCGGCCTGAGGAACAAACCGATCTACGACGCCACGGTGGTGAAAAATTCCTGGCCTTCCGTAGTGACAGGTCCTTCCGCTTTGAACTCAATGACCGCGCGACCGATTGGGGAGCAACCCGTATTTCTGGCCGGACGTTGAAAAAATTAGCTGAAGTTCACGTCGCCACCCATGACGTATTTCTAGTGGTGGATGGCCGAGAGGACCGTTTGATTGGGGATACGGAACTCTTCGACCTAGCTGCGCCCGGCGTCGAATGCTTCGTGACCAGGCCCATCGACGTGACGATCGTGGTCAACACGCGACCACGTCAGGTCCGTCAACGGCAACTGACCTATTGGGAGGTGGTCAAGATCGCCTATCCAGAAGCCGTGCCCAGCCCGACCATCCGTTACACGGTGACGTATTCCAATGGCCCTCATGAAAATCCGGAAGGAAACATGCAGGACGGTCAGATTGTGTTGATCAAGAATCGGATGATATTCAATGTCACACCCACTGATAAATCGTGATCCCAACCTGTGCCGACTGCGTGACGAGGGGTTCGAACTTGAGGTTCGTTCGGGTCACTTACTGATCCACTCGGTGCCCTACGTCAACTCGCGCTGTGAGATCGCAACCGGCACGCTTGTCATGGTGCTGGCGGGCGAGGCATCTACGATCCCACCAGGTCATACCGCGCACTTCATCGGCGACTGCCCTTGTAATACGGATGGCAGTGAAATTGTTCAAATCAAGAACAACGGCCGGACGAATGTGCTCGCGCCCGATCTGACCGTGAATCAATTTTTTTCTGCGAAACTTCGATCTGGTGCTTATACGAACTACCACGAGAAAGTCACGCTGTATGTGGAGATCATTAGCGGACCCGCTCGAGCTTTAAATCCGGATCCAAAGATCACTGCACAAACGTTCAAGCCGATTGTATCGGCTGAGCAGGATACGGTTTTCAATTACATGGACACGGCATCAAGCCGCGCCGGGATACTGGCCTGTACCCAGCAGTTTATTGGCCGAAAGATCGCCATTGTTGGTCTCGGCGGCACAGGATCCTACGTGCTGGATTTGGTCGCCAAAACACCGGTTGCAGAAATCCATCTTTTTGATGGCGACGTCGTTCGACAGCCTAACGCGTTCCGTTTACCGGGGGCGCTGTCACTCGAAGAGCTTGAGGCAGTTCCAAACAAGGTCGATCATTTCCACAGCATCTACTCAAAGTTGCGGCGGGGAATTTTTCCTCACCCGGAAAAGATCACCGCCGATAACGTTGCCGAATTGCGGGCTTTCGACCACGTGTTCCTTTGCGTTGACAAGGGCACTCCTCGACGCCTCGTCGTCGATGCGCTGCGCGGAACAAAGACGACCATCATTGATGTTGGGATGGGCGTTCAGCTCTCCCCTGAGACACAGAAATTATGGGGGGTATGCCGAGTCACCACGTTGACGGGCGAGCGGCACGGGGATGCAGAGCACTTCATACCGTTCGAAGATATCGAAGATGATGGTGTTTACTCGAACATCCAGATTGCAGACCTCAACTGCCTCAACGCGGCGCTTGCGGTTATCCGGTGGAAGAAACTCTGTGGGTTTTATGCAGACGATACCAGTGAGCACCAGGCGGCCTACACCACCAATACCAACATCATCACTAACAGTGAAAAGCCGGAATGAAAACTCGACAGCTTGACCATCGTTTTGTCGAGAGTTTTCCGGATCAATTGGAAGCTGGAGTTTTGTATGTATCCATACCCTACGCAAGCGTCGCCCATGCCTGCGCGTGTGGATGTGGCTTGGAGGTCATCACCCCGCTATCGCCGACGGATTGGAAACTTACGTTCGACGGAAAAAATGTGTCGCTCTACCCTTCCATCGGTCGGTCCGGCCTTCCATGCCGATCGCATTACTGGATCAAGGACGGCGCTGTCGAATGGTCCTACGACATGTCCGACGATGAAATCAAAGCCGGTCGATTGCGCGATGAAAAGGCTAAAGATTTGTATTACGGATCTAGAGCCGATCACCGCGATGTCTCCAAACTCGATGCGTCGCTGCCGAACAAGAGCAGTCCGAAAGATCGGCCTACAAGTTTATGGGGACATTTCCTCGAATGGCTCAACGAAAAATGAGGTCACCTCAAAGTTAGTCGTCTTTTTCTGAACTCATCTATCAACCCCAACGCGAGTATCGACCCATGGCAGACAGTGGAAATATGCTTCAAGACCCACCTTCATTGAATGAACGCGCCATCAAGGCTGGCTTCAAACACTGGAGTGATTTTCTCAATAACGCCATCGGCTTGGTGTCATTTTCACTGGCCCTCGGCTGCTTGGGTACACATCGTCCGGCCACCAACGCATGCCTCAGTTTTCTCTTTGTTATGAGCATCCGTATCGCCGGTAAGGATATCTACCCCGCCCCGATGTGCCGCCTTCAACAAGCCGCCAAAAAACATCCTGAGCTCAAAAAAGATGTATATGCTCAACAAAGCAAGCATATGTCCACCACGAGAATGTTCAATGCCAACCTGCCCTTTCTATTCGGGTATGTTTTTCTCATGTTCGTGATGTTCAGTCACATCTTCTATCTCGAGGTTCCTGTGATGCGGCCGATCCTTGGCTGGTACCTAGGAATCGACTGAACGAGCCCGCCAGACAGCTCACAGGTGTTGCGATGGCCGCATCGGCCAATTGTTGGAGGTAGGTGCAGAGCTCGCCTCCCCATTGGAGAAATCAGCCATGTCCAACTCACTCACTTCATACCTAGCAAGGCGCTGGACTGAATCCAGCACCTAGGAGAAGTTCAGTCTGTGCACCGGCTTTGCCACGATCGCGCCAGGACTTGCGATTGCATTTTTTGCTGACCTATCGAAAACCTAAGGCAGTAGCCGAGCCATAACCGCAGAGGCACCCACCCAACCTAAGCTCGCGCCTATCTTGTCCAGTAATAAAGAACCGTTGTTGGCAACGTCGCCGAGATCTTTCGCTGTTTGCGCGTCGCCAAATACAAAAAACCATATGGCGATGAGGCCGATTATCGAAGAAGCCACCGCAGCCGCATTAGCTCCCCATCTGCCTGACCACCGACCTATTCCATAGATGATTAGGGTAATAACCAGACTTGCGACCACGGCATATCCAACGTAGGTTGTCATCTCCATGCACGATCTCCAAAGTAGTGACGAATTATTTAGTATTAACATCGGCCAGCTATAGAAAAAGTTGATGCCCATCTGTAGCCGTAACGATTGGTTACATCAAAAAATCACGCAGTCCCTCAACATCAAGCCACTCGCCCCACCTGATTCCTTCAGTGACTTGCTGGAGTTCTTCCACAGTCCACGCCTCATGTAGGCCGCCTCGTAGACATCATCCCCGCCATCTCGGGCTTCGTGACCGACATAAGCGCGACGTCGCTCTTCGGCGACCTTAGAACCTTGTAAGGTCGGGATGACATTTTTTCTGAGTGAGTGGGATCCCACCCGTTCGTCGGCGCGGCGTGGCTTCACTCCGAGCTGGGTAATTCGAGCTCGGTAACAAAGTAAGAGAAACCCTTCGATAGAGCGTTGCTACCGCTGTCTTTCCACCCAGCCTGAGGCCTGGAAATAGCATGGTCTCGCCCACGCGACGAAGGCGCTCAATCGGTTCCATCAACGCCAATCCTATCCTATCGAATCCGGGTGTAGGGGATGGTACGTGTGCTCGACTCAGTCTTGACCCGCTGCCCGCCCATCTACGCTCGAAAATCCGTACATGCGATGCCGTCCATGACTTCGAAGTCACACAACGCCAGTTGGGCCACGTTCTCACTCTGACTCCGGTGTAGAGCCCGATGAGCGCCCCGACCGCACATGTTCCGTGAGCGTTTTCTTGAAGTTTTCCGGTGTATATATGCGCCGGAGTGTTTCCAGGCCGAACGGCTGCCATCCATGCCCTTCTTTCCGACGGACTCGCTTCTCACATGTCTTGATTTTCATCAGACTGATGACCGGATTCTCTTGCAAAAATCCTTTTTGGATCAGGTTGTCGAACGGTGCAGAGACATGCGACGCACAATTGCGGGTGGTTTGCTTGCTCTTGCCATCGCGCAACAGAAAGTCGGCCCATACCGGCGCCAAGGAGCGCGTTATGTCATCCACGCATGTCACTTCGCCGATGACCCAGCGACGTGTCCCACCCACAAAACCGCGGACACAAAAGCCCCTGAAAATCGGGGGCTTTCTAGTTTCGGCTGGGGGACTAGGATTCGATTGGTTCGAAGCCACTCTCCAAGGATCAAAGACTTACCGAACTCGCCAACTTGTGAGGTGTGAGCAAAGTGGGAGCATTGTGGGAGCATTGAAGTGTGGTTTTCAATAGGTCCCGAAGAGCTTCTCCACGTTGCGTCACGACGCGGGGCGCACGCTAGGTGACAAGGGCACGGGGGATGCGCGCGATCCTTGAGATTTGACCCGCGACGGAAATGCCCGCTGAACACTTCACTCAAGTGGTTTACGGAAAAGACCGAGTAAGTGGGCGTCTATGTAACCTTTGATCTGAATCATCGCGTCGGTTTCGGACGTGCCCGATACCCAAACCGGCCCTGAAGGAAGCGCGATAGCTGCAATAATGTCGCCACTCGCCTGCTTTTCGAGTTCGACCTCAATGTCTTTGTAGACGGCGATTCGCTTAGACATGCGGCAGGCTCCACGGGGAAGCGGAGCTTAACATCACATTGTCATAGAACTCGCGGGGCGGCCCATTGGTCTGTGGCGTGCCCGTGCGAGCAGTAAAGTGGCGTAATACTGAGCGTTCAGCGAGGCGCCCGACGGGCCTGCCGACGGAGCAATGAGGCAGTGCAGCCAGCGAGTCCACACAGGACCAGAAGGGACGGCAATACCTCTCGTATGGGAGTCGTCCTGAATGATGTCTTTTGCGGGATCGAAGACATGCCGAGCCCTTCTAAGGGACGAGAACGAGTATGCGCGCGTCTAGATGGCAGGCGTTGGAGCTAGGTCATCAGATAAGCGTCGGTTCAAAAGCGCCTTGTCGATGTGCCTAGTCAGCTGCTCTGCACCAAATGGCTTTTGAACAAATCCGTAGCCGGGCTGCATACCTACAACGTCAGAGAGATGGTCAGAAGAAAACATGACCACGGCTACACCTTTATGGGCAGCGACAGCGACCTCCGCCACATCTATTCCGCTCATTTCACCAGGCAGGCAAACGTCGCTTAGAAGCAAGTCGAGGCGTTCAATGGCTTTAATCCAGATGGCAGCGGATAGGAAATTGTCGGCTGAGTAAAGCTCTACGTTCGGCCACTGCTCGACCATCCGCTCTATCGAATCTCTCACACCCGGGTGATCTTCCACGATCAAGACAACTAAATTCGCCATACCGTAAGGCACCCAAGGCACCAGTCAGCCTCTCCAAACGTCACTTTAGGCGCTATTAACGCATTTGTCGCGGACTGTTGCTCTGCAGACCGGGATCACTCTACTGATGCACGGTACTCGGCGAGAGCGGCGGTCGAGGCGACAGAGGCCGCAGAGTAAGCTTCAACGCCCACGTCATCGCCTGCGGCCAAGGAGAGCGAGTCGCAGGCCTTGGCGACTTGGCGACCCAGCACCCGGAGAACTTGCCCGCGACTGATGGGATGCTTGTGGAGAGTGGTAACCACGGTCCCACCGTCAGCACGCTCTTGGTCCCATCGTTTATGAGTGCCGCCCGCCATGCGGTGAATCAGCTTCGCAACCTGTACTTGTCGATACTCTTCATGTCGATCTGGTTGAGAGTCTTCGCGTAGCCGTTGGGTGACCGCGATCCAAGCGGCGACGACTTCATGAGGATCGACCTCGCGTTGACGTAGCCGCGCCCACATGGCCCGAGCGCGTTCCGTAGGATTCTTACCGGGCAACCTGAAGGCCTCTATGGACGCCCCTGCGGCTCTGTAGAGCTTCCGCACAGAAGTTACCGCCAGCATCACATCCTGAGAGTCGCTGGCTGCCTTGATTGCTGCCAGGGAATTAAGGCGATAGGACCGCAACTCACTCGCGCTGTAGCTCCGTTTAACGTAGCTCCCGTGACGCCGATAGAACTCGATGTGCTTGCGACAGTAGAGGCGATTGAGGCCCTCGCCTCGGTCCGCTGTGGTGCCATTGGTGCACGGGTAGACCCTACAGCGCTCGTAAGCATCAGTCGGGTTTGCTATTCGGCTGCGGAGGCTGGATAGACGTTGCTGACGCTGCGCTGGACTGGTCATGTTTGTTCCATCGTTGTTCGGTTTTGCCTTGGCTCGCAGGCACATCGTGTGTGCTCTTACCGCCCCCTCAGAGGGTAGTTAGAGATTCATCTAGAGGGGCGGCGGGTGGGGGTGGAGGATGCCGCTGCGACTATCGGGGTAGAGGTGTTGATGCGAACTTGTCTTGCTCCATCTCAACCTCTCCCATCACTCCAGCGATCTTTCTGAAGCTATTCAGAAGAACGTCCCTTGCTGTCAGCGCAGCGCTCCGAGGAACGACCACGCAGTCATGGACTGGGAGAGCGGTAATGCCCATCTCCATCAGCTCCAGCAGACTCTTCACAATGACTTGGCTCTCGATGAAGAATCCCGCCATCCCGAAGCCCGTACCGAACAGATGTGCGATAGGAGAATGGCGTGCTGCGATAAACCGAACGGCTTGATCGAAACGAACGCCATCGCCGAAGTGCGGGCGGGTATCACGCGGAAAACGAGACAAGGCTTTGGAGCTATGCAGTAGAGCGTTCATCACCTTCTTCACGCCATCGCGGTTCAGGTCGCCCACTCCGTAGAGATCACCGTCAGGCACCGGGACGCCTGCATGGCCGTAGGCAATGCGGATAGCGCATTGGCTGAAGTCCAGGCTGACCACACACTCGCTGTTGATGGTCAGACACTGCAGCCGGTAGGCCGCTTTCATCTCCAGCCAGAACGCTCCGAAGAAGCGGCCACCGTGATCCAATCGCCCATTGTTGAAGTGTCGTCGAAGGTAGCGACTGGAGAGGTCACAACGACGGCCATCGGGCAGCAAGTCGCACCCGAGGTCCGCCTTGGCGTACCAATGGTTGAGCTGGTCCACCTCCCGCCGGAATCCGTCTGTCGGCTCACCTGAAGGCGCGGTCATGACGTCACCACGCTTCTTCCCCTCTCCCTTTGGCCCTCGCAGACGAATGGGGTCGCCACGTAGCGACAGGTCGCACCCAAGGTCTCCGAAGTGGAAGCCCTGCTTACGAATCGCCGAGCGGAGCGACTTGCCAGCGCGGAGGGTCGTGCAGCGCCCCCCGAAGGGTGAGTAGACGCCCAGCTTGAACTCCAAGAGTCCGAGGGCGCCCTCGCTCATGAGCCTCACGATGCCGGGGAAGGTCTCGGTGATGAAGTCTGGCCCGTGACCGGCACGACCCAGCATCGCGTTGGAGAACGATGCATAAAGCCAGCCGCCGCGGTCATCAAGGTGCGCATGAATCACGTCACAGAGGATCGCGCTAACCGCCAACTCGAAGCGCTTCTGGTCGTCAGGCTTTCTGCGCCGCACCCGACGCTTGGTGCGAACCTCGAACTCAAACAGCCGTTCTAGCTGGTTGGCGATGTAGAGCTGGAGTTCTGAGGACGCGGGCAATCGCGATGGGTCGAAAAGGCGTTCCTTCGGTTCATCGTCTTCATCGACCTCTTCATTGCGTCGGCCGCTTACCTTTCCTGCCACGATGCTCTGACCTGCCTAAACTCGACACCCCTCAACAAGGAGCACGCGTGCGTGTCTGGAAGGAGGCCAATGGGAATGGGTTGGAATCGTATGTTATTGCGATTTGGTCCGCAACCATCGATCTCGGCTGGCTCGCGTGTGGACTAGTAGGCAGATATACGATCCAACAGGTTACGCACAGAGGTCTTATGCCACCGGCCTCCACGCGGCGTCAGCATGCCGCGCTCGTTGAGTGCTTGAGCCACTGAGCCGAGACTTGTCTTGCCTTCTGCAGCCAACGCCCGGACGACAGGCTTGAGGTTGAGTGCATGGGTGTCAGCTGCGGCCTTGATCGCGTTAAGGCTCGCTACGTTCCCCTTCCCGGCCCTCGCAAGAGCTTGCGCCCCGTTCGGATTCCCCAGATGTACGCCGCGTGCCTTGGCGGCCGCTAGGGCCTCCTTGGTGCGCTTGGAGATCGCCTCGCGCTCTTGCTGCGCCACTAGAGCCATGATGCCCACCGTTAGATCGTTGGCATCAGGCATGTCAGCGGCCACGAAGCGGGCGCCGCTGTCTCGTAACGCGAGGAGAAAAGCAGCATTGCGCGAGAGTCGATCTAGCTTGGCGATGACCAGTGTTGCGCCAGTGACCTTCGCAAGGTGCAGCGCCGCCGCTAGTTGCGGCCGTTGATTAAGCTTTCCGCTCTCGACCTCGGTGAAGGTTTGAATGACTGTCCCGTGGCGCTGGGCTGAGTAGGAGTCGATGGCGGCTCGCTGTGCTTCCAAGCCAAGCCCACTCTCCCCCTGCTTCCGAGTTGAGACGCGAAGATAACTGACGAGCTTCATTCTTCCTCCTTGGTTAAGAACGGCCTTACGTCCGTTAGTCCGATTTATACCTACACCGGACTTTGCATGTCAACAAAATCACGGGGTTCACACTCATCTCCGCTCGCTCTGCGCTGGCTCAACCTCTTCGATGTACTGTGTGCGGCACGGAGCGGGATCAATCCAGGGGAAAACTTATGAACAATGACAGTGCAGACTCGTCGCCTGTGCAATCTGATGCGGCTGCCACAGCTCGGCCAGAAGACTTGGCTAAGCTAGCGGAGGGCCACTTAGCCACTCTGATAACGTTCCTGAAGCAAGCCGAAACGGCAGCAGCTGCGGCAACCGAGAATCAACGACTTTCGGCAGTCGCGCTCACCGAAGCCCAAGCGAAGCTAGACGCAGCCAACACTCTCGCCACTGCTGTAACCAATGCAGCAACTGCTGCAACCGAGACTCAGCGCGTCGCCAAGTCAGTGCTGACCGAAGTACAAGCCAAGCTGACAGCTACGACTACTATCGCCACGTCGGTAGCTGCCACTGGTGCGAAGATTGACGCGGACGCCGCTGTGATCGATACGCAAGCGAAGCACATTGATGCAGCGCAAAGCCACGCTGACGGAGTACGCGCAGCACTCGACACAGCTTCGACCAAGGCGACTCAATCGGCAACTGCAGCTGAAGGTCTACAGCAGCGTGCTCAAACAGCTGCCGACACAGCCGCCACCTTGCTGCAGGACGTGCAGACTGCGAAGACAACGACAGCGACGGATGCTGCTGCCATCGCGGAAGCGCTCAAGGCATCAAAGGCACATGCCCTGCAGACCAAGTCATTGGCAGACAAGGCGACGACGGTAGAGGAGGCCATCGCTGCATACGAGAAGAAGCTCGTTGAACTTGAGGAACAAACGAACGAAAAGTTGAAGACTGTTGAGCGCTTACTGCCAGGTGCCACAAGTGCTGGCCTCGCTCATGAGTTCAACGCGCGGTCGGAGTCATTCAGGGCGCCTCGCGTGAGATGGCAAGGAATTTTTATGACGGCACTGACACTGCTGATCGTGCTCGGGCTGTCTGGCCTGATTCATGTCATATGGACCGGAACTGCGTTGACTTACGACGAACTCTTGCGTCTTTGGTTGTCTCGTCTTCCAATCGCAGCCTCTCTGCTGTGGCTGGCATTGCACGCTAGTCGCGAATCAGCTCTAGCTCGACGCCTCGAAGAGGACTACGGCTACAAGTCTGCGATAGCCGCATCCTTCGAGGGATTCCATAAGCAGATGAAAGACATTGGCGACTCCGCTGAGGACAACGGGCCGCTAAAGCAGCTTTGCGAGAACACACTCGCCACCATCGCCACGCCACCGGGACGCATCTATGAGCGCCATGAGCTTACTGTGTCGCCTAGTGCCGAGGCAGTCGCTATCACAACCTCACTACTGAATATGGCAAAGCATCAAAGCCTGTTCCTCTTGGCTGATCTGCAGAGCGCAGTGGACACTGAAACTATTACCCCGCTCGCTTCGGCGAGTTGTCGTCCAGAGTTATCTCAAGGCGGCAGGGGGGAGCTTCGAAACACTTGCCCAATACATACCCCAAAGAAAATTTCCGAGATAGATTTTAGGTATCAACCCGTCTAGCTAATTGTTGATGCCAACTACGCGTGCGCATGCCGCCGCGCCTCGTCAGGCTCCGCCTCCATCTCAAGGTAGGATCACTACCTCGGGCCACTCAACCTTGCAGATCGCTTCGTAGAGTTTCAGCAGCGGCATCTCTTTCGCATAGACGCCTCGGCTAGTGCCTTGGCCCTCGTGGCCGGTCAGCTCGTCAACAAACACATCCGAGACCTCGGCCGCGTATAGCTTGGTGGTAACGCCATGTCGAAATGAGTGGTAATCGAGTCCTGGCTCATAGACACCTATCTCGCGCCGGTACCGAGTCCACCACTTCGAGAACGAGTGGCCCAACTTGTTGTCTGCGCCGCCGGGCTTGAGCTTGGGAAACAATCGGTCACCGGGACTTGGAGCGACAGACTCCACGTAGGCCATGAAGCCCATAGCGAGTAATGCCGGGTGGATTGGTACGCGCCGCTTCGACTGCTGATTCTTGATCTGCTTCAGTCCCTCGTCATTGATGTCGAAGTACAAAATGCCTTCATCACTGCGGACATCTGAGCGGAGTAGCTGGGCAAACTCTTCCAAGCGGTTGCCGTGGTAAAGCCCCATCAACGGAAGCCAGTACTTCTCATCCTTGATCAACAGCGCGCCTGCCTTTGATCGTTGCGCATTCGTCTTGCATCCGGTCCAGACAGGTGAGGTGAACAGGAGGCGCAGTCGCTCGCCGTCCCACATCTGCCGCTTGCTCTTGGCTCGAACCTTCTCCGGGAAACTGAAGCTGTGCGCGGGGTTTTGCCCAAGGTACTCACCGCGCTCAATGAGATATTTGAAGAGACCCCCGAGAGCCGCAAAATGCCGCTTGAGTGTCTTGACGGCCAGTCGTGACTCCTCGCCGCGTGCCTGTTGAACGACGTCAACGAGAGGCATCCCTCTCCACCTCTTGGCCTTTCCATAGTCAGCCGGAAGGCCCCGAAGGAGGTCAAGCATACGCGCAAGCTCCGGGCGGCCGTACGCGGTGATCGGCAAGTCCCCGCAGACCTCTAAAAGGATTCGATAGGTGCCTCTGTTCTGCATCAACGTCTGACCCTTCAAACCGTTGGTCTCTGACATTTGAGCGAGAAACCGAGGCAGAACCTCGGACAACTTATCTCCGGTCTCGACAGCAGCGAGCGTCTTACCGACAGATTGACCAGTCGGCTCGTACTCGTACTTCTCGCCGACTCCTTCAACCAGTCGCTTCTGGGCAACCTCCAACGAGTGAACGTCCGCCTTGAGCAAACCAATGGCAAGCTCACCGCGCTGAGACTCGCTGAGGTCGTGGAGCTGCATGTAGTGATTGATCAGGTTGCCCACTCGCTTGTAGTCACGAGTGGCCAGCGCCTCGCGGGCGTCTCCAAGGAGGTCGCCGATGAGATCGAGGTCAGCATCAATGGGACTCATGTCGTCACTAACGGAGTCCACAGAGGCATATACCGGACGGCCGTGCCTTGTCGCTAGATGCACATCTCGATCATCCGCGAGGGCTTCTGCCAAGTGCTTGTGGAGGATGGTGCGTACATCTGTCATGCGTACTGCCGATCTGAAGAAGCGAACGAAAACTGAGTCGGCGACTCTAGCGAGATGCTGGGCATCACGGAAGTGTTTGGTACGGAGGGAGATTGCCATCTCACCTGAGTGTGGGAGAGGCAACTTGCGTCGGTAATAAAACACGCCGCGCTTGAGTGCAAGGTGTGAGCAAAGTGGGAGCATTGTGGGAGCACATCGTCAGTCGACCGGACTACCGCCGGCCTCGGGACGAGTTCCATATGCCTTGAAACCCTTACACAGACTCAAAACAAAAGCCCCGCATGAGCGGGGCCTTTGATGTTGGCTGGGAGACTAGGAATCGACACCATTCCAGACGGACTAGTCCGACTTAAATACCACTTCGTCCATGCTGGACGGACCAGAGCTCTGAAGAAGTCCCCACCCGTGGACACAGTGATGATTCGCGCAGCCGATAGTTAGCCACATCGCTTATCTGACGGGATTTGCGAACAGAGCGTCACCACTACTACTACGTTGAAGCGCGTGGCTGTAGCACCCTTCCTGTGACCTCTGCGAAAGAACGGCCACTTGGTCCAGCAGGGACATTACATCGCAACACCATTGTTTTCGGTGCGTTGATTGAATGCGCTTGCGGGCGGGCTTGCGCCAATTTCGGTTCGTGGTTTCTTGAAGGCAGGTCAGCAACGACTGCTTACCAATTCCCCAAGCCGATAGCGCAGGAGTGCCCTCATGGAAGCAACCTATATCACCACCGATCAACTGTCTGAGCGTATCCACTACGACGCCCGGACCATTCGTACCCGCTTGAAGGACTCGGTGCTGCTAGAGGGTGTGCACTACATTCGCCCCTTTGGTGGTCGCAAGCTGCTCTTCATCTGGGAGGCGATACAGCGCGATATCGGTACGCCGTCAGCCTCGCGCGCTCCGCTTATTCCCATGGCCAATGGCGGTGTTGCTCATGGCTAAGGTTCGGGTGCGACCGGAGACCGGTACGCTCTATCTGGACTTCTTCTATCGAGGCGTTCGTTGCCGGGAACAGACGGCACTTCCTGATACAGCGGAGAACCAGAAGAAGGTCCAGTCGCTGCTCAATCGGGTGCAGAAGGATATTGCCCAAGGCGTGTTCGACTACGCCACGGTTTTCCCTGGTAGCCCTCGGGCAGCACAGTTTGCAACGTCTTCCGCTGGATCGCAGCCAAGCGTGCCGGCAACGGGTTCCGGTGTGGCCAAAACGACCAGGCCTCTGTTCGCTGATTTTGCGGAGCTCTGGTTTCTTGAGATGTCGCCCCAGTGGCGTCGGCTGCATCGCAGTTGTGTGCGCGAGGTACTCAACAAGAACCTGCTGCCGGTCTTCGGCGGCCGCTCTGTTGGCGACATCAGCAAGGCGGATGTGCTGACCTTCCGTGCGCAGATCGCCAAGCTGCCGGGCCGCAAGGGCACATTGGGCAATGCGCGGATCAACAAGATCATGTGTTTCCTGCGGCAGATCCTCAACGAGGCGGCGGACCGGTTCGACCTACCGCCGGCCTTCCGTAGTGTGAAGCCACTCAAGCAGAAGAAAACGGATGTGCAGCCCTTCTCGCTGGACGAGGTGAACCGCATCCTGAGCACGGTGAGGGTGGACTACCGCAACTACCTGGTCACCCGATTTTTCACTGGCATGCGCACGGGCGAGATCAACGCGCTGCAGTGGAAGTATGTGGACTTGGAACGAAACCTCATTCTCGTCCGCGAAACACTGGTGGACGGTGAGGTCGAGGATGAGGCCAAGACCCAATCGTCGATCCGCGACATTCCGATGCAACCGATGGTGCGCGAGGCTATCGATGCGCAGCGGAAGATGCGCGATCCGGAGGTGCCGTGGGTTTTCCCGACGCGGGCAGGTAGCCCCATCGACGGGCACAACTTTACCAACCGGGTCTGGTATCCGCTGCTGAGGTATCTGGAACTGGACAAGCGTCGTCCGTACCAGACGCGACATACGGCGGCGACGCTGATGCTGGCGTCCGGCGAAAACCCGGAATGGATTGCCCGGACATTGGGCCACTCCAACACTGACATGTTGTTCCGCGTCTATTCGCGCTACGTGCCGAACCTGACCCGACAGGATGGGCGAGCCTTCGCCGGGTTGCTGCACAGCCGGTTGGCGGACAAGGAGTCCGCGCCTTCGGCCTTGGCCACGGTGGCGGATCCGGATGCCATGAGTCCGGATCAGCTGAGGGCCGCACTGGCACAGTTCCTCAAGAAGCATCCCAGCCCTGACAAGGAGGTGTCCCCGTGACCACCCGACCTGAATGATCTCGCCCCTGCGCCGACCGATGAAATCCCAACTTACAAATCTAAGGAAAGATCCCATGAAGCATCCCCAAGCCTCCCAGTACGACCCCACCTGCGATGCCTACCGTTACCTTCGCGAAGGCGTGCTGCTCTGGGACGCTCCACCGTCCCACATGCAGGCACCTCAGACGGTGCGCTTAGTGACCCAGGATGGCGTATACCCCATGACCAGTTGGCTCGAACCTCCCTTCCTCGCCGATCCGGATGTCGTGGACAAAGTGTGTGCGGTGATCCTGAGCCTGCCCAACAACCAGATGTATCTGGTGAGTGTGCAGCGCGACCAATACATCGATCCCATCGAAGTGATGCCGGCGTCGCTCTGTCCTGTTCCGTCAGTCCTGGTGGACGTCTATGAAATGCTCCAGATGATTGGAACGCCAGCGCTGCGCCGGTTCGTCCATGACGTGTTTTCACTGAGATCGGTATTCCTGCCCTTCTGGACGGCGACGGCGGGCTCCAAGCATCACGCGTGGCCTGGTGGCCTCGCCGGGCACAGTCTGGAAGTGACCCGCAGCGTGGTTGATGTGATGGCGTCTCGCACCAAGCGGCCGGTCAACTTCACTAGCCTCGAGTACGAGCTTGGCGTGATCACCGCACTGCTGCACGACGTGGGCAAGACGGTCGGCTATACCGACGAGGGCTATTGCACCGAAAGGGCCCTCGTACTCGGACACGAATTGCTGGGTGTCGAGCTGATCCGCAAGCCGATGGATGCATTGCGCGTCGCGCGACCTGATCTGGCCGAGGCCCTCACGGCCTTACTGCTGAGTCGTACACGGTTTTCGAATGGCCGCTATCGCCTTGAGGCCATCCGGCAGGTGGTCAGCAAAGCCGATCGTGAAAGCGCCAAGCGGAACACGAAGCCGCGCTGAGACCGCGGCGGACGGAGCAGGCGACTGGGGCCGGTCGCCTGCTCCGTCCGCGCGCCAACCGATTCGCATGACCCTGTCCTTCATGGACATCGAGCCTGCGATAGAGCGGCGACGCGAAACAAAGCTAACGCTTTCTGGCCATGCATCGACATCGCCGTCAGTTGGACTTGCGCGAATCCGAACCTGTGATTTTCTGAACTCCGGCGAGCCGAACAGGGCACGCTGATTTTTCCGTCGACTTTCTGAAAAGGAGCTTTCCGATGACTGAAGAACGTTTGTACTACAGCGCCACCGATCCCCGTAGCTTGCTACGCATCGCCATCGGCATCGTGATCTTGCTGGGGCTTTTGCTTACGTCGGCACTGGTCGGTTGGCTGTTGGCGGGGTTCCCTGCCAACGGCTCACCTTTGCACTGGTGGAACTATGTCGACGAATTTGGGTGCCTCGCCTTCTTGGGTGCGACCGTTGGCTTCGTAGGGCTCGGGTGTCTGTGGTTTGTCGGACTGCTCGCCTTCGCCATCGGTGATGTGGTCATCGCGAAGTGGCGGATCGTGAGTAAGCCTCCCGGGATCATGGCGCCGCGGCCCTATTCAACCCAGTCCAAGGAATGACAATGAACATAGTCAGCTTTTACGAAATCTCGCCCGGCCATCCTCCCGACAACTATGTCCGCGTGGGCACGGGGACGGTTGAGGAGGTCAGGGGCATGGAGCGTCCTGCGTGTTACCTCTGCTTGCACGGCAGTGTCGACGTGGATCAACCCACTGGATGGGCTCACTTGGGCGTCGCCGTTCTGGACGAAGCATCACATGCGTTCAAGGACGTCGAACAGGAGGGACTTGAGCAAAATGGCGCGCCGATATCGCTCGCATTCCATGGGACACCGTTGATCAACCGTGCGCTGCCGGTGGTGCGCGCCTTTACCGATGATGCGACGCCGACACCGGCCGAGTCAGCGCGCTGGTTTGCCATCGAGGCGTCAAACGATCACGTGGTGCCGTGGCCGAACAAGAGGCGTGGGTTGGGCTTGCCCGCTCAGGCTCAGCGCAGTGGTGGGAAAGGACGAGCTACATCAGCGTCAACGGTGCGCGAGACGATCTTGTTCTTATCTTTGACCGGATTATGAGGAGCTTCCAGTGAAGAGCAAGGGCAGTCGCCGACGGATGCCGAGATCCCCTGAAGACATCGGCATACAACTGACGACGCATTTAGACCAAATCAATCAAGGAGCCACGTCGATGAATGACAACTTCAAGAACTTCAAAAGCGGATTCATCCAAGGTGCCAAGGAAACACCTCGCGGATTCTTTGCACCGCTCATGGTCCTGTTTCGGTGGATGGATCGGGTGACGGATGAGGTCATAAACGACACGGAGAACAAATGCTCGACAGCGCCGGCGCAGCCTGATCGCGATTTGTCGTCATTGCCTAGTGACGCAGCCCATAGGTATCAAGCGGCGTCGTCGGCCATCACGCGTGCGAAACAGGCTCTGGAAGATGCGCGTCGGGCCGCCTTCGAGATGATGGAAACGGAGGATCCAAGACTCGCGACCTTGGCGATCCACGTGCTGGGCAGTCGCGACAATGCCATTTGCTGGTTTCTGGCTGAGCCTCTGCAGGCATTCCGGGGGAGCACCGCATGGGAAGTGGTATCGCAGGGGAGGGCGGAGGCTGTGATCACGTATCTGGAAAGCATTTCATCGGGATTCGTGGGCTGACAGCGCATCCTTCGGCCTGCTTGTTGTAGCGGAAGTTCGGCTACTCGCGTGATTGCACTTTGAGATCGTAGTTAGCATTTCCGCTTAGCTTTTCGTTTGACCTCTACAGCGATTGTCAGCAATGAAGGCTGGGATAGAATTGATCGATGGTGATCAAGCCCAAGTTGATGTGACATCGGCTCAGTTTTCGATCCATTTTCGGCGGTTCTGACGCCTTCAATGGCCTTTCATGTTGTTTCGATCGGCCGATCACGTTCTTGCTAAACACCATCGGCAACCATGCCGCATCATCCATAGCCAGGCCGTCAAACCAATGGAACAGCAGGTTGTACTGGATCTGCTCCATCAGCTGCCGCTCGGAACGGATGCTGTAGAAAACCTGCAGCAACATCGCCGCAGCAACTTCTCCGGCGCGATGCTGGGCCGACCGCCATTGGCGTCATCGGCGTACATCGGCGCAAATAAACCATCCAGTCGAACCAGCGCTTGGTTCACTCGCCCACGGATCGCCCACGGATCGGCCGCAGAGGATGGGAAGCCGGCACGAAGTCGTCCAGCTTGCGGACAGTGAACAGGCTCTCTTGCAGGACATCGGCACCACGCATCTGACGGTCTCGGGGCAAGCTGATGGCCGGTGAGAAGAGTCTGTGCTGTGGGGAGGTATTTCAGCAGCCTGCCAGGTTGGCATTTCCTGCTGAGTCTGCCTATGCCTTGCAGATAACGACAAACATGTTGTATATCAGGCCGATGTGGATGGAATGCTAAGCACACTCGCTGTAGGTGATTGCCATCGTAGTCAAGTTAGCTCAAGGACCAAAGCGCGCCTTAGCGGTCTGTCCAAAGTTGTTATCGATGATTATGTCAACATCCACATCGTTGATGTCATTGGCGCTGAATTTGTCTCGTCCGGGATTAAGGGCCCGTTCTTGCGCAGCAACGCTAGTCCCCTTTGTCGCTCTGCCTAGCTACCCTGTTGCGAAGTAAAAATCTCATGACTATCGATGCTGTGTCAGGTATGCGTCGCATAGCTCTGGGGCAACTCTCGATAAATATTCCAAAAGCTTTTGTGCTTCCATTTGATGCAACGCATGCGACGACCAACTTTGATCACTATCGAATCGCCTGCCCACTTTCAGTTCGACGAAGCTTACCCAAACGTCAGGCGGAGTACCTCGCTGGCCGTCGCGTTGCGATAGCTGCCCTCCAGGAGCAGGGTTCAGGCGTGCTTGATCTCGCGATCGGTCAAGAGCGTGCGCCGGCCTGGCCGCCTGGCTACACCGGAAGTATCTCCCACACCGATGGTATCGCGGCAGCCGTGGCGATGCGCACCCATAGAGTGCGAGGTGTGGGCCTCGACATTGAGCGGGTCGCTACGCCCGTCGCGCTCGAAGCTATCCTTGCCACGGCGATTGACGCAACTGAGTTAGAACCGCTGACGACGATCGCTAAAAGATTAGGTTGGCCGTTCGCGCTCACCGTAGCCTTTTCCGCTAAAGAGAGTTTCTACAAGGCCACAGCGGCGACAGTTGGTCGATTTTTCGATTTCAACGTACTTCGGATCGTTGACTGTGCAAGCGGTAGCAACGAAATCAAGGTCGAAGTGGCAGAGCCGCTAGCTCCAAATATACCGACTGGGATGCGCTTCACCCTAAGTTACGTTCAAATGGACGAACACACTCTTCTGACTAGCTGCGCTTGGTGATCAACACGCAGAGACCAGTGAAGTAAGAGCATCTAGATGGTTTCTACCCCGTTAACGCGGACACTTCCAAGAAGGCCGTGGACTTGCCCGGCTCCAGTAGACATTTCGGCCCTATGGTAAAGGATGTCTCCGATATCCGGGGCGATTCAATTCATTGCGGCGCAGGGCGCGCAATACCTCCTGTGAGCGGTTCCTTCGATGAGGACTTTGTTGCGGTCTCCGATTGAGATGTAGGCGTTGTTTGTGCAGCGCGAAATTTAGCAGCCATGAAATGTTTGGGAACACCATTTTCAACAGGCGTCCTTTTGAGAAAGGCCGCCGCAGCTGCATCGTGTTTCAGGGAAGCATTCAGGAAATTCAGGATATATCGTGCGACCCAAGCATGACTCGTGTTGGCGTCATCCCGTCCGTAATCGGCCACCTGATCTGCCGCGAAACTCTGCGCACTCTTCCGGCGTTGGATCATTGAGCCGAACTGACCATGCGCCATTCCCATCATATTTACAGTGAAGAGATCGCCGTGTATCCAGGCGTTCAGAACGTTTGGCCCGACTCTATCTGCTGGTGGACCCTTGTAATCATCTTCCAGATCTTCCAGTAAGTTCGGGTATTCCGCAGTGAAGAACAAAAGCGGGATGTCCATTCGTTCGGGATGGATATCTCCAGCCTTCTTCACGAGTCCCGGAAAATAGCGCATGCTCCCATCCATCTGCGCTAGGGCGTTGATGCGGGGATCTCGTGCCGCGGCAAACAGGCTCGAGATGCCGCCCCAGCTCCAGCTTACGACGGCGACTTTTGACAAATCCGTATCCGAAAGTGTTTTGGCATACGTGATGAGAAACGAAATGTCGCGAGCCTGGGCGTCAATTCCATCCAGATCGTCCGTCATGTCGCGCGTGGAAGCCCCCATGGATGGGCTCGCAAGAACCACGTATCCATGGCTGGCGAGGTACTCACACAGGTCGGCGTTCTCCCAAGGAGTCGACGAATCGCTGGGAGCGTAGATCAGGATGGGGTAGTGCCCGCTTGCCGGCATCTCGTCCCGGCGTGCCCAGAGCCGCACATCGGTCGATGCCTCCAGCTGCGAGCGCCACTTATTCTGTTCGGGATGAGGATTGTCGAAGAGCTCGGCATCGGCTAGCGCGGCGTAGTCGCCCACCGTCATGGGCGTGCCTGCGCCTGCGGGCGTGGGATACCAGATCAAGGTCTGCAGTGGGCGGGCTCCCTCTTTCGCGACGTCCTTGGATGAAGAGCGGAACGTGCGGGAAGGATCGTACTGGTTCACGACCTTCAGTCCGACCGAATACGGTCCGGGATGTTCCAGGAACTTGAATGAAGGTGCCTGGGCACGAAGCGGGTTTGCACTGAGCAGCATTGCCATGGACAGGCACCATCTACCTAGAGGCTTCATCGTGAATCCATGTGTACGGGCAGCGCCCGATTGTAGATCGACTTGATAACGGGGGCTGAAGTCAGTGGCATGTCATGTATTCGCTCTGAAGTGCCTGCGAAAGGAGACGTTCGGGGTGTGGTTCATAGAAAAGGCGCCGACGCCGTGCCTTCCTAGAGTTGGACCGCTCCCAGCACCAGGCTCTGGTCGCCGTCATTGCGCGATGTCGCCTGGTCGCCACGGGCGCGTGCGATCGCGGCTGCACTTTCCGGCAACTGCCTAGACTCGACGACAATCATGACCTCATGCCCCGTTTCCTTCAGCGTCAACGTGATCTGGCGACCGTTGCAGGAGTCGCCCCGGCAAATGAAAGGTGCGACGTTGCCTGAACTCTTCGAGTAATCCAAGCGCTGCCCATCCGTTTCAATCGACTGCAAACCGGCTGCCTTGGGGAACAACAGCTCGATCATCGACGCATGCTCACCGGCATCGATGCGCGCGGTGATTTGCCATCCGTCCGATGTCTTCGTCTTGTTCAGCACGGCCAACGTGGCGGAGGGTAGCTCAGCCGTCGGAACGGGCACGGAATAGAAACGGCTGTCGGTCCAGGGGAAAACGTTATGCAGCGCGGCGTCCTTCCCCATGGCTTTCAGTACGGCCTCGGGCGGGTGGTTGAACGCAGTGCCGGTGGCAACCATGGCCTTGTCGTGGCTGTCCTGCACATACATTACGTTCAAAGGCTGCGGGCGCGCGGCGGTGTAGATAGGCGCACGGAACGAAAGCACGCCACTGATGACGAGGACGGCGAGCGCGATGTACGTGGTGTACGTATACACACGCGGCGCCTGCCGGGACTTCGCGAAAGGAAGGACCGGACTGGTGACGATGCCGATGAGCGCGCCCATCGCCACGACACCCGTGCCGCCATTGAAACCAAGCATAATTTCAATGAGGAAGATCGAGGGAATAACGATGGGAAACGCAGCCAGTGCGGGAAGCGCCTGAAGCACTTTTAGTCGATGGTCGGTAATCCGGTGCGCGCTTATGAGGGTGCCGAACGCGCAGACGACGAATAGAGTGGACGGCAACAGAAACAGATAGCTTGCACCGGGGAGGGCAAACGCCGTCGCGAGCGCCATCAATAGCCATGCCCAGCCCAGACCGACCCACAAACCGGTCGGATCGCTCTTCCGTGCCACCAGTCGCTGTACTGAAATGACCGCTAGCAGCACACTGGTCCAGAGGAACAGCCGGTTGAAGGTATCGGCGGTGTGCCATGCATTCGCAGGTCCATGGAGCATGGACAGGACATATGTCAGGGCGTAGGCGACGCCCGCGCCCAGTACCAGCGATGCAACGAAACCCAGCAGGCCGTACACCACGCTGCGCCGGCTGTACGTCTGGTACTTGCGTAGCCGCCAGGTAGCGAACGCAAACAGGGCGATGAGCGCGATGGCCGCGATCAATCCCCACTGTGTCGGCCAATGCAGCACGCCAAAACCGAGTACGTCGGTATAGACGACATTCCCCATGGCGTTGTCATCCGGGATGTCGGCATTCACCAAGGTATTCAGTACGTCATAGACGTTATCACCCTGCTGTTGAAGGCTTCCGAGATCGAGGGCATGCAGATTGTCCAGCGGCGTGTGATAAAAGGAGAAATGTTCGCCGTAAGCGAAATTGAGCCCTTGTAAACCCCGCGCCTTGAATACGCTCAAATCCGTATCATTTGGCAGCAGCGTATAGACTGCGGCAACCAAGGAGTTCGCTAACGGCCGTCGTGATGTCGAGGCAAATCTATCGACAAGCCAACCACTGTTGCTGCCGGTTTCAAACATCGTGCTCTGACCAGACGTGCCTCTGGCTTCGATATTGATGACCGAGGCCACTTTTCCAGCCAGTGGATGCCGTGATGCGAAAGCCTCTGCCCCCAGCAGCCCGGCCTCCTCGCCTTCCGTGAAGAGAAAGACCACGACGTTTTTGTTGGGCGGCCTCTGTTCTATGAGACGGGCGATCTCCAGAAGGATTGCGACGCCGACACCGTCGTCGCTCGCTCCTGGGCCTGCCGGCACCGAATCGTAATGAGCGGTTAGCAGGATCGCCTTGCCGCTCGTGACGCCGTCCCGGACGGCCACAATGTTCCTCACTCTCGCGCAAGTATGTTCCGCAGACCGACACGATGTGGCGTCTTGAACCTCGGCGTGATAACCGAGAGAGGCCAGCTTTTCTATGATGTTGTGCCTCACATCCCGATTGGCTGCACTATCGACGGGATGGGGTGATTCGTCACCAAGAAGGCCGGAAAGGACTTTCGCCGCACGCTCTGAAGAGAACGCCAATGGCGAGCTGTCGAGTGTGGTTTGCTTCACGGTCTCCAGTCGCAATCGACTGATGAAAGAAGTAGCGACCAATAGGACCAGCAACGCAACGAATATCCCGCTATACCAAAATCTGCTTCCGTCCGTTACTGACATTCCTGTCCCCAAGTGTTTAGTCGAACGACCTGTGGGTGCTGAGCACCCGCTCTCACGGCTTCGGTTTGCCATGTAATTTCATCGCGGCAGCGTACGTCATCCGACAAGATGTTGCATATGGAGTTCTATGCCAATCTGCCAATTCCGCGCATATTTGCGAAGCAAATTGTGATGTACGCACAGGATGTGATTGGTTACTGACGTGCTTGCCGCCTCGACACGCTGTTACGACAGATCGCTTAGTGAGCGACGAACTTCAGAATTGCGCACTTGATCACAAATAATCACGCAGATGCTGCAATCTGACTTGCGCATTGCTGCGACAACTTGATATAGCTGCTGGACACTTTGGGGGTGTCTCTAGCGAGAGATAAGGGACAACTAGTGGCAAAGCGTTAGAACTTGCGTCTTTAGTGATCCAGAGTACCGATGCCACCAAGTTCGTACTCGCTGTCGTACTTGGATTATGTGGATAGGGATGTCACTTCATGTGTATGTTCGACATAAGACGACACGCATTCTCAGGCGCTGCATGTCCTGCGACCGTAGAGTGTTGGCGGAGAGACGCAAATTTTCTCTGCTGGAGCCACTTGCCGACGGCGCGATTTGTCTACGGTGATGAAAAAAATCATCTGGACTTGGCGTTCTTGGGATGAGACATGTCGAACTGGAACTAACGCCTGCGCAACAGGACATCTATCTTGAAGGGAAACTTTTCGGGAGTGTTCTGAACAATATCGGTGGTTACCAGAAGTACCGATGTCGGCTTGACGTTCCCCGCTTCCAGCAAGCTCGCGAACATGTTCTTTTTGAAAATGATGCGTATCGCCTACGTTTTCACGAAACAGGCGGCGAGTGCGAGCCGTTCATTACCGACGATCCGCCGCCTGCTCTACGCATCGTGGACTGCCCGACGGAAACCGCGGCGCACGAATGGATCCAGGCGCAGTTTGAAATCGATTTCGCCGACATTTCCAGTGACGTTTTCCAGGATGCGCTGGTCAAGCTCTCCGACGACGAATACTGGTATTTCGCCAAAGCGCATCACCTGATTATGGATGGGTGGGGCTTCGCGTTACAGATGCAGCGCTTCCTGCAAACTTACGAAAAGCTGGCGGAACCGGTTGCGGCGGCCCACGTTCTCGCTTCGTCCTGTCCTTCTTTTGCGCAGTACATGAGCCGTCAGTCGGGCTATCGCGACAGCACGCATTACGGACATAATCGAAGCCACTGGCTGGCACAGCATGCACGCCCGACGGAGCAGATGTTCGAACCTTCACCGGAAGGCGATGACGGTTCGAACAGCCGGCGTGTAAGCGTCGCGTTGGATACCTCGTTGATCGACGCATTGAGGCATCTGGCCGGCAAAGCGGATGCGAGCCTCGTCGCGGTGATGTACGCCGCGTTGTACGTCTACTTTTCCAGGGCGTATCAACGCAGCGAGATGGCGATTGGATCGCCGGTACACAACCGGCGCAACGCGATCGACAAGGACATCATCGGCTCGATCGTGAACGTGAATGCTCATCGCATCGCCGCACCGGCTGACAGCTCTTTTTTCCAGTTGCTCGGACACGTTGCTTCCGTGCAACGCCAAGATTACCGGCACAGCAGATTCCCCCTCGGTGATCTGGTCCGGGCGCTTCGCGAGGTGCATGCGACCACCAGCCCTCTCTTCGAGATCGCATTCAACTACCAGAAGCTGGATTTCCAGCTCGCGATCCACGATCAAGTCGTCGAAACCCACTATCTGTCCCACTCCCACGAACGTGTGCCGCTGACGTTCGTGCTTTGCGAATACGGAGAGGGTCGGGACGTTTGGCTGCACCTGGATTACAACACGCGTTATTTCGACGAAACCGAGGCAACAGCTTTGCTCGGCCGGCTGGTGGACCTGCTTCATCAGGTATCCGAGGATGGCACCCGCCCCATCGGTGAGTACCGGCTGATGACGGCGGCAGAGTGGCACAACCAAAGCGTGGCCTGGCAGGGCGCGACGATCCCACTCGACGAAGGCCTTCGCATCCACGATTTCTTCGAGCAGCAGACAAGGCGGATACCAGACGACGTCGCCGTTACCTGCGGGCAGGATTCACTCACGTATGCACAGCTAAACGAGCGGGCTGATAAATTGGCCGTCCGTTTGATGGAGCTGGGTGCGGGTCCCGACCGACTGGTCGGTATATGTCACGGACGGACCCTGAATCTGCTGCCCGCGATGCTGGCCGTGCTGAAGTCGGGTTCGGCCTATGTCCCCATCGATCCGGCCTATCCCCCGAAACGCGTACGCTACATTGTCGACGACGCTCAGGTCGCGCTCGTCGTCGCGGATGCGCGTGGAAGAGCTGCGTTGGGCTCGCATGGGTGCAGCATCGTCGATCCGGATGACGTGTTCGCCCAGCCCCTCTTGCACGCAGCCGGCCCGACGCGATCGGTCGGTGTGACCGGCGCCGACCTTGCCTACGTTATCTATACGTCGGGATCGACCGGCAACCCCAAGGGGGTACTGATCGAGCACCGGAACGCGGCAGCGTTCATCCAGTGGGCATTGGGTTATTACGCCGGAAGCGAGTTGTCATCGGTTCTCGCCTCCACTTCGATTTGCTTCGACCTCTCGATCTTCGAGCTCTTCGTGACGCTGGCCGCGGGCGGTCGGGTGGTGTTGGTGGAGAACGTCCTTGCCTTGAGGAACGGGGATGTCGACGAGCTATCGCTGATCAATACCGTTCCTTCGGCGATCCGTGGCTTGCTCGATGCGAAGGCTATCCCTTCATCGATACGTTGCATCAACCTGGCAGGTGAGCTGCTGAGGCAAGACCTGGTTGACGCCCTCTACGACCTCGGCACCTCGAAGGTCTACGACCTCTACGGGCCGTCCGAAGACACCACATACTCTACCGCCTGCCTTCGCACCCGAGGCGGAGAGACCAGCATCGGTCGACCGATCGCCCATACCCAGGTGTACGTGCTGGATGACGCAGGCGATCCCCTGCCTCCCGGCATACTGGGCGAGCTATACATCGGCGGCGCCGGCCTAGCCAGGGGATATTTGCACCAGCCGGCGTTGACCGACGAAAAATTCGTGTTCAATCGACACTCGAATTCGCGGCTCTATCGTACCGGCGATGTCGTCCGCTTCATGGCCGATGGAAGGCTGCAGTACCTGGGGCGAAAAGACGCCCAGGTGAAAGTACGCGGTTACCGCATCGAGCCCGGTGAGATCGAGGCCTGCTTGCTCGAGCATCCCTCGGTTGCCGACTGCGTTGTCGTGGGCCGCGAGATCACGGCACAATCCGGCAAATCGCTTGTTGCCTATATCGTCGCACAACCCGGCCATGGCGAAACGGGGCCATCGAGCGAACTGCCCGTGGCGGATCTGGCGACGTTCGTAGCCGAGCGCTTGCCGGCGTACATGGTTCCTTCGCATTTCATGTCGGTGCCGGCGCTTGCCTTAACGCCCAACGGCAAGGTGGATCGGCTTGCGCTGTCCATGGCTGGCGACATCCCCCGCGAAGAGAGCCCTCATGAAGAGCGCGGCTATATAGCGCCGGCCAATGATATCGAGCAACGGCTCCATCGGCTCTGGGGAGGGGTGTTGAACCAGGAGCGTATCGGGACTCGTGACGATTTCTTTTCACGTGGTGGCGATTCGCTGCTCCTGCTGAAACTGGCGTCGGCCATCGAGCACGAGTTCGGCCATCAGGTGGATCAGTCATCGCTGTTCGCCAGCCTGACGATCGATGCGCAAGCGCGCCTGTTGAGCCACCAGATCGAGCTGGCCCGGTTGCTCGAGTCGGTCAGCGTGTCCGACGAGGCGCAGCCAGGTAACTACGTCGACCTCTGAGTCATTTTGCTTCGAAACAGGACTGTCCGGTCATGGTGTTAGAAATTATCAATCAAAGCAAAAGGCGGATCCTGTTGGTCAGCGCCATCAGCGCCTTGGCCGGCGGTGCGAACATCTGGCTGCTTGTACTGATCAATCGTGCCGCCCATGCGCTCGACGCCGAACTAGGTGCGGTAGCGCAATTCGTCGGTGTTCTGTTCCTGATGGTGGTAGTGAGCGTGGCCTCGCAGGTCCTTCTTTCGCGGCTGAGCGCTGGTACGTTCTTCCGTCTCAGGGAACAACTGGTGCACGGCATTACCCGCCTGTCATCTCGAAAGCTGGAGGATATCGGCCGCCATCGTCTCTACACGGCGCTCACCAAGGATGTCCCGGCGATCCATGACCTGATCATCGTTCTGCCGAACTACGTGTTCAACTTCACGGTGTCGGTGGCGTGCCTGATCTATCTGGCGATGGTGTCGGTGAAGTTGCTGGTGGCACTCGTGGCGCTGTTGTTGCTGGCACTCGCCGTGGCGAAGTTCGGCATCGCAGATCGGGCGGAAAAGCGCTTCCAGGAGCGTCGGCAGATCGAGGACGAGCTGTTCAAGTGCTATGAAGCCATCGTCGACGGCAGCAAGGAACTCAAGCTAAACCGCCATCGCAGGGATGCGTTCCTGCACCGCGAGCTGCACGAACACGCCGTCAAGTACCGCGATATCACCATGGCGACCGAGCTGCTTTGGAACATGTCGAGCAACTGGGCGACGTCGTCGATCTTCGCGGGACTGGGCGCACTGCTGTTCTTGTCGACTCATTTTGGTATCGATGGGGCGGCCGGCCGGCCGGCACTGACGACCTTCGTCATGGTCGTTTTCTACATGCTCGGTCCCTTGACCATCCTAATGAATTCGTTCCGGACCATTCACGGGGCGAGAGCGGGCTTCCAGCGGCTCGGCGCCCTGCAACTGGATACCTCGACCGAGGTACAGGCCGAGTCGTCTTTGACGAAGGATCCGTTCCGATCCATGTCGGTCCGGGACCTGTTCTTCAACTACGGCAACAGTCCGGATGTTATCCGCGAGGGTTTTGGCGTCGGCCCTCTGGACCTGGATATATCCCGCGGCGAAATCGTCTACTTCGTCGGCGGCAACGGTAGCGGCAAGACCACGGCCGCAAAGGTGCTCACGGGCCTGTACGCCAAGCAGTCGGGCACGATGCGGATCAACGACGTCGAGGTCGCCGATCAGGAAGCGTATTTCCAATACTTCTCGGCCATCTTCCAGGACTACTACCTGTTCGAGACGCTGGTGCCCAAGCACGGTGAGTCCGTCGACGTGGAAGAAGTTCGTATCTGGGTGGAGAAGCTGAAGCTCACCGACAAGGTCTCCGTCGAGAATGGGCGCTTGTCCACCACGAAGCTCTCCTACGGTCAACGCAAGCGTCTCGCGCTACTGGTGGCCTACTTCGAGGAGTCGGAGATCTACGTCTTCGATGAGTGGGCCGCCGACCAAGACCAGGAATTCCGCGAGTTCTTCTATCGCGAATTCCTGCCGGCGATGAAGCAACAAGGCAAGACCATGCTCGTCGTCAGCCACGACGAACGGTACTTCCACCTTGCGGACAAGGTGGTGAAGTTCGACAGCGGTGCGATCGTTTCGGTGGTGAACAACGCGTCTGCTCATGTGATGGCGGTCGTGGCGGCCGAACTCCTGGGGATATAGGCGTACGCCATGGATATCCAGGCCCTTTTGACGCGATGTTTGCGCAGCGGAGTTCGCTTTGCGGCGAACGGCGGCGAGCTGCGCGTTCATTACGATGGCGACCTGCCAGATACGGGACTGCTCGCGCTGTTGCGCTCACACAAGCGAGAGCTTTTGCAGTATCTGAATCGGCGACCGGCAGCTGGCGTGCCTGTCCTGCGGGCAGCGGACAGGGGTCTGCTGCCCGCATCGACGGCCCAGCGGCGTATGTGGTTGCTGGATCGCCTAGAGAACGGCGGCGGTGCGTACAACATGGTCGGTGCATACCACTTGTCCGGTGCCTTTCAGGCGCAAGCCATGCAGGAGGCGTTGAAAGCGGCCGTCCTTCGCCATGAGGCATTGAGAACGACGTTCGCCGATATCGACGACGAGCTGCGGCAACTCATCCAGCCGTCCGCCGACCCGGTCTTCGAGTGCATCGATCTTTCGGCATTTTCGCCGGAACAGCAGTCGCTGCGATGGCAGCGACTGCTGGAACGCGAGAACACGTGGCGTTTCGACCTGACCACCGGTCCGCTGTTGCGCGCGACCTGTGTCGATCGGGGCTCGGGCGACTGGGCGCTGGTGCTGACCATTCACCATATCGCCTGTGACGGCTGGTCGATCGACATCCTGGAGCGCGACATCGCCGCCGCCTACGCGGCCTTCACCATGCAAAAAACCGCCGCGCTACCACCGGCGAGGCTCCAGTACGCCGACTATGTCGCGTGGCAGGAGCAGCAAGCCGACGATCCCTCGTTGCATCGGCATCTGGACTACTGGAAGACGGCGTTGGAAGGGATGCCGGCCCTGCACAGTCTGCCCCTGGACAAGCCGCGGCCGCCTGTCCAGGCCTGCGCTGGAGGCACGGTTTCTCGCCGTATGCCGGGCTCTTGGCTGCGCACCGTCGAGGAGCATTGCCGGGCCAATGAAGTTACGCTCTTCATGTATCTGCATGCGGCCCTCACGGCCGTCCTCAGCGTTTACGCGAATGAGCGGGACATCGTCGTCGCTTTTCCGGTGGCGGGCAGGGCACATGCTGATCTGAACGAGACGGTCGGGTTGTTCGTCAACACGCTCGTTCTGCGGACCCGTCTGGAAGGCAATCCCACTTTCGAGGACATGCTGGCTGGAAGCCGGCGGACGGTGCTTGATGCTCTCGAGCATCAGGCGCTTCCTTTTGATGCGCTGGTCGACGTATTGCGCCCGGAGCGCAGTCGCTCGTATAGCCCGTTGGCACAGATCCTGCTGGTCCTGCAGAGCCGCGCCGGGGATGGCCTAGGCCTGGCAGGGCTCACTGTCGATGCGATCGACAACCCGGATGCAGCGGTTAAGTTCGACCTTCAGGTCGAGGCGGCGCGTCACGGGGACGATCTGGTTATCCAGTGGCGATTCAACCGCAGCCTGTTCGAGGAAGCGTCGGTGGCGCGCATGGCGGACAGCCTGGACACGTTGCTCCACGCCGTGGCCGGACAGTCGCGACTGTCGCTCTTTTCGCTACCGCTGACGACGGTCGAATCGACGCCTCCGGCTCGCACCGACGCCGTTCCGGCGGAAGCCTTTCCGCGGCTGGAAGAACGATTCAAGATTCATGCGTTCCGGTATCCCGAACGAGTGGCCGTCGCCCTGGGCAAGGACACGCTAACCTACGGTGAACTGGACCGCCGTGCCGACGTGCTCGCGGGGATGCTCAGGGCGCGCGACATCAAGCGCGGCGCCTTGGTCGCGCTGTGCACGCACAGTTCTCTGGAAACCATCGTCGGCCTGCTCGGCGCACTCAAGGCCGGGGCGGCTTACGTGCCGCTCGATCCATCGCATCCGGCGGCTCGCCTGGGTGCCATTGTCGACGATTGCGGGGCGGCGGTCGTACTGACCCAGCGTAGGCTCGCCGCCGGTTTGGCTCTGTTGGGCAGGCCGCTCATTTTGCTGGATGAATTGCAGAACGCATCCGACGATGTCCAAGCCGTCGAGCGTGACCCGACCGATAGTTCGGCCGATCCGGCTTATGTCATCTACACCTCCGGCACAACCGGCACGCCGAAGGGTGTCGTGGTGGCTCATGCGGGCGTCGTCAATCTCGTCGATCACTTCGAGACGCTATCCCCACCGTCCGAGCCGTGGAGCGGGTCGCTCTGGGGGAGCCTCAGCTTCGACTTGACGATCTACGAGATATTCACGGTGATTTGCAGAGGTGGAACGCTGCATATCGTTCCCGACGCACTGCGGCTCGCCCCGGAGGGATTCTTCCGCTGGCTCGACGAGCACAACGTCGCCAGCACGTTCATGCACGCCGGTTACCTCGAACCGTTCATCGAGCATCTTTCCAGCGCACGGGCGGGGCATGGCTTGCGGCGGATGATGGTGGGCGTCGAACCCATTGCAAGCGATCATCTGTACGCGATTGCCCGAAAGCTGCCCGCGCTGCGCATCATCAATGCGTACGGCCCCACGGAAACCACGGTGTGCGGCACGTTGTATCCCTTCGACGCGTCACGGCATGTCAACGGTGCCCGCGTACCGATCGGTCGTGCCGTCGGCGGCCTGACGCTGCATGTCATGAATGCGGGTGGCGGCCCCGCACCGGAGGGGGCGGTAGGCGAGCTGTATATCGGTGGCCTCGGCGTGGCCCTGGGGTATCTCAACAACCCGGCCATGAATGAAGCGCGCTTCGTTACCGTTCCTGTGGACGGCATACCACGCCGCCTTTACCGCACGGGCGACCTGGTGCGTTACCGCGCCGACGGGGAGCTGGAATTCATAGGGCGCGCCGACGAGCAGATAAAGATCCGCGGTTTCCGCGTGGAACCGGGTGAAATCGAGGTTAGGCTTTGTCAGCAGCCCGCCATCAGCGATGCGGTGGTCGTGGCGATGGGCGACGGGATCAGCCGGCGCCTAGTCGCCTACGTGGTGCCGAAGGGCGAGTGGGCCAACCAAGATGAAGACGCGTTGGTGGCGACGATCAAGCTCGCGTTGCGGCATGATTTGCCCGGTTACATGATTCCGGACGACATCGTCGCCCTGGCGTCCATACCGCTGACGGTCAACGGCAAGGTCAACCGCGCCGCGCTTCCCCCGGTCGCCGTGAGCCATGCCGGTGTCGAACGGGTGGCGCCACGCAACGACATCGAGCGTCGCTTGGCCGCGATATGGAAAGCGGTTCTGGGTGTCGACGAGGTCGGTGTCACCGACGATTTCTTCGCGCTGGGTGGCCAGTCGCTGCTTGCAACGCGTTTGATCGGCCGTATCCGGCGCGAGTTCCTCGTCAGTGACACCGAGCTGCCCTTCGGCGCCCTGTTCGAGAACCCCACGATCGAAACCTTCGCCGAGTGCTTAGCCACGCCCATCCAGGCCGGTGCCACATCGGCCATCCAGCGGGTGGCGGATCGAAGCGGTCTTCCCGTTTCCCACGCGCAACGCAGGATATGGCTCACGGACTTCCAGTCGACCGACGGCAGTACGTTCAATATCCAAGGATGCTTTGTCTTCGCAGGCTCGCTCGAACTCGGCCATGTCGAGCAGGCGCTGCGGCAGCTGCTGCGTCGGCATGAAACCTTGCGGACAGGGTTCTTCGAAGAGGCTGGCGAACTCCGCCAGCGGGTCGACGAACGTGCCGACATCGACCTGACGGTCGTCGACCTGCGCGGCCGCGCCGACGCCGCACAGACCGAAGCGGTCGACCACTTCATTCGCGACGACCTGAGGCGGCGTTTCGATTTATCCGCCGCGCCCCTTTTGCGCGTGGGGCTGTTGCGCCTTGTGGACGATCGGCATGTCGCGATCTTCAATATGCATCACATCGTTTCGGATGGATGGTCGGTTGGCCTCTTGATCGAGGAATTCTGTGAAGCCTATACCGCGTGCCATGCGGGAACCGATGTCGTCGAGGCGCCCGTAACGCTGCACTACGGTGACTACGCCGCATGGCAACAGCAGTATCTTCAGGGCGAGACGCTGGACAAGGGTCTGGGCTTCTGGCGCGAATACCTGCAGGCCATGCCGGAAGTTCACAGCCTGCCTATCGACACGTCGCGCCCCCTGCAGCAGAGCTTCGCGGGCGAGGTGCGGCGCGGGCTCATCGGTAGCGAATTGGAACAGCGGATCAGGCAGTACTGCCAGTCGCGGCGGTCCACGCTGTTCATGTTCCTGCAGACGGCACTATCGGTGCTTCTCGGCACTTACGGCAATGAGAACGATATCGTCATGGGCACGCCGGTGGCGGGCCGCACTTTGCCGGAGATGGAGTCGATCATCGGCCTGTTCATCAACACCGTCGTGTTGCGCACGCGCGTGGATCCCGCACTCAGCTTCGATGAGCTGTTGCGATCGAACGCAAAGCGGATCGCCGAAGCTTTCGATCACCAGCACATCCCGTTCGAGCTGCTGACGAAGCAGCTCGGCCACAAGCGCAGCCAGAGCTATAGCCCGCTGTTCCAGATATGGTTCGTACTGCAAAACAATCGCGATGTGAGCTTCTCGCTTCCCGGCTGCCGCGTCAGCGAGTATGAATCGGTGCCGCCGCCGGCGGCAAAGTACGAACTCAACCTCTACGCGAAAGAGCGCCAAGGAGCGATCGAGCTGGAGTGGGTCTTCAACCCGGACATCTTCAATCGCCGCTCGATCGACTACGTGGCGCAACAGTTCCTGGTCTTACTCGAGCGCATCGTCGATGCCCCGAGCAAGGGCTGCCTGGACTACGGTCTGTTCGCCGTCGAGGCGCCGCGACGTCATGGCTTAGCGGTTCCCTTGACGGTCGAACGCCTGGTCGCGCCGGGGAAGTGGGTCACCGTGTTGAAGGAGCGCCTCGCGGCGCGGTCGTCCGCGACGGCGCTTGTCTGCGAAGGGCGCGCTTACACGTATCGGGACCTTGAGGAACTCAGTGAGCGATATGCCGCGGTCATGGACCAGGCGGGCGTCTCGTGCGTCGGCCTGCTGCTGAACCGTGGGGTCGACATGGTGGCGGCAATGCTGGCAGCGCTGATGTCACGCAAGACCTACGTGCCACTCGATCCGGATTATCCCCGCGCTCGTTTGCACTATATGTTCGAACACGCCGGTTGCGACGTGCTGATCACAGAGGACGCGCACCTGGGCATGGCCCGGGATATCGCCGGTACGGCGCATATCGCCTGCGGGCCCGCGTCGCAGGCGACGGCGTTCACGACGTCTTCGGGTATCGAGCGCGCCGTCGATCCTTTCGCCTACATTCTTTATACCTCGGGGTCCACCGGCCAGCCGAAGGGCGTGTACCAAACCCATTCCGGCTTGGCTTATCACGCGGGAAGCTATGCCTGCGCCCTAGGACTGTGCGGCGACGACCGCGTCCTGCAGCTGGCGTCGTACAGCTTCGACGCCAGCGTCCTGGATACTTACGGTGCCTTGGTGATCGGGGCGGCGCTGTATCTGGCCGATGTGCGGGTGAGTTCCGGCGACAGCATCCTACACCTCATCGACCAGGCCGGGATCACGATCTATCACTCGACGCCGACCGTATTCAAGCAACTGTTTTCCCAAGCTACGCCCGGCACGGCGGCGAACGTGCGCATGGTGGTCATGGGCGGCGAGCCCGTCGACCGGCAGACCATCAAGCTGTTCAGCCGCGTGTTTGGTACGACATGCCGCCTGGTAGGTCTGTATGGCGCCACCGAATCGTCGCTAACGATGCTTGGCGACATCCCCATCGACGGCTCGGATGATGCGCATCCCGGGTTGGGATATGCGATCGATGGCACGGAGGTTTTCATCCGTTCGCCCGACGGATCGCAGGCTCGCGTGTTCGAGACCGGAGAGATCGCCATTCGCAGCGGATATCTCGCCGGCGGCTACTGGCGGGACGCGCCGCTTACCGAAGAGCGATTCTCGCGCGATGAGGACGGCATCCGCTATTACCTCACGGGCGACACCGGCTATCGGATGCCGGACGGCAGCATACGGTTCGCCGGGCGGCGCGATTTCCAGGTGAAGCTCAACGGAATACGTATCGAGCTGGACGAAATCGAAGCGGCGCTCCACGAGCTGGACGATGTCGTACAGGTTTCGGTGGCCATTGTCATCGATGGGGATGGCGATCATCGGAGAGGGCGCCTAGTCGCCTATGTGGTGTCGGTGGCGGTGAACGCGGCGGCGTTCCAGGAGGACACTGTGGAACGGCAGACGAGCGGCGTGTACCGGGAGCGACTGTCGCGCTGGTTGCCGGACTACATGCTGCCTTCGGCCTTTGTTTTCCTGCCGGAGCTGCCACGTTCCCCCAGCGGAAAGATCGACCGCAAGGCGCTTCGCGACATCGCGATCGGGGCTCGTCGGGACATTGAGTGCGTGGGTCCGCGTTCGTCCATGGAAGCGTCGCTCTGCGACATATGGCAGCAGGTGCTCGAACGAGATCGGGTAGGCATACGCAGCGAATTCTTCGAACTGGGTGGCGACTCGTTGCTCGCCACGCGGTTGCTCAATCGCGTGCGCGAGGCGTTCTCGATCGAGAACGCCGACTATTCGATGCGTGAGTTTTTCAAGGAACCCACAATCGAAGCGATGGCCGAGCGGATTCGTTCGGTATTGACCATGGCTCAATTGGCGGACAAGCGGCAGGCACTTGAACAAAACCCGCAAAACCTCAACGAGGGAGTGTTTTAATGAGTTCTGCCGAGCAAATCGTCCAGGAAGCACTGGCCAGCGATGTCGTCCTTTATCTCAAAGATGGACGCCTCGCCTATACCGCATCCGGCAAGAGCTTTCCCGAGTCGTTAAAAGAGAGGATCGCCGAGCACAAAGAGCGGGTCATCGAATACCTGCAGAAGTTCGCTGGCGCTCGCACGGTGCAGGGTCAGCGCGTGCCCAGGATTCTCCCTCGCACGATACAGACGCCGTTGCCGCTCTCCTTCGCCCAGCAGCGCTTGTGGTTTTTTGTCCAGCTCGAAGGTGTCGGCCCGACCTACAACATGCCCGCCGCGCTGCGCTTGCGTGGGGCGCTCGATGCCTTCGCGCTGCGCCGCGCCCTGGATGCGCTTTTCGTTCGTCACGAAGCCCTGAGAACTGTTTTTACGGTAGTGGACGGGCAGCCGCAGGTGGAGCTGCTCTCGCCGAAGCATCCCTTTCCGCTGGTGGAATACGATCTGCAGGGTCATCCCGATCCCTCTGCGTCGCTGGCCAAGATCGGCCGCGCGGAGGCGCTCGCTCCTTTCGACTTGGCGCAAGGGCCTCTGATCCGCGCCCGCCTGCTCAGCCTCGCCGAATCCGATCACGTGCTCTTGCTGACCCAGCACCATATCGTTTCCGACGGTTGGTCGCTGGGCATCCTGGTCAACGAATTCAGCGCTTTGTATGGCGCTTTTGCGCAGTGTAAGCCCAACCCATTGCCGCCTCTGGCGGTGCAGTATCCGGATTACGCGCTCTGGCAGCGCCAATGGCTGACCGAGGAACGGCTTGCCGAGCAATTAGACTACTGGCATCGTTCCTTAGCGGATGCTCCGGTGCTGCTTGCGCTGCCTACGGACCGCCCGCGATTGACGCCCTCTTCGCATGTCGGTGCGGTCATCCCGATCCACGTGGACGCGGAGCTGACGCACGCGCTCAAGCAATTGAGCCAGCAACACGACGCGACCCTATTCACGACTTTCATGGCCGCCTGGGCCGCCGTACTGGCGCGGCTTTCCGGCCAAGACGACTTGGTCATCGGCACGCTGACGGCCAACCGTGGTCTGCATGAGATCGAGCCGCTGGTCGGCTTCTTTGTCAACACGCTAGCGCTACGCATGGATCTGTCCGGCGACCCGAACCTGGCGATGTTGCTCGATCGCGCGCGCGCGATCGCGCTGGCTGCACAGGATCACCAAGATGTTCCCTTCGAACAGGTCGTCGAGCGAATCAATCCGCCACGCAGCCTCGAACATACGCCGGTGTTCCAAGTGCTGTTCGCTTGGCAAAGCAACGACCGGGGTACGTTTGATCTGCCCGGCTTGAAAGTCGAGATGGTGCCGACGGCAATCGATCGCATCGAGTTCGACCTGAAGCTCGTCCTCAGCGAGGTGGGCGACAGCGTCGTGGGTGTCCTCAATTACGCGACCGACTTGTTCGACGCCGCCACCATTGAGCGCCAGGCCGGTTACCTGTTGACGTTGCTCAAGGCGATGGTGGCGCAACCGCGCCGGCCGCTCGCCCAGATCGATTTGCTTGCCCCAGCAGAGCGCCTGTTGTTGCTGGAAGACTGGAACGCGACGGCTGCACCGTATCCCCAGGAAACATGCATTCACGAGCTGTTCGAAGAACAGGTCGGGCGCACGCCCGATGCCGTCGCACTGGTCTTCGACGATCGAACGCTCAGCTACGGCGAACTCAACGCGGATGCCAACCGTCTTGCCGCTTATCTGATCGAGCGAGGCGTGCGTCCAGACGATTGCGTCGCCATCTGCGCGGTGCGTTCCTTCGCCATGGTTGTCGGTCTCCTGGCGATCCTCAAAGCCGGCGGTGCCTATGTGCCACTCGATCCGGATTATCCGGCGGCGCGCCTAGTTCATATCCTCGACGATGCCGATCCTGCGATCGTGCTTTGCGATACCGATGGCCGCGCAGCACTGGGTAAGGGCGGCCTGCGCGAACGCGTCGTCTTGGATATCGACCATCCCCAGCCCGCATGGGCTGATGGTACGACAGGCAATCCCGACCCGAGGGCGCTGGGCCTGACGTCCCGTCATCTGGCCTACGTCATCTACACCTCCGGCTCTACCGGCATGCCGAAAGGCGCGCAGAACGAGCATCGTTCTCTCATCAATCGCCTAGTCTGGATGCAGGACGCTTATCGCCTAGATGCTAGCGATATCGTCCTGCAGAAAACTCCTTTCGGTTTCGATGTCTCCGTCTGGGAGTTTTTCTGGCCCTTGCTCCATGGAGCGACGCTGGCGTTGGCCCCGCCTTTAGCCCACAAGGACCCTTCGGCGCTGGTCGAGCTGATGGTGAAGCACCGGATTACGACCGCGCATTTCGTGCCCTCGATGCTGGCCAGTTTTCTTCATGCGGCCGGCGTGGAGCGATGCGTCTGGCTGAAACGCGTGATCTGCAGCGGCGAAGCGCTACCGGGCAGTAGCGTTCAGCTCGGTCAACGGTGCTTGCCTGGGGCAGGGTTCCATAACCTCTATGGACCCACCGAAGCGGCGATCGACGTGACAGCCTGGCGTTGCCCGACGAATTTCGCCGGTGAAGTCGTTCCGATCGGCCGCCCGATCGCCAATACGAGCATCTACCTGCTCGACCCGCATGGCCAACCGGTTCCGCTCGGCGCAGTGGGCGAACTCCATATCGGCGGGGTTGGCGTCGCTCGCGGCTACCTCAACCGGGCGGAACTCACGGCCCAACGTTTCCTCCGCGATCCCTTCCGCGATGGCCCCGATGCACGCATGTATCGCACGGGCGATCTGGCGCGATATCTGCCCGACGGCAACATCCTGTACCTCGGGCGTAACGATCACCAGGTGAAACTTCGTGGCTTCCGCATCGAGCTGGGAGAGATCGAGGCACGCTTGGCCGAGCATCCGGATGTACGCGATGCTGTCGTTGTCGCCTTGGGTGACGATACCGACAAACGCCTCGTGGCCTATGTGGTTTTCAGGCAGCAGGCCGCCGTGGAGCGTGACCTGGATCGCGAGGCGCACCAGGTCGATGAATGGCACGGGGTGTATGAATCGTTCTATCGCGAAGCACCCCGGGTGGCGCTGGGCGAGGACTTCAGTGTCTGGAAAAGTAGCTATACCGGCTTGTCCATTCCTTTGACGGAAATGCACGAATGGCGCCAGGCCATCGTAGAGCGGATTGCCGCGTTGCAGCCGCGTTGCGTACTGGAAATCGGCGTGGGTAGCGGCCTGTTGCTGGCGCACCTGGCGGTGACTAGCGAAGCCTACTGGGCAACCGACTTCTCCGCGGCCACCATCGACATGTTGCGCGCCCAGTTGGCAGATAACGCTCAACTGGCCGACAAGGTCCACCTGCGGACGCAGGCCGCTCATGTCGTGGACGACCTGCCGAAAGGCTATTTCGATACCGTCGTGATCAACTCGGTCGCGCAGTATTTCCCGCATGTCGCTTACTTGATCGATGTCATCCACAAGGCCGTCGACCTGCTTGTGCCGGGTGGCTCGCTTTTCCTGGGCGACATACGCAACCTCGATCTCTTGCCCGCGTTCGCCAGTGCCGTGCAGTTGCGACAGGCGGGCACCACGGTGGACGCGGCGAGTGCCCGGCGGCGAGTGGAGCAGTCCGTACAGGCGGAAAAGGAACTGCTCCTGTCACCCTCGTTCTTTGCCGCGCTACCGACATTTATGCCCGACATCGGCGCGGTGGACATCCAGATCAAGCGTGGGCATACCGCAAATGAACTGAGTCGTCATCGCTACGACGTCGTGCTACGCAAGGGGCCTGTCCAGACCGTGTCCTTGGCATCCGTGGCGGCGCAACCCTGGGATCGACTGGATAGCTTGAAGGAACTGAGTCATTCCCTGATGCAGGATCGACCGGCGTATTGTCGAATCACCCAAGTTCCCAATGCACGGCTCGCCGGTGAGGTGGAAGCGTCGCTTGCGTTGCAAACCGACGACGATCTGACCACCGTGCGGCGTTCGCTCGATACCCCATCGACGGCCGGCGTGGAACCGGAGGCGCTGTATGCACTGGGCGAGTCGCTGGGTTATCGCGTCGGGATGACTTGGTCGGCGAGTTCGCCGGCCCTTTTCGATGTCTTCTTCGTCGATGCGAGGGAGTCGCTCGTCGACGCCGTCTGGACCGAGATCTATGCGCCGCCTGTCGCGCCCGTTCGCGACCTCGCCATCTACGCGAACAATCCCGGTTATTTCCACCAGTTGGCCAGCTTGCGTCGCCATGTCGCGCATTCGTTGCCCGACTATATGGTCCCTGCGGTTTTCGTCACGCTCGACGCGCTGCCGCTGACCACGAATGGCAAGCTCGATCGTCGCGCGCTGCCGTCGCCCGACGACGCGGCGATTGCCCGTAACACCTACGAGGCGCCGCAAGGCGATATCGAGGTGACCCTCGCCGTTTTATGGCAGGAATTGCTGGGCCTGGAGCGCGTGGGTCGCCGCGATCACTTCTTTGAGATCGGCGGCCACTCCCTGCTCGCCGTACGCCTGCTCAGCCGGCTCGGCCCCGCTTTCGGCGTGGGGTTGGCCCTTGCGGATGTCTTTGCCCATCCCACGGTGATTTCACTGGCCGCAGTGATCGCCCGTAACCATGTCGTCGACGCGGGCTCGGTGGCGGCGATCACACGCGTGTCCCGCGATGGCGTCCTGCCGCTTTCCTTCGCCCAGCAGCGGCTCTGGTTTCTCTCGCAGATCGACGGCGTGAGTGCGACTTATCATATCCCGGTGGCGCTCGGCATTCGCGGCCCGCTGGACCGCGCCGCCTTGCGCCAGAGCCTCGCTGCGTTGATGGCGCGCCATGAAGCCTTGCGCAGCGTGTTCGTCGCCGTGAATGGCCAGCCACAAGTGCGCCTGTTGCCGGAAACGACGTCGCTGCCGTTGATCGAACACGATCTGCGCCGCCGCGACGATGCGTCGTCCGAATTCGCCCGCTTGGGAAAGGAAGAAGCGCTTACACCGTTCGACTTGGCGCAGGGGCCGCTAATCCGCAGCCGGCTGGTGCAGCTGGCCGACGAGGATCACGTGCTGTTGCTGACCCAACATCACATCGTCTCCGACGGCTGGTCGATCGGCGTGTTGTCGCGCGAGCTGAGTGCGCTATACCAGGCTTTCCAGCAAGGCCTGCCCAACCCATTGCCCGCACTGGATATCCAGTACCCCGATTACGCGGCGTGGCAGCGTACGTGGCTGAGCGGCGACCGCCTGGAGCAACAGATCGCTTACTGGCGCGACGCCCTGGCGGGTGCGCCTACGCTGTTGACCTTGCCGACGGACCGGCCGCGGCCGATGAGGCAGGACTTCACCGGCGCGCGGATACCGTTCGTCCTGGATGGCGAGGTCACGCAAGCCCTGAAGCAGTTGAGCCAGCGTCACGGGACGACGTTGTTCATGACGATGGCCGCGGCCTGGGCGGCGGTATTGTCGCGGCTGTCCGGGCAGGACGAGGTGGTCATCGGTACGCCGACCGCCAACCGCAATCGCGCCGAGACCGAAGGCCTCACCGGATTCTTCGTCAATATCCTCGCGCTGCGAATCAGCCAAGGTGAATCCACGAGCGTGGGCGACCTGCTGTCGCATGTACGCGCCGTATCGTTGGGTGCGCAGGATCACCAAGACCTGCCGTTCGAGCAGGTGGTGGAGGTCGTGCAGCCGCCACGCCGAATGAGCCACACACCGATCTTCCAGGTGCTACTCAACTGGGACG
>Ga0302313_10000345_pt1 | contig 42243 bp, 31 predicted proteins | sample III_Palsa_N2_2_FD_200454 | JGI IMG/M metagenome (GOLD analysis project Ga0302313, IMG submission 200454) | Peat permafrost microbial communities from Stordalen Mire near Abisko, Sweden - III_Palsa_N2_2 | ecosystem: Environmental > Terrestrial > Soil > Palsa > Peat permafrost | place: Sweden...
CCTCGGTGCCGCGCGTGAAGTATGTGATCTGATCTTGCACGCGCAGGGCAAAAACGCCGCCAAGGTGCCGTCACATTGAATATCCGCCGCTACCTGCGCGACCGAAGCGTGCTGGCCGCTACCGTGGCCATTGCTTTGCTGGCTGGTGCGGGCCAATTGGTACTTTGGTGGATCGGACCTGCGGTCGCGCCAAATGATTTCGTCGGTCCCCCGCGCTCGGGCTATACGCTGATCAACAGCCATGTCACCGAATACGACGTGCTTGGCAAGCAGAGCATGCGCCTGCAGTCGCCGCATATTGAACGGCGCGAGGACGACGAATCGCTCTATCTCAATACGCCGACCTTCCAGCTGCCACCCAAGGTGCCGGGCTTACCCGACTGGGACGGCAACTCGCTGTACGGCTGGGTCAACAAGGAAGGCACCCTGCTCAAACTGCAGGGGCCGGTGTACCTGCATCGCCCAGCTTACGTCGATACCAAGGGCGTCGCCCAAGCCGAAACGATCATGCATACGTCGGAAGTGACGGCGTGGCCGAAAGAACAGCGCATGGAAACCGCCGAACCGGCGAATATCGTGCAGGGCCAACGTACAATAAGCGGAGTCGGCATGCGTGCCAGTCTCAACGACAACCATCTGGAGCTGCTCGATGCTTCCCATATTACCTTCCCGCCGCGCACGCCCAAGTCGTCCTCTGGTCGGTCTTCTACTCCTAAGCCTGCTCGTGCTGCAGCCAGCGATAGCAAGACAGGATGATCGGCAAAAGCCGATGGATCTGCACGCCACATCCACCGACGGCTACAACATGCCCAACACCGTCACCACGCTGACCGGCAACGTCGTCGCGATCCAGGGCACGCTGAAAATGACCGGTGACAAGGCGCTGCTGAACATCGATGGGGATACGCAGATCAGCCACATCCATGTCATTGCCGCACCGGGCAAGCTTGCGCATATCGAGCAGATCGACGATGCCGGCAACCTGATGACCGGTGACGCCGACACGCTGGACTACGACAACATCAATGGCATCGCCGTGCTGACCGGCCATGCCGTTGTACACCAGCAGGGCCGCGGCGAGTCGCACGGTGACAAGCTGACCTACAACACGCAGACCCAGCAGATGACCGGTACCAGCGGCAGCGACGGCCAGGTCCACATGGTCATTCTGCCGAAACCGCAGACTCCGGCCGCCGGCGCCAAGCCTGCCGCCGCGCCGCCGGCCACAACGCCAGCCCCCGCCAGCAGCACGCCTGCGCCAAAGCAGCCATAACTGATGCTATCCGCCGAAGGTCTGCAAAAAAGTTTCAAGTCGCGCAAGGTCGTGCGCGACTTTGCGTTCTCGATCCGCGAAGGTGAAGTGGTCGGGCTGCTCGGCCCCAATGGCGCGGGCAAGACCACCTGCTTCTACATGGTGGTCGGGCTCATCGAAGCCGACGCAGGCAGCATCAAGCTGGACAAGCAGGACATCACCGGCCTGCCGATGCACTCGCGCGCCAAGCTGGGCATCGGCTATCTGCCGCAGGAGGCGTCGGTGTTCCGCCGGCTCAGCGTGTCGGACAACATCCTGGCTGTGCTCGAGCTGCGCGACGGTCTCAGCCAGCAGCAGCGCGCCAGCGAGCTGGAAAGCCTGCTCGATGAGCTGAAGATCGGTCATATCGCCGACCAGAAAGGCATCAGCCTGTCCGGTGGTGAGCGTCGACGAGTGGAAATTGCCCGCGCGCTGGCCGCACAGCCGCGCTACATGCTGCTGGACGAACCGTTCGCCGGCGTCGATCCGATCTCGGTCGGCGAAATCCAGCGCATCGTGCGGCATCTGAAGGAGCGTGGCATCGGCGTGCTGATCACCGACCACAACGTGCGCGAAACGCTGGGCATCTGCGACCGCGCCTATATTCTCAGCGACGGCGAAGTGCTGTCGCGTGGCACGCCGGCACATATCCTGGCCGACGAGAAAGTGCGTGAAGTTTACCTGGGTCGCGAATTCCGACTTTGAGGCGGCGCTCACAGCCGGCGTATTCACTGTCTGCACACGCCTATGGCCGCGTCGGCGGCCACGCGTTAGGATGTGATCGAGTTCCTTCGATTGGCCTGGCATGAAACCTGCTCTACAGTTTCGCCTCCATCAGCAGCTGACCCTGACGCCGCAACTGCAGCAGGCAATCCGCCTGTTGCAACTGTCGCAGCTGGAGCTGGAAGCGGAACTGCGCCAGATCGCCGAGAGCAACCCGCTGCTCGAGTTCGCCGAAGAAAGCGAGGATGTCGAACCGGCCGACGGCACGGATGACGACACCGACTATGTCAGCCCTGAGCGCCCCAGCGCGGCGGCGGGCACCGAAAACGACAACAGCAACGACGACACCAGCGAATGGGCTGACGGCAGTGGCGCGGCCGAGTCGCCAATCGATTTTTCCAGCAGCAGCCTGGGCAGCAAGAGCAGCAGCACGGCTTCACGCGGCGACGAGGATTTCGAGCCACAGAACGCCGCGCCCGAAACCTTACAGCAGCACCTGCTGTGGCAACTCAACATGGCCTCGCTCAATCCGCGCCAGCACGCCATCGCCGCCGTGCTGATCGACGCGATAAACGCCGACGGCTATCTCGACGAAAACATGGAAACCCTGCTCACGGCGCTGCCGGAGGGCTTTCGCGCCAGCGTCGAGGAAATGGACGCTGTGCGCCGGCGTCTGCAGGGCTTCGACCCGGCCGGCGTGGGCAGCCTGGACCTGCGCGACTGCCTGCGCGTGCAGCTGGAACAATTTGCCGCCGACACACCGCACCGTGATCTGGCGCTGCGCATCGTCGATACCGAGCTGGAGCTGCTGGCGCGCAACGATAGAGCGCGCCTGGCGCGTCGCCTGCGCGTCACTGAAGACGACGTGGTCTGTGCCGCCCTGCTCATTCGCAGCCTCGACCCACGCCCCGGCGCAGCCTTCGACGCCACGCCGGTGGAATACGTGGCACCCGACGTCTACGCCCTGCGCGACGGCACCCGCTGGCGGGTCAGCCTCAACGCCGACTGCCAGCCCAAGCTGGGGCTCAACCAGCACTATTGCGGCCTGATTGCCCGCGCCCGCGGCGAAGACGCCAGCTGGATGCGCGGCCAGCTGCAGGAGGCCCGCTGGCTGATCAAGAGCCTGGAATCGCGCGCTGAAACGCTGCTCAAGGTCGCCGAAGTCATCGTGCGCCGGCAGAGCGCCTTTCTCGACTACGGCCCGGAAGCCATGCACCCGCTGGTGCTGCGCGAAGTAGCTGAAGAAGTCGGCATGCATGAGTCGACCATCTCCCGTGTGACCACGCGCAAATATTTGCACACGCCGCGTGGTACGTTCGAGCTGAAATATTTTTTCTCCAGCGGCGTCTCCACCGAAGACGGCGGCAGCGCATCGGCCACCGCGATCCAGGCCATGCTGCGCAAGCTGATCGGCGCCGAAGACGCGCGTAAACCCCTGTCCGACCAAGCCATCGCCGAGGAACTTCATCGCAAAGGCATCCAGGTTGCCCGCCGCACCGTCGCCAAATATCGCGAAGGCTTGCGCATCCCCAGCTCCAGCGAACGTCAGCGCGCCAACTGACATATTGCGGAATCCTGGAGGGAACTTGTCCCTGCCCAAAGCGTCCACATACCTGTAGAGAGTGATAAACGACGCGTCGCCTGCCGCATGACAGAGACCCGTCGCACCCGCCGCGAAATGCGGCAAATGCACCAAGTAGAGGAGGCGCCCATGCAATTCCAACTCAGCGGTCAGCATATTGAAGTCACTCAGGCCTTACGGGACCACGTTACTGCCAAGCTCGACAAACTCACGCGACTGGACAACCGGCTGATCAGCCTCTCCGTCGTCATCTCCGTCGACAAGCTGCAGCAGTTTGTTGAAGGCACCCTGGCTACCACCGGCGCTACCCTGCACGCCGAAGCCGCTGAAACCGATATGTACGTCTCCATCGATGTGATGTTCGACAAGCTGCTCTGCCAGCTGCGCAAGCATCGAGAAAAAGTCTGCGACAAGCACCAGCGCGAAGCGCGCGAAGTCCGCCTGGCGGTGTAAACCCCACGCTACGGCCCGCTCCGCCATCGATCCACGATCGGTGGCACGGCGGGCCGATTCGTCTGCAGCGCACAGGCTGAAAGGCCGCAGCCTGAGCGCCGCTACGTCCAAACTGGCACAATGGTCATGCTGCCGCGCCGGCCCACCGGGCTGTTATCGCGGCGCGAAGGACCGGCCTTGGATCGAATCAGCGCGCGACAACTTTACGATGGCGTTCACGAACGCATGGGCCTGCGCTGGATTTCCGGCATGCGGGGCGAGGCACGTGCGCTCGATCCCGGCGCTGCGCAGTCGCGCCGACCGTCGCTGATCGGCTATCTCAACGTCATCTACCCGAACAAGATCCAGATCGTCGGCACCGAAGAGCTGAATTTTCTCGACGGGCTGGATTCGCGCCAGCGCTGGGAAGTGATCCACAAAGTCGCCGCATACCAGCCGGTGGCGCTGATCATCAGCAAGGATCAGGCGATTCCTTCGGACCTGCGCGAAGTCGCCGAGGAAACCAATACCCCGCTTTGGATCAGCCCCAAGCGCGGGCACGAGCTCCTCACCTACCTGCAATATCACCTGGCGCGACTGCTGGCCGCCAAGACCACGCTGCACGGCGTGTTTCTGGAAGTGTTTTCCATCGGCGTGTTGATTACCGGCGAAGCCGGCTCGGGCAAGAGCGAACTGGCGCTGGAGCTGATCAGTCGCGGCCACCGCCTGGTCGCCGATGACGCCACCGAGTTCACCCTGATCGCGCCGGACGTGATCGACGGCACATGCCCCGAGCTGCTGCAGGATTTGCTCGAAGTGCGCGGCCTGGGCGTGCTCAACATTCGCGAGATGTTCGGCCACATGTCGGTCAAGCCGTCGAAGTATCTGCGTCTGGTGATCCACCTCAAACCATTGCGCGACGGCGAGGATACCGACGCGCTGACCCGGCTCACCGGCGACATCGGCCATCGCGAAATTTTCGACGTGGCTGTACCGATGATCACCATCCCGGTAGCACCGGGACGCAATCTCGCCGTGCTGGTGGAGGCTGCCGTGCGCAGCCACGCGCTGAAGAGCAAGGGCATCGACCCGGCGCAGACCTTTATCGATCGCCAGGCGCATCAACTGAACCGGCTACCGCCGTGGTGATGGCATGACTGACGACGGCAAGCCGCTGATCACCCCGCTGGTCGACGCGCGCGAGATTCATCTCATCGTGCTGACCGGCTTGTCCGGCGGCGGCAAGACCGTGGCGCTGCGCGCGCTGGAAGACCTGGAATTCTATTGCGTCGACAATCTGCCGTCAGCACTGCTGCCGGAGCTGGTCAACGCGGTGATACAAGGCAACGGCGGCATGCATCGACGCATCGCCGTCGGCGTGGATGTCCGCAACCGCGGCACCGACTTCGTGCATATGCCCGAGGTACTTTCCGATCTGGCCGCGGCCGGCGTGCAGGTGCAACTGGTGTTTCTTGACTGCCGCGACGAGGTGCTGATCAAGCGCTATTCGGAAAGTCGCCGACGTCATCCACTCGCCATGCGCGGCGTGTCGCTGGCCGACGCCATCGCCGAAGAACGTCGTCTGCTGCGCCCGCTGATGGCGATCGCCGAAAAAGTGATCGATTCCAGCGAGCTCAACGTGCATCAGCTGCGTCGCCTCATCGCCACCAGCTACGCGCGGGCCACCGAAGGGCTGACGCTGATGTTTCAGTCGTTCGCATTCCGCCGCGGGTTGCCGCTGGATTCGGACTTCGTGTTCGACGCGCGCTGCCTGCCGAATCCCCACTGGCAACCGCATCTGCGGCCGCTATCGGGCAAGGATGCGCCGGTGCGCGACTTTCTCGATATTGAGCCACTGGTGAGCGAATATTTTGCGGACACCGCACGCTGGCTGGACGCGTGGGTGCCGCGCTTCGAACAGGACGATCGCAGCTACATGACCATTGCCATCGGCTGCACCGGCGGTCGCCATCGTTCGGTCTATCTGGTCGAAAAACTTGCCGCCCATTTTCGCGCACAGCGCGATGGCGTGCTCACCTTTCATCGCGAACTCGAGTGACCACCATGCCTCGTCATATCACTAAAGGCTTACCGGCATGAACGTCAGCGTTCTTTTGATGACACACGAAGCGGTCGGCAATGCGCTGATCGCTGCCGCGCATCACGTCATGCCCAAACTGCCGCTGCAAGTTGCTGCGGTGGAGGTTCCGCCACAGGCCGATCCGGACGTGATGCGCACGCTCACCGCACGTCACGCGCGCGAACTCGATCACGGCGACGGTGTCCTAGTGCTGGCCGATCTGTATGGCGCCACGCCATGCAACATCGGACTCTCGCTCGGCGCACTCGGCGTGCATCTGCGCTGCGTCTCCGGACTCAATCTGCCCATGCTTCTGCGTGTACTCAATTACGCCGACAAACCGTTGGACGAGCTGGCCGAGATCGCAGCCAGCGGCGGACGCGGCGGCATTTTCATCGACCATGCCTGACTTTATTTATGCTTGAACAAGAAATCGTGGTTTCCAACAAGCTTGGCCTGCATGCGCGCGCATCGGCAAAGCTGGTGCAGCTTGTTCAAGGGTTCAAATCGACCGTGTGGCTGGTCAGCCGCGGTCGCGAGGTCAACGCCCAGAGCATCATGGGCGTGATGATGCTGGCCGCCGGCATCGGTACGCCGCTGATCATTCGCGCCGACGGTGTGGACGAGCAGTCCGCCGTCACCGCCGTCGCGGATTTGTTTGCACGCAAGTTCGACGAAGGGGCGTGAGCATGAATCGGGAAGGAAACGGGGAACGGGGAACGATGACGCATAGGGCGGGTGGGTGCGTCTGCGCTTTTTTTGTCACCTATCCCAAGCTGCTTGGTCCTTGCCTTTCAGCGTCCGTTCCCTGTTACTCGCAGCTTCGCCACTCGCCCTTCGGGTCGCCTTCGGCGTTCGCGCTGCGCGCGTCCCCGTTCCCTGTTTCCCGCGCGGCGAGTGCCGCGCCATGAGGCACGTCCTCAGCGGCACGATCGCTGCTCACGGCATGGCGCTTGGTCGCGCACGCTTGGTGCAGCCAAGCCGCTACAGCGTCGACACCCGACCGCTGGCCGAGGACGAAGTCGAGGAACAGATCGCGCTGATGCATCGCGCGCTCGACACCGCGCGGCAGGAGCTGCGCGAACTGCGCGGCAAGCTGCACGGTGCGCTAGCGCGTGAGGTCAACGAATTCATCGACGCGCACAGCCTGCTGCTGGACGACGGCGAACTGCTCCGCGGTCTGGACGACATGGTGCGCATCGGCCACTACCGTCCCGGCGCCGCGCTGAAAAAACAGCGCGATCGCTTGTCCGCCGTGTTCGAGGCGATGGACGACCCCTACCTGCGCAGCCGCAAGGAAGACATCGAGCAGGTGATCAACCGGGTCATCTCCGCGCTGCAGCGCCAGACCAGCCCCGAAGAACGCAAGCTCGCGGCACGCGTGGGTGAAATTCTGATTGCCGACAGTATCGCGCCGGGCGACATGGCGCAGCTGGCCGGCAACGGTTTGCTCGGCGTGGTCGGCAGCTCCGGCAGCCCGTATTCGCACAGCGCGATTCTCGCCCGCAGTCTCGGCCTGCCGATGCTGGTCGGTACGCGCGACGCGCTGTCGAACATCCACGACGACGACCTGATCCTGCTGGACGCCGAGCGCGGCGAAGCGATCGTTCACCCTACCGCCCAAGACTTGTCGCGCTATCGCGCCTGGCAGCGCGAAGCGGCGATCGAAGGTCGTCGTCTGGCGATGCTGGCCAATGCGCCCACGCGGACCCGCGACGGCATCGACATCTGCCTGCTCGCCAACGCTGAGAGCGCCAGCGACGTGGCCGCCGCACGCTCGCGCGGCGCCGATGGCGTGGGCCTGTATCGCACCGAATTTTTGTTCCTGCGGCACAAGGGTTTGCCGTCGGAGGATGAGCAGTTCATCGCCTATCGCGACCTGGTGATGGGCATGGGGGGCTTGCCAGTCACGATCCGCACGCTCGATCTCGGCGCGGACAAGGCCGATGCCGCCGGGCTGGTCGTGCGCGGCGAGGAAAACCCCGCACTGGGCGTGCGCGGCGTGCGCCTGTCGTTGCGCTACCCGGCCGTGTTCACCACGCAGATCCGCGCGATTCTGCGCGCCGCCTGCTATGGCCCGGTACGCGTGCTGGTGCCGATGGTCACCCAGCCCGACGAGTTGATCGCCGTGCGCACCCTGTTCCGGCTGGCCCGACAGGATCTGAAACGCGAAAACGTCGACCTGCCGGAAAAGCTGCCGCTGGGCGCGATGATCGAAGTACCGGCTGCTGCGATCAACGTGCGCGCGCTGCTGGAGTACTCGGATTTTCTCGCCATCGGCACCAATGACCTGGCCCAGTACGTGCTCGCCGCCGACCGCGGCAACGACGCGCTGGAAAATATCTACAACCCGCTGCAACCGGCGCTCCTGCGGCTGCTGTCGCACGTCATCAGCGCCGGCCGCCGGGCCAAGAAGCCGGTCAGCCTGTGCGGCGAAATCGCTGGCGATGTGAATTTCACCGCGCTGCTGCTGGCGCTGGGCCTGTGCGAGTTCAGCATGCACCCGACGCAAATCCTGCACGTGCGCGACCAGCTGGCCACGCTCGACCACGCCCACCTGCGTCGCCAGGCCTCGCGCCTGCTGCGCGCGCATACGCACGAACAGGCCGAGGCGCTAATGGGCGAGATTCTCGCTGAATGCTCGGCGCCCGCCGATCACGCGCTGAGCTGATTGCCGGCCGCGACGCGGCTGCAACACGCACCAACGACGCCCCCCGATCACGATTTCCTTGTCCTTCCGTCACTTGCATAACCGACGCCGGATGGTACTAATATTAGTACCATGCCACTCTCGCCTACCCAGCAAACCCTGCTCGATTACCTGCGCCAACACATTGATGCGCAGGGCTATCCGCCGTCGCAGATGGAGATCGCGGCGGCGCTGGGCTTTCGGCAGAACCGCTCCGCGCGACTGCATCTGGAGGCGCTGGCCAAGGCCGGCCATATCGAATGGCTGGGCGGTCAGGCGCGCGGTATCCGGCTGATCAACCGGCAGGCGCCGGCCAAGCTGATGCAGGTGCCGCTGCTCGGCCGCGTGGCGGCGGGCAAGCCGATCGCCTCGGACGCCGAGGTGCGGCGCCAGGTCTCGCTGGATGCCTCACTGTTCCATCTGCGGCCCGATTACCTGCTGGAAGTGCTCGGCGAATCGATGCTACTCGATGGCATCCTGCCGCATGACTTGATCGGCGTACACCGCACGCCCGAAGCGCGCAACGGCCAGACCGTGGTCGCACGGCTCGATGGCGAGTTCACCGTCAAGCGGCTGGAGCGCAAGGGCGCGCGCATTCGTTTACTGCCGCGCAATCCGGCGTTCGCCCCGATCGAGGTCGATCCGCGCAGTAGCGACTTTGCCATCGAGGGCCTGTTCGCCGGGCTAATCAGGCCGGGCTGATGGCCAGCGTCGTCGCCCTCGACAGCCTGCTCGATTCGCGCCGGGTCTGGCGCGGCCAGCCGCAGGCGCGCCGCACATCGAGGCAGCCGACCGGCTTTGCCGCGCTGGACGCCCAGCTGCCCAGCGGCGGCTGGCCGGAATCGGCGCTCAGTGAATTGCTGCTGCCGATGGACGGCATCGGCGAGCTGCGCCTGCTGTGGCCCACGCTGGCGCGGCTATCGCAGGCCGGCGATGCCTCGTCCGATGAAAAAGTCGTGCTGATCGCCCCGCCTTACCTGCCGTTTGCCAGCGCCTGGGCAAATGCCGGCGTCCGCCTGGATAAGCTGCAGATCGTGCTGGCCCAGCCGCGCGACGTGCTGTGGGCGACCGAGCAATGCCTGCGCTCGGCGGCATGTGCGGCCGTGCTGTGCTGGCCGCTGCAGGCCGACGATCGCGCGCTGCGCCGGCTGCAGGTGGCGGCGGAAACCGGCCAGTGCCTTGGCTTTGCCATGCGCGATGCCAAAGCCGCGGCCAACCCGTCACCGGCGGCGCTGCGTATCGTCATCGATACCGCACCGGCGCAGCTGCGCGTCATCAAATGCCGCGGCGGCAATCCGCCGACGCAGCCCATTCCCCTTTCCGCGCTCGCACGTTGAGGCGGACGCGATGCTGTGGGCCTGCATTCTGCTGCCGCAACTGGCGCTCGACGGCGTCCTTCGGCGACACGCTGAACCCGATCAACCGCTGGCGCTGATCAGCGGCCCTTCGCAGCGTCGCGTGCTGCATGCGGTCAACAAGGCAGCCGAAGCCGAAGGTCTGCGTGCCGGCCAGCCGCTGACCACGGCGCAAACGCTTTGCCATCATTTTGCCAAAGTGGATTACGACAGCGCCGAGGTCGAGCGCGCGCACGATTTTCTCGCCGCGTGGGCGTATCGCTACGGCTCGCTGGTCAGCCGCAGCGTGGCCTCGACGCTGCTGCTGGAGGTCGAGGCCAGTTTCAAACTGTTTGGCCCGTGGCCAAGGCTGGAAGCACGCCTGCGCAGCGATCTTTCCGAGCTGGGCTTCCGTCATCGCATCGTGCTGGCGCCGAATCCCTGGGCTGCGCGGGCATTGGCCAATCAACACGATGGGCTGGCCATCAGCCAGCAGGTGCACCTGCAAAACGCGTTGGGTCAATTACCGATCGATGCCAGCGGTTTGCCACACGACGTTTGCGAAAACCTGCACCGCATGGGTCTGCGCACGCTGCAGCAGGTGTTTTCCCTGCCGCGCACAGCGCTGGGCAAGCGCGTCGGTGCGAATACGCTGCAGCAGCTCGATCGGCTAACGGGCGCGCTGCCGACACCGCTGCCGTATTTCCAGCCAGCCGATGTGTTCAAGGCACGCATCGAGTTCAACTACGACGTCACTTCCAGCCAGGCGCTGCTGTTTCCGCTGCGCCGGCTCATCGACGATCTGGCCGTCTATCTAGCCGGTCGCGACGGCGGCGTGCAGCAGTTCCTGCTGCGGCTCGAACATGATCGCGGCCATGTCACCGAGGTCAGCGTCGGCCTGCTCGCCGCAGAGCGCGAATCATCGATGCTGTTCGAGTTTGCCCGCGGCCGGCTGGAGCCGCTGACACTTGATGCATCGGTCTGCGCGCTGCAGCTGATTGCCAGCGATCTGCCTGCCTTCGTACCGGCCGGACGCGATATGTTCGATGCACGACCGCAGCAGGCGATGCCGTGGCAGCAGCTGCGCGAACGGCTGCGTGCGCGGCTCGGCGATGACGCCGTGCATGGACTGGCCGTACGCGCCGATCACCGGCCCGAACGCTCATGGCAAATAGACGTCCAAAAAAAATCATCGCCATTACCTCTTCCACGACCCGGCTGGCTGCTTAAACAGCCCATACCGTTACGCGATCATCGCCTGCGCATTCTGGCCGGCCCCGAGCGCATCGAAAGCGGCTGGTGGGAGGCCGACGTGCGCCGCGATTACTACGTGGTGGAAACCAGCATGGGCCAACGTGCCTGGGCCTATCGGCCGGTCGGCGAGCTGGGCGAATTCATGCTGCACGGCTGGTTTGCGTGAGCACGCTCCTGCCCGACTATGCCGAGCTGCACTGCCTGTCGGCTTTCAGTTTCCAGCGCGGTGCGTCGGTGGCGATCGAGCTGTTCGAACGCGCCAAGGCGATGGGCTATCAAGCGCTGGCGATCACCGACGACGGCTCGCTGGCCGGCATCGTGCGCGCGCTGCAGGCCTCGCGCAAAACAGAGATCAAGCTGATCGTCGGCAGCGAAGTACAGCTGGACGACGGGCCCAAGCTGGTGCTTCTGGTGGAATCGCAGGCCGGTTATACGCGACTGTGCCAGCTGCTCACCGTTGCGCGACGACGCGCACCAAAAGGGCAATATCGACTGCGCAGCGATGACGTGGCTGATACCGATGGCCTGCTGGCATTGTGGCTTCCTATCGAAGAAAGAGATGCGGCGCGCGACGGCGCGCACGGTGCATGGATCACCTCGCGCTTCCCCGACCGCTGCTGGCTCGCTGTCGAACTGCATCGCGGCCCTGACGATGCAGGCCGCCTCGCCAAGTTACAAGCACTTGGCAAACATCTGCGGCTGCCGCTGGTCGCCAGCGGTGACGTGCACATGCACGTGCGCTCACGCCGCGCACTGCAGGACACGATGACCGCGATCCGCCAAAAGACCACCGTGGCCGAGGCGGGTCATCACTTGTTTGCCAACGGCGAGCGGCATCTGCGCACGCGCAAGGCGCTGGCGGCCATCTATCCGCCTGAGCTGCTGGCCGAAAGCGTGGCGATTGCCGGCCGCTGCCAATTCCTGCTTGAGAATTTGAAATACGAATATCCCCGCGAACTGGTACCCGAAGGCCATGAGCCGGATACCTGGCTGCGCCATCTCGCCACAGAAGGTGAACGCTGGCGCTGGCCGGGCGGCACACCCGGCAAGGCTCGCAAGCAGATAGATTCCGAGCTCGCGCTGATCACGGTCAAAAAATACGCCTCGTATTTCTTGACCGTGCACGACATCGTTCGCCATGCACGCTCGAAAAAAATTCTCTGCCAGGGTCGCGGCTCGGCCGCCAACTCGGTCGTCTGCTACGTGTTGGGAATCACCGCAATCAATCCCACAGAGATGGAGATGCTGTTCGAGCGCTTCATCTCCAGCGAGCGCGACGAGCCGCCGGATATCGACGTGGATTTCGAACACGAGCGGCGCGAAGAAGTGCTGCAGTACGTATTCAACCGCTACGGCCGCGATCGCGCCGCGCTCACCGCGGTCGCCACGCAGTACCGCGGCCGCGGTGCCGTGCGCGATGTGGCGCGGGCACTGGGCCTCTCGGCCGATCTGGCCGGTGAACTGGCCGCAACCATGGACCGCTGGAGCGAAGAGGCGCCGATCCCGGCGTATCTGCGCGAGTGCGGCTTCGATCCGGATTCGCCGCTGCTGCGCCAGGTGATTGCACTGACCACCGAGCTGATCGGTTTTCCGCATTATCTGTCGCAGCATCCCGGTGGCTTCGTGATTTCCGAGCATCCGCTGTCGACCCTGGTGCCCGTGGAAAACGCGGCGATGGACGACCGTACCGTCATCCAGTGGGACAAGGACGACCTGGACGTGATGCGCATGCTCAAGGTCGACTGCCTTGCGCTCGGCATGCTCACCGCCGTACGCAAAACGCTGGCGCTATTGCGCGAGCACGGTCGCGGCGATCACACGATGGAAAGCATTCCGCAGGATGACTTAGACACCTACGACATGATCAGCCGTGCCGATACGGTCGGCGTGTTCCAGATCGAATCACGCGCGCAGATGGCCATGCTGCCGCGGCTGAAACCGGCCTGCTATTACGACCTGGTGATCGAAGTGGCTATCGTGCGACCCGGGCCGATTCAGGGCGACATGGTGCATCCGTACCTGCGCCGACGTAATGGACAGGAGCCGGTGGTCTATCCCTCGGAGAAATTGAAGACGGTGCTGAAGCGTACGCTGGGCGTGCCGCTGTTCCAGGAACAGGTGATGCAGATCGCCATGGTCGCTGCCAATTATTCGCCCGGCGAAGCCGATCAGCTGCGTCGCTCGATGGCCGCATGGAAGCGCCACGGCGGGCTGGAATCGCATCGCGAAAAGCTGCTCGCCGGTATGTTGAAAAATAATTACACCGCCGATTTCGCCGAGCGCCTGTTCGAGCAGATCAAGGGCTTCGGCAGCTACGGCTTTCCCGAATCGCACGCCGCCAGTTTTGCTCTGATCGTCTACGTCAGCAGCTGGTTAAAGTGCCACGAACCGGCAGCCTTCGCCTGCGCGCTGATCAACTCCGCGCCAATGGGTTTCTATTCGCCCGATCAACTGCTGCAGGATGCGCGACGCCACGGCATTCGTGTATTGCCGGTGGACGTGCGCCACAGCGTGTGGGATTGCACGCTGCAGAATCACGTCGACCGTCGCGAACAACCAGCGATACGCATGGGCCTGCGCCTGATCAACGGCCTGCATCCGGCAACAGCCGAAAGCATCGCGCTTCAACGCAAGCAGCAACCCTTCATTGATGTCGCCGATCTGTGCGCACGCACGCACATCGACCGGCGCCAGCAGTCGCTGCTGGCCGATGCCGGTGCCCTGCGCGGGCTGGCCGGCCATCGCCATCGCGCACGCTGGGCCATCGCCGGCGTCGAATCATCGCTGCCGCTGTTTGCCGATCTGCCGACGCAGGTCGAGCATGAATCCATCGCGCTGCCCACGCCGACCGCCAGCGAAGACATGCGCGCCGATTATCTGCTTACCGGCACCACGCTGGGCCAGCACCCGCTGGCCTTTCTGCGCCCCGAACTACAGCGACGGCGCTATCGCGATTCCTCGGAACTGAGCGCAATACCCAATGGGCGGCACATCCGCATCGCCGGCATGGTGACCTTGCGGCAGCGGCCGCAGACCGCCAGCGGCGTGATCTTTCTCACCCTGGAAGACGAATACGGCCTCACCAATGTCGTGGTGTGGACCAGCGTTTCGGAGCGCCAGCGCCGCGTGCTGCTGGGATCTAATCTGCTGGCCGTGCACGGTTACCTGGAAAGCCAGCACGGCGTGCAGCATCTGATCGCGCAGCGGCTGGAAGATCTCACGCCGATGCTCGGCTCGCTCGACGTCAAGTCGCGCGATTTCCACTGACGCGATCCGGCCAATCAGCGTTTGGGCTCGACACTTTCCAGAAACGCATCCAGCAGCACGCCGCGGTATTTCTGCCGGTGCAGCACGATCGAGAGCTTGCGCTGCAGATCGAGGAACGGTGTTTTCAGGGCTTTCAATCGACCCGCGGTCAGCGCATCGGTGACCGCCACGGAGGGCAGAAACGCGATGCCCAGACCGGCCACCACGCTTTGCTTGATCGCCTCGATCTGGTCGAGTTCCAGCACCGTTTCACCGGGCGGCAGTTGCGCCATCACGCGCTCGCTGATCGTACGCGTGGCCGAGCCCGGCTCGCGCATGACCCAGCGCGCGCCGGAAAAATCCGCCGGCTTCAGGCCACGCTTGCGCGCCAGCGGATGATCCGGCGGCGCGCATACCACCAGCACGTCATCGCGCCATGGCCGCACCTCCAGCAGCGGATGCGTTACCGGACCTTCGACACAGCCGACGTCGAGACTGTGATCGAGCACGCCCGCGGCGATGGTTTCGGTATTCGCCACGCGCAGCCGTATCGCCACCTGCGCGTGGCTGCGTACGAAGGCACCCAGCAGTTCGCCGACCCGATAGTTGCCCACGGTGTTGCTGGCGCCGATGCGCAGCTCGCCCGTCAGCGCCGCGGCGCCTTCGCTGCCGCGGCGGCCGAACTCGGCATGGCGCTCCAGCAGCTCCTGCGCCAGCGGCAGCAGCTCGCGGCCGCGCGCATTCAGGCGCAGGCGCCCGCGCTCGCGCGCGAATACCGGCGCATCGAGCTGACGCTCCATTTCCGCCAGCGCCATGCTGGCGGCCGGCTGGGTCAGGTGCAGGCGCTCCGCCGCTGCGCGCACGCTGCCGTGCAGGGCGATCTGTACAAACACGTCGAGCTGGCGCGGGCTGATATTGATCATAAGTCGATCTTATCGCTTTCATCAGATATTCCAAGTTTTCCTGATAGATGGCGGCGAGCACAATGGCGCATCTCCAGGACACACGCCATGAACGCCCAGGTCATCCACACCCAGCCCGTGCAGCAGCATTCGATTGCCTCCGGCCTCGCCTTGGCGGTCGGCATCGCGCTGGTCGCGTTCTGGCTGGGCCACCTTCTGCCTCTGATCGGCGGCCCGGTCATCGGCATCGTACTGGGCATCGTCGTTGGCAACCTGGCCTCGCCGGGCGAGCACTTTCGGCCGGGCATCGTCTTTGCCGGCAAGTACGTGCTGCAGTGGTCGATCATCGCACTAGGTTTCGGCCTGAGCCTGAGCCAGGTGGCGAAGACCGGGCTGCAGTCGCTCTCCGTCACGCTGGTGACGATGACCGTGGCGTTCCTGTCGGCGTGGCTGCTCGGCCGCTGGCTCGGCGTGCATGACAAGCTGAAAATCCTGATCGGCGTGGGTACGGCGATCTGCGGCGGCTCGGCGATTGCCGCGGTCACTCCGATCATCCGCCCGGAAGATCACGACACCGCCTTCGCCATCTCGACGATCTTCCTGTTCAATCTGGTCGCGGTGCTGCTGTTTCCGCTGCTTGGTCACCTGATGCATCTGTCGGATCTGGGCTTCGGCCTGTGGGCCGGCACCGCGATCAACGACACCTCGTCGGTGGTTGCGGCCGGCTACAGCTACAGCAAGACCGCCGGCGACTTCGCCACCATCGTCAAGCTGACTCGCGCCACGCTGATCATTCCCGTCTGCCTGGTGCTGGCGTTTGTCGTCGCCGCCCGCGAAAAGCGCAATGCGGCGAAGGACGGCACCGCCAGCCACTTCAGCCTCGCCAAGATCTTTCCCTGGTTCATTCTGTGGTTTCTGGTGGCCTCTGGTGTGCGCACCGCCGGCCTGATTCCTTTGGCCATCCAGCCGTCGATCCACTTCGCCGCGGAGTTTCTGATCATCGTGGCGCTCACCGCCATCGGCCTGTCCGCCAATCTGCGCCGCATGGCCGCCAGCGGCATAAAACCCATCCTGCTGGGACTGGGCGTCTGGGTGGCGGTGGCCGTCAGCAGTTTGCTGGTGCAGCGGGTGATCGGGCAGCTTTAAAAATCAACCAGCTGGCAAATACATAGGCATACCTTTGTCTTTTGGCGCATATTTTTGCGATATCTGCTTTGGTGCGAAAGCAGACCATAGTTACTCGTCAGCAATGTGGTGAAATTGCTGACTATCAGCGGAATTTGCACTTTGGCCATCGGTTCAGCTATTGCAATGGTCCGATAAATTACTAATGCAGCGCTTCAGCAGAACCACAACGATGCAGAAAATCCTATTTCACAATCCATGATTCAACAAGACGATTGATCTTTCTAAAAATCTTGTCAGCCTGAGGCGCAACCTCGTTATCGTCGCCGTAAATCGTCACTTGCATCGAAAAGTGATGGGTTTTGCTATATATATTTGCCGTACAAGAACTACTGCAGAGCATATACAGCTCGTATGGGCTGTCGACTGTCTGAATATAAAGTCTTTCGGACGACACTGGTAATGGCTGATTTCTTAGGCTTGGAAACTTTTTCAGTGAAGCTGCCAGATAGGACACAGACCTAAGCCCCGGATAGCGCGAGGGGGAAATCTCGGGCACACCTATTTCGTCGATGTCATTTGCCAAAATGTCTGAAGGTCGAGGACTACGATTACCAGGCGGTCCATCGGGCGAATAGACCAGCCACGACACATAAATTAATAACGTACTACCGGGAGGAGGACTCTTTGGTCCCCAGAGGTTTGATGACACCATGGATGGGTACCAAAACGTGAATGCCATCCACTGAGTTTTCACTGCTTGGCTGCGCTCCGATGGACTTACCCGCGTCTCGAACATAGACGATGGCACAAGCAATACCGCGTTGCCGAAGTCCATGCGCAAGCCATTGGCTTCTGTAACAGGCTCATCAATGGGAAGTCTCGGTTGCGGTTGGGGTTCAATGTACCCCTGCATCTTTCGCATCTTTCGGTCTAGAGCTTCGACGCAAGCGCTTTCCCCAACCTCACCGTGGTTTATCTTGCAATCACGCTGTGCTGCAAGATGGTCCTGTGCTGCAACGTGGTCCTGTATAGCGTCAAGAACGGATGGCGGGGAGCTTGAGCTTTCAACCGCCGACCGATACGCGCCGAAACCCAAGATGCCGATTAAAAGCGTTATACAAATCAACCAAGTCTTCCGATTGATCATCCCGGCTCCATTTGGCAATCATCAAAAATAAAGTAGTTGAAATTCCATTATGTCCGCCTCCGGTCGACGAATGCCACACCAGCATTCGGCAAATTTGGCCTGGTCAAGGCACAACAATGTCGTCTTCAGGTCGATAGCTGCCCCTGGTCCAACCATTGCTGCATCCAGCCTTCTATCACTTGTGGACTAGTGCATAGAACTACGCTCCCTGAGCGTCACGCGCGCAAAAATCATCGAAAGCACGGCGCAGGCCGCAATGCCGACCACCATGGGTGCAGAGGTGCCATTGACGAACAGACCGATTACGGCAACCACTGCCGCGCCGGTGCCGAACTGCAGCGTGCCCATCAGCGCCGAAGCCGTGCCGGCAATCGCGCCGTGCGCATCCAGGGCGAGCACGGCGGAACTGGGAACCACGAGGCCCAGAAAGCCGTAGCCGATGATCAGCATCACCATCAGTACGTCGAGGCGATCGATGCCGCTCAGGGTAAGCGCGGTCAAGAGCACCATCGTCGCGGCGTAACCGACAACCGCCGTTCGCACGACCTTCTTCAGGCCATAGCGCGCGCCAAGTCGGCCGGTAAACTGCGACGCGCCGATAAACGAAACCGCATTCACCGAAAACGCAAGGCTGTAATGCGCAGGGGTGAGCCCGTAATGGTTGATGAGCACGAACGAGGAATTTGCCAGATACGCAAAAAAGCTGGCGATGCCGAACGATCCGACGAAGACCACGCCGAGAAAATGCCGGTCGCGCAAAAGCAGCCCGTAGCCTGCCAGCGCGTAAGCGACCGTGCTGTTCAACCGTTGGCTCGGTAGCCGTGTCTCCGCGAGCGATGTCGTAATCAGCACGATGCCAAGCAGTGCCGCCGCCGTCACCACCCAAAAAATACCGCGCCAGCTGGCGAACTGAATCACTAGGCTGCCGGTCAACGGAGCCAGGATCGGCGAGACGCTGAAAACCAGCATCAGCAGCGACATCAGCCGAGCGGCATCGTTGCCGGTGTGCATGTCGCGAACGATGGCACGCGGAATCACCATGCCCGCGCAGGCACCCGCGCCCTGCAGAAAGCGAAAGGCGATCAGCGTCTCAATGTTCGGCGCCAGCGCGCAGCCAATGCTGCCCAGGGCAAAAATGCACAGGCCAACATAGATCGGCGGCTTGCGGCCGAACATATCCGACACCGGCCCGTAAATGAGCTGCGCTATGCCCACCGAAACGAAAAACGCCATCAGGCTCACCTGCACGATGCCGACGCTGGCGTTGAGGCTTTTGCCGATGGCAGGCAACGCCGGCAGGTACATATCGATCGCGAACGGGCCAATGGCCGAGAGCAGGCCAAGCACCAGCGCCGCTCTCATGAAACGGGAAGTCATACGAAAAGATCCAGTTGGGTGCCGCGTTCAAGTGATCTGGCGCGGCGCAGTAGGGATGGGGCGAATCCATTATGGCGCACGCCACCGGTCCGTTATGGGGCGGGGCGGATATAGAAACATCGCGTGTAGCTTTTCCCATCTTAAAAGCATGCGCAGCCAGAAGCATGCGTTCAACTTGAGCTACGAATAAAGTTGATCGCAACGCGCATCTCTTTCCTTCCATCAGATTCCAGCAGCGTCGGCTTTGCAAAGTCCCGCCGGTTTCCATTCGGTCACGCGGGTGGTTGCTGGCTGAGTAGAGTCGTGCAGCACGAGTGCGAACGCTCTGCGCGTGTTGGTGCCGGTGGCCATCAGCAACATCGGTTCGCCGCCGGGCATCATCAGCGAATTGCCCGGGCCTTTTGCGGCATGCACGCCGTCGGGCATTTCAAGGCAAGTATCGCCGTCCAGCGCATAGAACGCTTCGGGGCCGGAATGTTTGTGCACAGGTGCCGTGGTGCCTGGCGCGAACATGGAATGGATGTATTCGGCATCGAAAGCCGGCGCCTGCTTTAACGGAAGCGGACCGATGAGGGCGACAAACGTGGCGCCTTTCGCATGCCACTGCTTTGGCGCGATGGTGAAGAGCCAGATCTTGCCGTAATCCTGCACCACGACGCTTCGCGCATCTTTTGCTGCGTTGGCTGCGGCGACATTGGCAAACGTATCGAGATGCCAATAGACGGGTTCGGCTGGCAACGCGCCAACGCTGACGCGTGCCAGCAGACAGGCTGGGCCAATGACGGGAGCAGCCTTATCGAAATGGCACGCTCGGGAGGTAACGACTTGGTCCTGTGCGTTTGCATGGCCAGCGACCACGCCGAGGCATGCCATGGCAACCCATGCGAAACGCTTAAGCCAGCGATTGCGTTCGACGCGTGTCTGCATACCTTTCCCGCTATACAAGCTGTTTCAGGCCATTCTGGAAAAATTCAACGCATACGATAGAGTGAATCACGGCGATACGGGACTGACATCAAAGTGACGGAGTTGAAACTTACAAATCTGCTTTGGTCCGACTGGATCAATCTTCCAAATCTCAATCGGGTTGTCACCAGCCGGGGTAAATTTGAGGTAATTTTTGCCACCGTATTTTACGAAAGCTGCATCACTCATGTTCTGACCAAGGTCTTCGAAGGGCTTATTCAAAGGCGCTGTGGGGTCGGCAATACCGTGATCATCAAGGTAAACGAGTTTCATATCCTTTTCTGAAAAGTCCCCGCACCCTGCCGACGAGTCGCCGTCTACGAAAGAGACAAATCCGACCCGGCGCGCATGACCACTGTTGTCGACATCAATAAGTGCACTCTTCTCCAGCGTGTAGGCTGCCTCGGCGGCTCTGCTTTGATCGCGAAACGCTAAGGTGGTCGAACTCTGACTGACCTCTGGATTGTTGCTGGGAATTAAACTGCTATCCAACTTCGACAAGATCAGTTTTTCGCTGCCCATTGGGGCATCCATTGGTATCTCTGTTTTTCTATCTGACAACATCGCGTGGCACACCCGATCATCGGCACTCGCTTCAATCTTTGGATCAAGTATTTCTCGATTACCCTCGCATGCCGTCACAATGTCGCCGTCCTTATCGACCGTGGAAAGGTAGAAAACCATGTCGCGGGTACTCCCATTCATGACCATGGGCTGACCTAGGACCTCGACGAGGCTTTCCGTCAATCCAAAGCTCCACATATTCTCTCCCGTGTTTCCGATATTTCGGTCTTCGAGATCGTTTGGCGAAAGGCGCGACTTCAGATCATCCGAGAGAACAACGGTATAGGAGGATGGGCAAGTGCCGCCTGTTTCTATATTTGCGAGTGCCATTGCTCTTCCCGCTATTTTGACGTGTGCTACCCGTCCTCCTCCCGTTGTGTCGAGCTTTAGGCGAGTGAGCACATCGGAAGGCAAGTCGCTCAATTGCAATTGCTTGAACGACCCATTGCCATAGTTTTCGTTCAAAGTATTTTCGGCTGCTTTGCACAGCTTTGCCGGATCGGACGCAAGTGGTCTGTACAACTTTCCAGACGTCTGAATGCGCGATTCTTCGACCCATCCTGTTGATACACGCTTTGCACCATGAAAACGAACATAGGCGAAGCCTGCACAGTTAGTCACGAGATCGACTTTGTCCCCGGTGACCAGATAGCCGTCATCCGAAATATCTTCTCGTATTAAAGCAGTGGCTTGCGGATGACGTCCGTGCAGTTGAAGATGCTCCGAGGGAGCGCCGATTACCAATGCGGGAGTGACCGTGCGCTGCCCTGGCGCGATCCAATCTCCGAGACATGCCGGCTGCTCCGCTTTACAAGAAAGCGAACACAGTCCCAAAAATCCCAGCAAGGCGAATAGCGCGAGTGGTCTTACCGCGATGTTTCTCATGCGTCGTCCTGACAAAGCAAGTCAATTTTCAAAATACCGTTTAAAGAAAAGCACTGCGCTTTCTATACCAATTTTGTTGAAAGAGTCCTGCCATTTCCCCGATTGCCATTTCAACCCGGCGGTCAGCCTCATAGAAGTGTTCAGGCATCCTGTTTAGGCGACGCCTCCATGGAGGCCGGCGCGGCGAACCATCCTTAGTGTGGAATATCAGATCGAAGCGGACATTGCGAAAATCTGTTCTTCACTCATCTGCAAAAAATAGTTTAAGCCCTACCCTGCTCCACCAGAGTCAAAGCCACCTTGTCTCGCAAGTAAACAGGAAGCGCTAATTCAGGCGCCTGCGCTCGACCCGCATTGAATTCTCGCATCGCCAGCTCGGCAACGTGTGCGGCTTGGGGGTAGCGCGCGCCGTCGGCAGAGCGAAGCACGCCGGTGAAGCGTTCGCTGAGAAGGGTGGAGTACGTCGCCCAGCCGGTGCCGACGACTTGCCAGGTGGGCGCATCGGGTAATAACAGCGATTCGGGCGTGCAGACGCGCTCGTCGTCCAGCGCGATGAGGGCACCGTTGTCATCGCGGCGATAGCAGGCGGCGTAGATCTCGCCCATGCGGGCGTCAATGACGGCGAGGATGGCGGCGGCCTCGTCTTCGGGCGCTTCCAGCGCCAGCGCGGCCAGCGAGGAGATGGTGATTACCGGCAGATCGAGCGCCAGCGCCATACCCTGCGCCAGCGATATGCCCAGGCGCACGCCGGTAAACGCACCGGGGCCACGACCCACGGCGATCGCATCCAGCGCGTGGCGGCCGATGCCGGCCTCGGCCAGCAGGGCGTCGGCCATCGGAAAGACCAGCTCGGTATGCCGGCGCGGCGCGATTTCGCTGCGCGCGATGATGTCCTGGCCGTGGATCAGGGCGACGGAACAGGCCTCGGTAGCGGTTTCGATGGCAAGCAGATTCATGACGTTATTCTCGCACCCCGCGGGGAATCCATGACAGCTGGCATCGAAGCCAGCGCCGGCCAAAGAAGCGTTGACGATCGGGCAAAACGCGGAGCATGAAGCCCAAAGCGGCTGCACCAACCTTGCTGATCAGCCTGCGTTTTCATTAGCGGCGGCTATGGATGTCGTGGCCACATCAAAGAATGCCTGCACGTCAGCCAGCTCGCGCGTGCGCGGCATCGGTGGCAGGCTGGCGAGAAATAGACGTCCATATCCCTTGCTGGTCAAACGCGGATCGCACAGCATCAGCACGCCGCGATCTTGCACGTCGCGTATCAGCCGCCCCGCGCCCTGCTTGAGTGCGATGACCGCGTTAGGCACCTGCCAGCCCATGAATGGATTGACGCCGGATTGTTCCAACGCATGCAGGCGCGCCATCAGCACCGGATCGTCCGGCGCGGCAAACGGCAGTTTGTCGATGACAACAACGGAAAGCGCCTCGCCCGCCACATCGACGCCTTCCCAGAAACTGGCCGCACCAAGCAGCACGCCGTGGCCGCTGGCGCGAAACTCTTCCAGCAGGCGCGGCCTTGGCGCCGTGCCCTGCACGAACAGCGGCCACGGGCACCTGTTCTGCAGCAGTTCGGCGGCGCGACGCAGCGCGCGATGCGAGGTGAACAGCAGAAATGCGCGGCCGTTTGAGGCATGCAGCACCGGCAGCACCGCTTCGATCACCTTGTCGGTGTAGTCGCGCACATTGGGATCGGGCAGCGGCGGCGGCAGATAGCACAGCGCCTGTCGCGCATAGTCGAACGGGCTTTGCAGGCTCAACGTGCGCGGATCGTCCAGGCCTATCTGCCGCGCAAAATGACCGAAGTCGCCAGCGACAGAGAGCGTGGCCGAGGTATGGATCCACGCGGCCTGCGTGCGTTCGCGCAGGCCGCGCATCGGCGCGGCGAGATCGAGCGGCGTCGCATATAAAACGAACCCGCGCGGGTAATGCTCGTACCAGCGCACGTCACGATCGGAATGGTGTTCGACGATGCGATCGAGCCGGCTGACCAGCAGCAATGAGCGCTCGTGCAGGTTGTCGAAACCGCGCGAGCGCTCGGCCTGCGACGCCAACAATTCGGCCATGGTCGAAAGCAGATCACGCAGGTCGGTAAGTGCCGTATCGACGCCGGGCTGATCTTCCAGCTGCTGGAAAGCGCCGCGTGGTGGCAATGTGTCCATCGTCAGGCGCAGCTGGCGCACGGCGTTTTGCAGGGCTTCGACCGGCTCCAGCAGCAGGCCGATCGCACCGGTAACGCCGCTGCATTCGGCCAGCGCATCCTGCGCCATTTCGGTGAGCTGTCGTGCGCTGATGCTTTGCGAAAAGAACTGGCCAGCCAGCTCGGGAATCTGGTGCGCCTCGTCGAGAATGAAGGCCGCGGCGCCGGGAAGAATCTCGCCGAAGCCTTCCTGCTTCAACGCGAGATCGGCAAACAGCAGATGATGATTGACCACCACCACCTCGGCCTCCTGCGCTTCGCGCCGCGCCTTGACCACGTGACAGTCGTCGAAGAACGCGCACTCCACGCCGAGGCAGTTTTCCGGCGTGGAGGTGACGCGCGGCCACAGCGGCGACTCCTCCGGCACCTCCGCCAGCTCCATGCGATCACCGCGGCGCGTGCGCGCCGACCATGCGCGAATGGTTGCCAGCTGCGACGCCTGCGTGCGATCGAAGGTGGCGCCTTCGCGCACGGTCTGGTCGAGTCGATACAGGCAGAGATAATTGGCGCGACCTTTCAGCAGCGCCGTTTTCAGACGCGAGCCCAGCACCGAGCGCACCTTGGGCAGATCGCGAAAGTACAGCTGATCCTGCAGCGCCTTGGTGCCGGTGGAAATGATCACCCGCTCGCCTGACAACAGCGCCGGCACGAGGTACGCATAAGTTTTGCCGGTGCCGGTGCCGGCTTCGGCGATCAGCGTGTCGCGACCCGCGATCGCCTGCTGCACGGCGACCGCCATGGTCTGCTGCGCCTCGCGCGGGGCAAAGTTTGGCAGCTCGCGGGCGAACGGGCCGTCGGCGCCAAGCAACGCGCCGATGTCGTCGTGTTCAATCATTTACGCAGTATCGCCCAGTGATGATCTGCGGCAAAACGATAACGGCACGTGCGATCTCAGAACCGTGGCTGGCCGGCCTTGTGGCACTGCTGCACCCACTTGCGCGCGGTGGCGGCGCCGGTCGGATCATCCTGCTGCAAACGCATTTCGACCACGGTCTGCCAGTTGCGTGCGCACAGCGGACCAAGCTTGGGGCCGATCGACCACGACTGGTGCGCCAGCTTTTCGGCCAGCGGATAGTCCTTCATGCGCACGGCAATTTCCGCGCGATCCTGCAGCAGATCGGGCGAATTCGGGCTGAGCTGGATCGCCTGGTCGAGCTTTGCCGCGGCCGCCTGATAATGGCCGGCCTGCGCATCGCTCCGAGCAGCGTCCTGTAATCCACTGACGCCCGGATCGCTCAGCGGATTCACCGCGATGACGGATTGTTCGCGATCGCCAGCGGCATGAATCGCGGCGACCAGATCGTAGGTCGGACGAACAAACGCCGGTTTGGCGGGCTCGGCAGGCTCGGTCGTGCAGGCGCCCAGCAGCATCAGCGTGAGCAAAAGCAGCAAGAAGGGAACGCGGGTCAAAAGCTTCGGCATGATCAATTCCGGATCGGTGTATCGGTGGAGTCTGGCTCGGGAGCGTTGGCGGGAGCACTGCTGGCGCCGGCGGGCTGGCCGCCGCCAAACAGGCTTTTGACACCTTGCCAGAAACAGCCGTCGCTGTCCGCAGGCAAGCTGCCCGAGACCACCTCGAACTGGCGCGCGCCCTGACACGATGGCTGGGTCTGCTTGCCGTCCGCCGGATTGATCCAGGCCAGCTCCAGCCCCGGTGCCGGCGTGGTCGACAGCGGCTTGGTCGGCAGTTTCTCGAACAGCTCGCGCCACGCGCGCAGCGCGCCGGTCGCACCGAACAGCACGGTCGGCTTGTTGTCGTCGCGGCCCATCCAGAACACCGCCAGATGCTGGCCGGTATAGCCGGCGAACCAGCTGTCGCGCATGTCGTTGCTGGTACCGGTTTTGCCGGCCGCGTCGAGTCGGGCAAGGTCGGAGTCACCGATCGAGTGCGCGGTGCCGAACAGGGTCACCTGCTGCAGCGCCCACGTCGTCAGGCGCACCGCGTTCTGGTATTCACCCTGACCCGCCTGCACCTGATAGCGCTTGATGGTTCGGCCGCTGCCGTCGACCACGCCGCGCACGGCGACCAGCGGCAGCGCGTGTCCATCGGCGGCGAGGTATTGATACATCTGCGCCACCTGCAGCGGCGCCAGATCGAGCGCGCCGATCAATAGCGACGGGCTCGGGCTGACGTTTTCCAGACCGAAGGATTTCAGGAACGCCTGGATGCGCGGCAAGCCCACCGCGAGACCAAGATGGATGGTCGCGAGATTCCACGAATGCGCCAGCGCGTCGACCATCGGCAGCTGGCCGTGACTCTGGTTGTCGTCGTTGTGCGGCTCCCAGAAACTGCCATCGGGCTGACGCAGGCTGACCGGGCTGTCGTCGAGCAGGGTCGACAGGTTCCAGCGCTCGGGCTGGGTCAGCGCGACCAGATAGACGAAGGGTTTGACCAGCGAGCCGATCGGGCGGCGCGCGTCGATCGCGCGGTTGAAGCCCTGCTCGCCCGGCGTGCGGCTGCCGACCACGGCCAGCACGCTGCCGGTCGGCGCGTCGGTGACGACGCCAGCGGCCTGCACCTCGTTCGCGCGCTTGCCCAGGCCCTTCAGCGCGGTGGTGATCGCCTGCTCGGCATACAGCTGCGCGGTCGGATCGAGCGTGGTGAAGATCGACAGGTTGCCGTCACGCAGCGACTGCTCGTCGAAGTCGGCGGTGATCTGCGAGCGCACCAGTTCCATAAACGCCGGAAAGCGGTTGTGCGGCAGCTGGCCGTCGCTGATCACGCCCAGCGGCGCGGCCTGCGCGGCATTGGTCTGCGCCGCCGTCAGCAGGCCGGTATTGGCAAACTCCTGGATCACTAGGTTGCGCCGCGCCAGCGCGCGATCGGGCGCGCGGCGCGGGTCGTAATAGCTTGGACCCTTGACCATGCCGACCAGCAGGGCGATTTCCTGCGGGCGCAAATCTTCCATCCGGCGGCCAAAATAGAATTCCGCTGCGGCGGCGAAACCGTGCACGGCCTGATCACCCTGCTGGCCGAGGAACACGTCATTGACGTAAGCCTCGAGAATGCGCCCCTTGCTGTAATGCGCTTCAAGCAACAGCGACATCAGCGCTTCATTGATTTTGCGGGTGAAGTTCTGATCGCGCGTGAGAAACAGATTGCGCACCAGCTGCTGAGTCAGCGTGGAGCCGCCCTGCACCGTGTGGCCCGCCCGAAGGTTGGCGAATGACGCGCGCAGGATTGCGCTGAAGTCGATGCCGATGTGATGTTTGAAATCGCGATCCTCGACCGCCTGCAGGCCGCTGAGCAACAGCGGTGGCACCTCGGCCAGCCGCACGATGCGGCGATCCTCCTGCTTGGCGCCGTAGAACGTGGCAATGCGTGCCGGGTCCAGATGTGCCAGTGCGATCGCGCCGCCGCCGTTGGCATCACGCACCTGCTGTACGGTGCCGTTGCCCAGCGTGACGTCGATGCGCTTGGCCAGCTCGCCGCCATCGGGCCCGGCGTAACCGCGCGAGGAAATGGTGTATCGCGCGCCCTGCTTCATCCAGCTGCCGGCCACTTCGCCGCTGCCATCGTGGCTGTAGCCGGAAAAGGCCAGCTCCAGTTCCAGCGCGTCGGGCGTCATCGGCGTGCCTGCGGCCAGGGCCAGCGGCCTGGCATAGACGCGCGTGGGCACGGCAAAAACCAGATCGTTGAAACGATCCTGCACACGCTTGTTGAGGATCAACGTATACGGAAGCACAAAGCCGAACAGCAGGCCCAGTCCGATCCAGACAGGGATGCGCACCAGCGGCCAGCAACGGCGCGCGAATGCGCCTAGACGATTGAAAAAATCCAACGTGGGGAAATCCGGCAACGAAGTCGGTGGATCATAAAGCCTGCAAGCCGGCGCGCCGATGAATGCGATGTGCGCCCGGCCGCGGCCGGGCGCACAGCCCGTTGGCCATAACCGTGGATTTAAGAGCGACCCGGGCAGCTACGGACCGCACGCGCCGCAGTGCCTGTCAGCTCACGAGTGCGGCGGCAGCCAGATAGATGCATCCGGACGAAACGGGCGCGGATGGATATCGAGCAGTCGCTGAAGCTCGTCGTTGTCGGCAATCAGATCCGCGTCGAGCCGATGCAAAGGACCACGCAGCCGCGGCACGCCATATTGGCCCATGCGCAGCAGCCACGCTGGCAGCGGCAGCGGCAGCGTGGCGCATGGCAGGCTGCGCTGCACCCGGGCAAACATCTCGCCAGCGGTCAATCGTTCGCCACCGCCGATCGACAGAATGCGTCCGGCGGACGCGGGGCGATCCAGCGCGGCCATCACGGCCTGGGCAATGTCGTCGGCGTGCACCGGCTGGCGCAGGCCACGACCCATGGGCAGCGGAAACAGCTTCCAGCGCATCGCCCGACGTGCCATCGGGGTCAGGCTTTTGTCCCGGCCAGCGCCGTAAATCAGCGTCGGACGCAGCACGGTCCAGCTGCAGCCATGAGGCGCGCAGGCCGCTGCCAGCGCTGCTTCGCCGTCACGCAGCTGGCGAGAAACTTCGCGCTCGGCCGGCACGCTGGAATTGCGCTTGGTTTCCGCACTCATCGAGCTGGTGGCAATGACCCGCGGCGCACCGGGCAATGGGTGCTCGCGCAGCCATTCGGCCAGCGCCAGCAGCGGCCCGAAACTGATGATTGCCGACAACGGCGGCAACGCCGGCATGGCGTCAGGCAGATGACCCTGCTGCCATTGCACCCCGTTTGAGGTTGCCGGCGGATGTCGGCTGATCGCGATGACCGCTTCGCCGCTGGCAATCAATCGTGGCAGCAGAAAATGGCCGATCTGGCTGCTGCCGCCAAGCACCAGAACGGTCAAGACGAAGGCCTGCTGCTGATTGCCAAGTTCATGCCGCTCTCAACGGTTGCCCTGCAGACGCGCTGCCAGGTCGAGCACGCGCGGCTGGTTCGGCGACAGTTTGCGCGCGCGATCCAGTGACTGCGTGGCGCCGACGCGATCGCCGCGAGCAAACTGCTGTTCGGCCTGATCGAGCCATGCGCTGGCCAGTCGATCGCTCAGCGCGCCCTGCGAGGCTTCCCCGGGCGCGAGCTGGGCAAGGTTGTCCAGCATGCTGCTGGCCTGCGCCAGATCGCCGTTGGATAGAGCCTGATTGAACTGTTTTTCGACCTGGATGGGCAGCGCCTGCAGACCCTGCAGCGCGGCGGCGTTGCTGCCGTCGATCGCCAGCGCATTGCGATACAGGTCATAGGCGCTATTGCCCGGTGGCAGCATGATGTCACCGCGCGCTGCGGCCGCCTGCCCGCGCTGGACCAGCTGTGCGACCTGCGCGTTTTGCTGGGGCGACAACACCGCGGGCGCAGCGGCGTCGGGCGAGTCGTCTGAGGTGGCGTTGGGGTCGGTCGATGGAGAAGGCGAACCCGGAGGCGGCGTGCTTTTGAGGCGGGCACGCGCGGCGGCGAGGTCGGCCGACTTCGGCGCCAGCAACGCGGCCTGATCCAGCAGCTGGGCGGCCTGCGCGCTGTCGCCCGCGTCGATGGCGGCGCTGGCCTGCACGGTGAGGGCTTGCGCTACCTTGCCTAAACCGGCGCGCGCGTCCGCATTGTCCGGATCGATGACCAAAGCCGCTTTGAAATGCGCGAGCGCGGTGTCATTACCCGGCCCGACGATGTGACCTGTACCAAAAGCCTCCTTGCCCTGCTTGAGTTCGGCATCCAGCGCACCGCTGTCCTGACTGCGGCTTTGCTCCTGCAGCGCACGCAATGCCGGCAACGCACCATTGTTCGGCTGCAGCGCCGCAAGCTGTTCGACCGTGGCGTTGGCCAGGTTGCGGTCGTTGGCGTCGAACGCCTTGTGCGCCCGCAGCGCGAGCGCGTCGCCAACCTGATCCAGACCGTGCGCCGCAACGGCGTTGTTGGGATCGGCCAGCAGCATCTGCTTGTAGATGGCACCCGCACCCTGCGGGCCGTCGAGCTTGCCGTCGGTCAATGCCTGCTGCGCCTGATCGACCTGATCAATCGTCTTGACCGGCGTGGAGCCCTGCGCGGCGCGGCCCTGGGCGATCTGCGCATCCAGCCTGTCCACGTCAGTACCACCGCCGAGTAGCTGGCGGGCCACACCGGCCTGCTGCTGCGCCTGGTCGAAATGCCCGGCCAGCAGCGACGCATCGGCCTGCGCGAGTTCCGCCTGCCCGACCTGGCGCAGGCCATCGGCGGCGTGATCATTGTCCGGCTGTTGCGCAATAGCGGCCTGGAAAAGCTCCCGTGCGCTGGTGCCATCCTGACCATCGAGATGGCCTGCCTGGAGCGCCTGTTGCGCGCGGCCCAGCGTGTCGTTGAAATCAGTGCTTGGCACCATGCCGCGCAAGGCGCCCTGGTTGATCCACAGCGTCGCGGCAATTGCGATCACCAGCAGCAAAAGCAGCGGTATCAGCCAGCCACGCCGGCTGCCACGCGGCCTGTTGCTCGAGGTTTGCGTCGGTCGGCCGGCGCGCGTCTGCCGCGCTTCGACCGTGACCTGCGGGAGACCGTCAGTGGACGGCGCATGCGGTGAATCCAGCTGGTCGATGTTGCCCAGCGTCGGCTCGGTGCGCCGGTGGGAATCCGCTTCGTGCTGGTCTCGGCGTCCGCTCATGGTTCCGCTATGTCAGGGCAAGTGCTGCAGCTTAGCATCGCGTCGCAGCACCGCTTCGGCAGCTCGCATGCCACGTTCAGCTTGCAGCGAATCGACGCAACGACCGACGTTGCGGCCTCTATGGCAGGACGAAGAAGCTCAGGCCACGCCGAGGCGCCGCGCATCCAGCACGTTGGGCAGCACCGTCAGCTTGCTGAGCAGGGTCGACAGCTGTTCGAAGTCGCGCACGCGCAGGGTGTAGCGCATTTCCACTTCGCCGGTGCGCGCAAACAGACGGCTGGACGAAGCAATGATGTGCGCGTTGGTATTGCTGATGACGCTGGTCACGTCCTTCTGCAAACCCTTGCGATCGTAGCCACGCACTTCGATGTCGATCTCGTAGGCCTGATTGGCGGCGTTGCCCCAGGTCACGTCGATGACCCGCTCCGGGTCCTTGCGCATCAGCCGCGCCAGGCTGACGCAGTCGGCGCGATGCACGGACACACCGCGGCCCTTGGTCACGAAACCGCGCACCGCATCGCCGGGCAGCGGCTGACAGCAGCGTGCCAGTGTGGTGAGCAGGTTGCCGATGCCTTCGATGCTGAGCGCGCTCTGATCGAGCGATGCCGGCCGCGCGACATACGCCGGTGCCGGCGCAACGTCCGCCGGCGGCTGCGCGGCTTCCTGCAGTACGCGCGAGATCTGGCCCGGCACGAGTTCGCCGAGCGCCAGTGCAACCAGCAGCTCTTCGTGATTGTTCAGATGAAAATGCGCGGGGAGTTTGGCGATATCCATGTGTGGCAACGCCAGCCGCTTCAGCTCACGCTCGAACATGGTGCGCCCGGCCGCCACGTTGGCATCGTGAGCAATCCGGCGGAACCAGGCGCGCACCTTGTCCTTCGCCCGGCCGGTGGTCAGGTAGCCGTGATGCGGCGAAAGCCAGTCACGGCTGGGCTCGCCCAGTTTGGTCGTGAGAATCTCGACCCGGTCGCCGCTCTGCGGCTGAAAGGTCAGCGGCACGATGCGGCCGTTGACCTTGGCGCCGCGGCAGCGATGGCCGACCTCGGTATGCACCAGGTAGGCGAAATCCAGCACGGTGGCGCCGTGCGCCAGATCGAAGATTTCGCCCTTCGGCGTCAGCAGGTAAACGCGATCTTCCAGTAGCTCGCTATGCAGCTCCGCAGCCAGCGCGCCGTCGTCTTCGCCACGCGGTTCGAGCAGCTTGCGCATCCAGGCGATCTTGGCCTCGAATTCGGTATCGCCGCTGCCGCCCTCCTTGTAGCGCCAGTGCGCGGCCACGCCCAGTTCGTTGGCCTGATGCATTTCATGCGTGCGAATCTGCACCTCGAGCGTCTTGCCCGACGGCCCGAGCACCGCCGTATGCAGCGAGCGGTAACCGTTTGCCTTGGGCCGTGCGATGTAGTCGTCGAACTCCCCCGGCAAATGCGGCCAGCGCGCGTGCACCAGGCCCAGCGCGGCGTAGCAGTCGGCCACGTTGTCAACCAGGATGCGCACCGCGCGTATGTCGTAAAGGTCGGAAAAATCCAGCGCCTTGCGCTGCATTTTTTTCCAGATCGAATAGATGTGCTTGGGCCGCCCGGCCAGCTCGGCGCGAACGCCGGATGCTTCCAGCGTCTGGCGCAGTTCGGTCAGCGCTTCGCTGATAAATTTTTCGCGATCGCCACGACGCTCGTCGAGCAGCTTGGCAATGCGTCGATAGACGTCCGGCTGCATATAGCGGAAGGCCAGATCTTCCAGCTCCCATTTCAGCTGCCAGATACCGAGCCGGTTGGCCAGCGGCGCGTGGATGTCGCTCGTCAGCTTTGCCAGGGCCGCGCTCTGCTCCGCCGGCAAGGTGATCGCCGCACGCATTTTTGCCAGCTGGCGCGACAGCAGCACGAACACCACGCGCAGATCGCGCACGATCGCCAGCAGCAGTCGGCGCAGCCCTTCGGTCGCGGAATCCCGCGCGTGCTGGGCATGCAGCGCCCAGACCTGCTCCGCGGCCTGCTGGCCGTCGACCAGACGCTTCAGTTCGGCCGGCAGTTTTGCGCTCTCGGCTTTCCAGACCTCGGGCGCCACGCGCGAAAGCTCGAACCACAGGGCCGCCGCCTGCGTGTATGCGTCACAACCCAGCAGTTCGAGCAGATCGAGCACATCGCAGCACTCCGCTTCGGGCAGCGCGTGCTTGGCGCAGGCATCCAGCGCGCCAAGCACAACGGGCGACAGCGTACCGGCGCGATCGCGCCATTGCTGCAACGTGGAGGCTTTGACGGCGGGAGGCACGAAACAAAAGTCCTTCAATTCGAATAGACATAGTAGCCGCTGACCGGGCCAATTCACGGACCACATTCCGGCCTGTATCCGCGCAAGTCACCGCGACCCCGCCGCGCCGGCAGATTAGCGCGCCGCACCGCGCTTTAGCCTTGGCGGAAGCCATCAGCCCAGCGACTTAAGCCTGCAGAAAAATGCATGCCATGACGACTCGTCTGCGCCTTTTCAACCACGCTGACTACTTGCCGCCTGTCTGCCCTGGCAACAGCAACCCAACGGGCTGCAGTGGCCGCACAGTCTTGATGGCTGAGTGGCTGATGTTCGGCAACGAAAGCTAACGACACCGTGCACGTTACGCGGGGTTAGCTAACCCGCCGCATCAAGCGCGGCCAGCGCCTTCGCCAACCGCTTCGCCGACACCGGCTCGGCGGTCTTGAGTTCTTGCGCAAACAGCGACACGCGCCACTCCTCGATCAACCAGCGCAGTTCGGCAAGATCAGCTTCGCTGGCACCCGCGGATCGATGCTTCAGGTATTCACGCCAGTACGGCAGCACCTGCAGCATGCGCTGCTGGTCCTTTGTCGGGTCCTGCTGCAGGCGCTCGGCGCGTAGCCGCATGGCTTTCAGATAGCGCGGAAAGTGCGTCAATCGCGATAGCGGCAGCTCGCGCAGAAAGCCGGCGCTGAGCAGGCCATCGCGCTGTTCGCGCAGGTCGTCATAGCTGGCCTTGGCGAAACCGAGCAACGGCGGTTGCAGCCACGGCTTCAATTCGGCCTGTGCCTCGATGATCGGTTCGGCCAGCGTCAGTCGCTCGACGCCGGCAGCAAACAGTTCGCGCGAACATTGCGTGCGCAATGACTCGAACGCACCCGCGGTGCGCACGTCCAGATCGTGCTGGGCCAGCAGATCATCGAAGCCGCCTTCGATCAGGTCCTCGCGCAGGCGATCGACGCTGCCCAACGACGCGTACTTCAGTCCCAGCGCGTTGCCGACCGGCAGCCGGCGGCGAGCCTGCTTCGCATCACTGGCCAGCGCATGGCGCAGCAGGCGCACCACGCCCTGCCGATGCGCCGTATTGGCTTCGTCGGCACGCTCGAAAACGCGCAGCGCCACGGCGTCACCCAGGTCAACTAATGCGGGAAAAGCCATCAGCCCGCCGTCCGAACGCACGCGTGCAGGAATTTCCTCGAAGTCCCAGCTGGCGACATCCTCGCGCGTCAGCTCGATATCGGTCTTGCGCGAAAACGCCTCGCGCGCCTGACCTTCCCACTGCTTGCGCAGCGCCATCAGGTCGCGACTAGTGGCCAGCGTACGGCCCTTGGCATCGTCGCCTTCGTGCAGGCGATAGCGCATCAAAAAATGTGCCGGCAGTTCCACCACTGTAAAATCGGCAGCGCTGATTTCCACGCCGGTTGCGCGCTTAAGAAACGTCGCCAGCACTTTGGCCAAAGGTTCATCGCGCGGCGACTCGGCCTCGATGAAAGCTCGTGCGAAATCCGGCGCCGGCACAAAATTTCGGCGCAGCGCTTTGGGCAGCCCACGGATAAGTTCGGCAACTTTTTCACCGAGCAGGCCAGGCACCAGCCATTCGCAGCGTGCCGTCGGCAGCGCGTTCAACATTGCCAACGGGAGGTGCAAGGTCACGCCATCGGCTTCGTCACCGGGAGTGAAACGGTATTCCAGCCGATAGCGTTTAGGCCGCTCCTGCGCATCTTGTGCCCGCTCTTTGGGCATCCCCTCCTGGGGCGCCCGCGGCATTTGGCCATCCATGGCCAGCGGTGGCCATTCCAGCACCGCGGGAAACGCCTTGGCATCGAGTCCTGTGCCGCCCACCATCACATCGTCCAGCGACCAGCGCAGCGCAGCCTGCTCGGTCGGACGCGCGTGTCGATACCATGCATCCAGCGCACGGCTGCTGGCGATGTCTTCAGGCAGCTTGCCTTCGAAGAAGGCGACCAGATCGTCCTCGTGACGAATCAAGCCCTCGCGCCGCTGTTTCGCCTCGATGCCGAGCGCTTCCTCAAGCACACGCTGATTGGCGCGCACGAAATCCGCCCGGCTGTCGATATCGCCGCGGGTCAGCGCTTCGCGCAGAAAAATCGCGTGCGCCAGCGCTGGGTCCTGCAGCTGAAAAGTCACCGGTCGCTTCTCGACCAGCACCAGCCCGAACAGGCTGACCTGCTCATAGGCGACCACGCAGCCGCGCTTTTTCGACCAGTGCGCATCGCGGCAGCTGGCGCGCAGCAGATGCGCGGCCTGCTGCTCGATCCACAGCGGCTCAACGCGCGCATTCATCATGCCCCACACGCGCCCGCCCACATCGAGAATCTGCGCCGAGAAAATCCAGCTCGGCGGAATTTTGGACAAGGCCGAACCAGGGAACACATGGAACTTGCGCTCGCGCGTGCTGCGAAACACGCCCTTCTCATCCTTGTGACCGACCTGGGTCGGCAGGCCGGCGAGCAGGCTGCGATGAACCGATTCGAAAATCGCCTCGCCCTTGTCGACCGGCTTTGCGTCCTGCGCGGACGACTGCCTGTCGTTGTTGGCAACCTCCGACGGCCGCGCTTGCGCAACTTTCACCGAGGCCTTTACTGCCGCAAGAGCCGGCGCACGCCGACTGCGTCCACGCTGTGCCGATCGCTGCGGCGAGCCCGAAGCCGCGGCGTTCTCTTGCACCGCTGCGGAACCACCGTGCCGCCAACCGAGCTCCTGCACCACCAGCAACAGCTGCCGATGCAGCTCGCGCCATTCGCGCATGCGCATAAAACTAAGAAAATGCCGCGAGCACCAGTCGCGCAGCTTCGACTGGGTCAGTTCTTCATGCACGTCATGGTAGGCGCGCCACAAGTTCAGCACGCCAACGAAATCGGATTTGGGATCGGCAAACAGCGCATGCGCTGCATCGGCCTGCTGGCGCGCCTCGGCCGGACGCTCACGCGGGTCCTGCACGCTGAGAAAACTGACGATGGTCAGCACTTCGCGCAGGCTGTGCAGCTTCTCGCCTTCGACCAGCATGCGCGCCAGCTGCACATCGATCGGAATTTTTGCCAGCGTGCGGCCGATCGCGGTGAGCTTGCGTGCCTCGTCGATCGCCGAAATTTCGGCGAGTCGCCGGTAGCCATCCGCGACCACGCGCGGATCGGGCGCGTCGAGAAACGGAAAATCCTCGACCTCGCCGAGCTGCAGCGCGAGCATGCGCAGAATCACGTTGGCCAGCGACGATCGCAGCAGCTCGGGATCGGCAAACGCCGCGCGGCTGACGTAATCGGCCTCGTCGTACAGGCGATAACAAATGCCCGCCGCCACGCGTCCGCAGCGCCCCTTGCGCTGGTCGGCTGCGGCCTGCGCAATCGGCTCGACGTGCAGACGCTCGAGCTGGCTGCGCTGGCTGTAGCGCTTTACCCGCGCCGTGCCGGTGTCGATCACGTAGCGAATGCGCGGCACGGTAAGCGACGTTTCAGCCACATTGGTCGCCAGCACGACGCGGCGCTTGTTACCTGGCTTGAATACACGATCCTGATCACCCGCCGACAGCCGCGCATACAGCGGCATGATCTCGGTTTCGCGATATTGCCGTCGCGACAGCAGCAGATGCGCGTCGCGAATTTCGCGTTCGCCGGGCAGAAAAACCAGCACGTCGCCGCGCGGATCGTCGTGCGTTATTTCATCCAGCACGGCGGCGACATGTTCGGCGCTGCCCTGCTGCATGTCGCGCGTGCCGTGCTTATGATCCGACGATGAGCCCATCTGATCGAGCGAGCGCCAGCGCACCTCGACCGGAAACGCACGGCCTTCCACCGACACCACCGGCGCGTCATCGAAGTGCTCGGCGAAGCGCGCGGTATCAATCGTTGCCGAGGTGACGATGATCTTCAGCTCGGGGCGCTTCTTGGTCAGCCGTTTCAGATAGCCCAGCAAGAAGTCGATGTTGAGGCTGCGCTCGTGTGCCTCGTCGATGATGATGGTGTCGTAAGCGCTGAGCCACGGGTCGCCCTGCGTCTCGGCCAGCAGAATACCGTCGGTCATGAACTTGATCAGGCTGCGCTCCGATACCTGGTCGTTGAAGCGCACCTGGAAACCGACGATCTCGCCGAGCGGCGTGTTCAGCTCCTCGGCCACGCGCCGCGCGACCGAGCGCGCAGCGAGGCGGCGCGGCTGCGTGCAGCCGATCATGCCGGCTTCGCCGCGACCAGCAGCAAGACAGAGTTTGGGGAGCTGCGTGGTCTTGCCTGATCCGGTTTCGCCGGCAATCACCACCACCTGATGCTTGCGTATCAGTTCGACGATATCTTCGGCGCGCGCGCTGATCGGCAGCGACTCGTCCAGCGTGACGGCCGGTTTGGCGGCCACGCGAGCGCGGCGTCTTGCCGCGGATGCTTCGATGTCCGCCGCCAGCGCGATCATCCTGTTTTCATCGGGCCGACGCGAGAGCGCACGCCAGCGCCCCAGCAGCCGACCGAAATCACGGCTGGAAACGTCATCCAGCGCACGACGCTGGTCGCGCAGACGGCGATCAGGGTGTGCGTTGGCAGCGGGCGGGGAAACATCATTCATCGGACCGCACATCATAGCCGGTGACTATCGCCGGCATCGCAACGATTCATTTCCTTCGCTCACGCCAAATCGTTATTGTGGACACCCTGGATTCAACTTTTAAAAGGCAGACACCATGTCCATTTCCATCGGTATCGACAAGAAAGACCGCGAAACGATCGCCAAGCATCTGTCAAAGCTGCTGGCGGACACGTATTCGCTGTACCTGAAAACCCACAGTTTCCACTGGAACGTCACCGGGCCGCAGTTCAACAGCCTGCACGCGATGTTCGAGACGCAGTACAACGAGCTGTGGCTAGCGGCCGACGAAGTGGCCGAACGCATTCGCACGCTCGACGTCGCGGCGCCGGGTTCCTATAGCCAGTTCGGCAAGCTCACGTCGATCAAGGAAGAAGCCGGCGTGCCGGAATGGAAGGAGATGGTTGCCCAGCTGGTCGAGGGCCACGAGATCGCCGCCCACACCGCCCGCGAAACCATCAAGGCAACAGACGGCCCGGGTGACGAAGGCACCGCCGACATGGTGACCGGCCGCCTGAAGGAGCACGAAAAAACCGCCTGGATGCTGCGCTCTTTGCTCGCCTGAGCCTCACTCGTTAGCCAGCATAAAAAAAGCGCCTTCGACAGGCGCTTTTTTTATGGCGGGTTTCGTCCAGCGCGCGGATGGCCTGCCGGTGATTCAATGATCCTTACGGTTTTGCCAGCCAGGCGGCCTGCTCGTTTCGTTGGCGGGCAGACGATAACGCTCGTTGGCATAGGCCCAGCTGGGCCACAGCGCATGCGCCAGCGTCAGGCTGGCGAAGGCCGCGTCCACCGGCACGGAGGTCAGCACCTCACCCTGCGGCTGATAGGCGAACTGCATCGGCGCACGCTGTGGCTGCAGCACCATCAGCTGCTCGCCGCCGAGCGGATTGCGCCGCAGATAGCCGTAGTTGTCGCCGTACTGCATGATCGCGCGGTCCGGTTCGCGCTGCGTGAGGTCGGCACCCAGCATGGGATGTTCGCTGCTGATGCCGATCAGGGACAAAAGCGTCGGCGCCAGATCGACCTGGCTGACGATATGTTCGTCGCGCTTTACCGGCACACCGGCGCCAAGAATCAGCGCAGGAATATGAAAGTGGGTCACCGGCACCAGGCTGGCGCCGAACACGCGTGAATCATGGTCGGCCACGATCAGAAAAACCGTGTGACTCCAGTACGGCGACTTCTTCGCGCGCTCGAAGAATTGGCCGATCGACCAGTCGGCATAGCGCACGGCGTTTTCCGCGCTGGCCGGATTGCCCACCAGCGGCACGCGGCCGGCCGGATATTCCCACGGCGTGTGGTTGGACACGCTGAAGGCCAGGGTAAAGGTCGGCTTGTCGCCGTCCTGCATCAATCGCTGGTGCAGCTCGTTGAACATGTCCTCGTCGGAGGCGCCCCACGAACCGACGAAGCCCGGCTTGGTCTCGAAGCGCGCGCTGTCGATCACATCATCGAAACCGTTGCCGTAAAAAAACGAGCGCATATTGTCGAAGTGCGCTTCACCGCCGTAGACAAAGCGCGTGTGATAGCCGAAGTGATCGAGCAGCGCGGCGATGGTGAAGAAGTTGCTCTGGCTGCGCGGCAGCTTGAGCACGGCCTCGGCCGGCGTCGGCATAAAGCCGGTGGTCACCGCCTCCAGGCCGCGGACCGATCGCGTGCCGGTGGCGTAGGTGCGAGCGAGGTACCAGCCCTGCTTCGACAGCGCATCGAGCTGCGGCGTATAGCCGTCGCCACCCAGGCTGCCGACGTACTGCGCGCCCAGGCTTTCTTCCAGCACGATGACCAGATTCATCGGTTTGTCGGGCGTCGCCGTGGCCTGCTGGTGATGCAGGCTGGGGTACTTCGGGTCCGTCATCGGACCATCCAGCCCTGCCGCTTGCCGCACGATGGACTGCATCTGCGGCTCGGGCATTTTGCCGTAGACCGCCGCGGCCGAGCGTTCGTTGTTGAGCGCCCGTGCCGCATTGAGCACGCTGTAAAGCGAATCAAGCGACAGCGTATTGATCATGCTGTCGCTGCTGAAGGCGACCTCGGATGCATTCAACGGGCGGTGCTGCAAGGTGCCTCGACCGGCGAGAAACAGCAGCGCGAACAGCACCACCGTCATCACCGGCCGCAGCCAGCCGCGCATGGGCAGCGCATCCGGGCGGCGCGTTGGCAGCAGCTTGAAACCCAGCCAGCCGAGCAGAATCAGCACCAGCAGGGCCGCTCCCACCACCAGCTTGTAGCCATGCCACAGCATCGCCGTGACTTCGTGCGGGCTGGTCAGGTACTCGAAATACAGGCGGTTGGGACGGGTGTCGTACTCGATAAGGAACTGCGGCGTGGATACCTCCAGCAGCACAAACAGCAGCCACCAGAAGCGAAACCACCAGCTCGCCACGCGTGTGGGCCACGTCCGGTGACCCAACCACGGCGACAGCAGCGCCGGCCACGCAATCACCATTGCCAGCAGTGACAGATCGATACGCCAGCCGCCCAGCAGCACCGGCCACAACCCGCCGGCGGCATCCACGCGAGTCCATTGCCAGACGCACAGGCCCAGCCGGCTGAGTGTGAGGAAAACCAGGGTGATCAGTAAAAAGCGTAGCGTGAGATGGCGCAGAGGAAATGTCCGGCGAAGCCTTTCGGCGTTGGGCGAAATGCGTGAAACGGGCGTGAACCTTACACTACCTCACCGAGGTGTTGGACTGGCCGCGGCGTCGCGCTTCGTCGAGCGCGCTTTCCACAAACACCTGGCGATTTAAACTCGCTATCGTAGGCCAGGCGCCGGTCCGCCGAAACCGTCGGCAGAAGCCGCCGGCTGAGCTTGCGCTGACCACCTGTCACATCATTGGTTGAGCCCGCTGCCCTGCATTGGGTAAGCTTCCGGAGCTTTTGCGCTTTTGACGCAGGTTTCTTCAGGAATTTTTTTGAGCGCCACGGCAGCAAACCAAGACAGCAAATACCCGCTCCTCTCCGCCCTGCTTATTGCACTGGTGGTGGCCGCGCTGAATATCGGGCTTTGGTGGTGGGGCAACTTGCCCAACGGACCAGGTGATTGGCACGGCAAAATCGGCGGCCTCGCCTACTCCGGTTTCCAACGCTACCAGAATCCGTTCAACCACGATTTCCCGAGTGACGAGCAGATCGATGGTGATCTCAAACTGCTTAGTCGATATACCTCGAGCATAGCCACATACAGCATGCTCGAGAATCCGCAGGTCGTTCGGCTGGCAGAAAAAAACGGCCTGAAGGTGCTGGCCGGCGCGCAGATTCTCAAAGGTGACCAAGGCAATGAGGACGAAATTGATGCCCTGATTGCTCAGGCGCACCGGTACCCCGGCACGATTGATCGAGTCGTTGTCGGCAACGAAGTGCTATTCCGAAACGACAAGACGCCTGAACAAATGATGGCCTATGCCGACAGGGTGCGCGCCGCCGTGCATCAGCCGGTATCGATCGCCGAACCCGAATACATCTGGCTGAAGTATCCCGAGCTGGCCGACCACGTCGACTTCATCACCATCCATCTGTTCCCCTTCTGGAACGGCGTAACCGTATCCAGCGGACAAGACGGCAAGTCCGATGCCGTCGCTGCGGCGCTCGGCGCTTACCATGCGATCCAACAGCGCTTTCCGAACAAGCACATTGTGGTCGGCGAGGTCGGCTGGCCGTCCGCCGGCGATCGCCAGAAACAGTCGTATCCGTCGATCTCCAATGAGGCAATCTTCGATCGCCTGTGGCTCAACGAAGCCAAGAAAGAGAATATCGATTACTACCTTTTCGAAGCCTTCGACCAGCCATGGAAGGAAGGTCTCGGTGAAGGCCGCACCGGCGCCTACTGGGGCGTATTCAACGCCGATCGCCAGCTGAAGTTTCCGCTGACCGGTTCGATCATCGAAGACACCAGCTGGCCGTGGAAGGCGCTGGCCGCCAGCCTGCTCGCGCTGGTGCCGATGATCTGGTTTGCGCGCCGATTCAGCCGCTTCAAGCCGATGGGCCGGCTGTTTTTCTGCGCGCTGATCCAGCTGGCCTGTGGCCTGCTGACGTGGTCGGCGACGCTGCCGTTCAACTTCTATCTGAGCTGGATCGACTGGACCATGCTGGTGCTGTTGTTCCCGGCGCAGATCGCGATCCTGGCGATTCTGCTGATCAACGGCTTCGAGTTCACCGAGGTGCTGTGGCGCCGCCAGTGGGTGCGCAGCGCCGGCATGCTGCGGCCGGATCGTCCGGAGAAGCAGCCGTTCGTCTCGATCCATCTGGCCTGCTACAACGAGCCGCCGGAGATGGTGATCATCACCCTCGATTCGCTGGCCGCGCTGGACTACGCCAACTTCGAAGTGCTGGTGATCGACAACAACACCAAGAACCCGGACGTATGGAAGCCGGTGCAGGCCTACTGCGAGCAGCTCGGCAAGCGCTTCCGCTTTTTCCATCTGGAACCGTGGCCCGGCTTCAAGGCCGGCGCGCTGAACTTCGGCCTGAAGGAAACCGACCCGGCCGCTGACGTGGTCGCGGTGATCGACGCCGACTACGAAGTGCGCAGCGACTGGCTGGCCACGCTCACCGGCCACTTCCACGATCCGAAGGTGGCCGTGGTGCAGTGCCCGCAGGCGCACCGCGAATTCGAGAACAACACCTTCCGCCGCATGACCGCATGGGAATACGACGGCTTCTTCCGCATCGGCATGCATCACCGCAACGAGCGCAACGCGATCATCCAGCACGGCACCATGACCATGGTGCGGCGCTCGGCGCTGGAAGGTACGGGCGGCTGGTCGGAGTGGACGATCTGCGAGGACGCCGAGCTCGGCCTGCGCTTGATGCATTCGGGCTACGACCTGGTTTACGTTGATGAGCTGATGGGCAAAGGCCTCACGCCCGCCGACTTCAAGGCGTACAAGAGCCAGCGCTACCGCTGGGCGTTTGGCGCGATGCAGATCCTCAAGGGTCGCTGGCGCTGGATGACCAAGGCCGGCCCGCTGTCCGGTGGCCAGCGCTTCCACTTCCTCACCGGCTGGTTCAGCTGGTTCGCCGATGCGTTGCATCTGCTCT
>Ga0302313_10000350_pt1 | contig 42122 bp, 33 predicted proteins | sample III_Palsa_N2_2_FD_200454 | JGI IMG/M metagenome (GOLD analysis project Ga0302313, IMG submission 200454) | Peat permafrost microbial communities from Stordalen Mire near Abisko, Sweden - III_Palsa_N2_2 | ecosystem: Environmental > Terrestrial > Soil > Palsa > Peat permafrost | place: Sweden...
ATTTCGCTCGCCGAACTGGGTTTGATGCCAATACGGATAGGCCTTGACCGGCTTGCTCGCGGCATCGAGCGTAGCAACCTGCTCGGCGGTGAGGTTCCAGCCGACGGCGCCAAGATTCTGCCGCAGCTGAGCCTCGTCCCGGGCGCCGATCACCACGGTGGCTACGGTCGGACGCTGTAGCAGCCAGTTCAGCGCCACCTGGGGCACCGTCTTATCGATTTCCTTCGCCACGACCTCGAGCGCATCCACCACCGTGTAGAGATATTCATCGTCGACCGGCGGGCCGGCCTCGCTGGTCTTGTGCAGCCGACTATTGGCCGGCAACGGCTCGCCGCGGCGGATCTTGCCGGTGAGCCGGCCCCAGCCAAGCGGACTCCACACCACCGCACCGACACCCTGGTCCACGCCCAATGGCATCAGCTCCCACTCGTAGTCGCGGCCAATCAGCGAGTAGTAGGCCTGATGGGCGATATAGCGCGGCAGGTTGTGGCGATCGGCCGCGGCGAGCGACTTCATCAGATGCCAGCCGGAGAAGTTGGAGCAGCCGATATAGCGAATCTTGCCCGCCCTGATCAGATCGTCCAGCGCGGAAAGCGTCTCTTCCACTGGCGTCATGGCGTCAAAGCCGTGCAATTGGAACAGATCGATGTGATCGGTCTGCAGCCGGCGCAGCGCGCCCTCCACCGCGTCGATCAGATGAAAGCGCGAGGAGCCGACGTCGTTAGGCCCGTCGCCGGAGCGGAACGTGGCCTTGGTCGAAATCAGCGCTTCGTGGCGACGCCCCTTCAGCGCGGCGCCAAGCACTTCCTCCGACGCGCCGCCGGAGTAGATATCGGCGCTGTCGAACAGGGTGACTCCCGCGTCGAGGCAGATGTCGATCAGCCGCTTGGCATCCTCGACCTGGGTATTACCCCAGGCCTGGAAAAATTCGCCCTTACCGCCAAAGGTGCCGGTGCCAAAGCTGAGCGCTGGCACGCGAAAGCCGGAACGGCCGAGTTGTCTGTAGTCCATGGGGGATCCTTTTTTGCTGGGGGAATGGGTAATGGGAAACGGGGAGAGCCAAACTCGCTGGTGAAGCGCAGTCAAACGCGCTATCTCTAAGTCCGTCATATCACCATGCGTTCGCCCGCGGCGGGAAGCAAGGGCCGTGGGTATGTATGACTTTTCTTTCATGTTGCGTTGCGTCATGGAAGCGTAGACTCCATTGGCCTGCCACATGCAGGCCCACCACTTCTCCATGCCACATGCCTGACGCCTCCTACGCCCCCTCTCTTTCCCATACGAGCGCCGAGCCACGCCGTTTCAGCGTGATCGGTCCGATTCTCAGCACGGTGGCTTTTACCTTCTTCACCTATCTCACCATCGGCCTGTCGTTGGCGGTGTTGCCCGGGTTCGTGCACAGCACGCTCGGTTTTGGCGCGGTGGTGGCGGGGCTGTCGATCAGCATGCAGTACGTGGCCACCTTAGCCAGCCGCGCTCGCGCAGGCCACATGGCCGACACCCGTGGACCGAAGCGCGCGGTTCTGACAGGCCTAGCAATGTGCGGTGTCAGTGGGCTGCTGCTGATGCTCGGCGCACTGGCGGCAGCAATCCCCGCGCTGAGCCTGGGCCTGATTCTCATCGCACGACTGGCCCTGGGCTGCGCTGAAAGCTGCGTCGGTACCGGCGCCATCGCCTGGGGCATGGGCCAGGTCGGGCACCAGCATACGGCGCGAATCATCTCTTGGAACGGCGTGGCGACCTACGGTGCCATCGCTGCCGGCGCCCCGCTCGGCGTGCTGATCGCGCACAGCTTTGGCTTCGCCGCCATTGGTGCCGTGTCGCTGATCATGATGGTGATCGCCTTTCCACTGGCCCGGCGCAAGCGCGCCACGGCCGTCGCCGTTGGCGAACGCTCCTCGATTCGCAGCGTGGCCGCGCGCGTGGTGCCGCACGGCATCGGCCTGGCGCTGGGCTCGCTCGGCTTCGGCTGCATCGCCACTTTCATTACCCTGCTCTACATTACCCATGGCTGGACCGGCGCGGCGCTGACGCTGAGCATCTTCGGCGTGATGTTTGTCGGTACGCGCTTCGTGTTTGGCAACATGATCAACCGTGTCGGCGGCTACCGTGTAGCCATGGTGTCGTTTGCGGTCGAGGCGATCGGCCTGGCCACACTCTGGCTGGCCAGCGACATGCGCCTGGCCGCCGTAGGCGCGGCGGTGGCGGGAATGGGGTTTTCGCTGGTATTCCCCGCCCTGGGGGTGGAAGCCGTCAACCGCGTGCCGGAAAACAGTCGCGGCGCCGCCATCGGCGTGTTTTCGGGCTTTCTTGATGTTGCCATGGTTGCCGTCGGACCGCTCGGTGGCTGGATCGCGTCGGGTATGGGCTTCAGCAGCGTCTATGGTTTCGCTGCGCTGGCCGCCGTGGTGGCCATAGCATTGACGCTGCTACTGAAAACCCAGGCCGAGCGTCGCTTGAGCAAGGCTGCCGGGTGAGCATTTCACGGATCACAGCGAGTTGAGCTGCCGCTCGACAGCAGATCGAAGGCACGCATGGCGCACACGCTGGCGCCTTCACTCCACACGTCGACGAAATACGCTTTAATACGCGCAGCAGACTTGATGTGGATGGTGCAACGCGTGGCCTCTGAGATTGAAGAGCGGCGCATGGACGTAGCCGATTTGGAAATCGGCATGTTCGTGTGCCGGCTGGACCGGCCCTGGGAAGAAACCTCTTACCCGTTGCAGGGTGTGGAGCTGTTGACCGAGGAAGATCTCGGCACCATCCGTGAGCTTTGCGAATACGTCTTCATCGACGCGCGACGGCAGATCTCGATGGAACGACCCACGGCGCTCACCCGCACCCGGCTTGACGAATCGCGTTTCGACGGATCGATCAAATACGAAAACAAGGCGCAAGTTCACGAGGAAGCGCCGCGCGCCCGCGAAGCGTTCAACAACGCCACCGCGATGGTCGACCGCATTTTCGAGGACGTCACCAGCGGCCGCGAGCTGTCGGTGGAACACGTCGAGAATGCCGTGCGTCCGCTGGTCGCAAGCGTTTTGCGCAGCGCGGATGCATTTTTCTGGATCGAGGGCCTGAAAGGTCACGACAGCTATTCCTACAGCCATGCCATCGGCTGTAGCGCGTTGGCCGCGGCCTTCGGCCGCCATATGGGTTTTGCCGAAGACACCATCATCAGCCTGGCCGCCGGCGGCCTGCTGATGGATATCGGCAAGACCAAATTGCCGCAGTCCCTGCTCCAGGGCACCGGCAAGCTGACCCCCGCCAAGTGGACAAAGCTGAAGTCGCACGTGGCGCGCGGCATGAAGATTGTCGACGAGTCGGGTATCACCGATCAGGACGTGCTCGATATCGTGCGCACCCATCACGAGCGCATGGACGGCAGCGGCTACCCGGACGGCCTGGCCGGCGACCTGATCCCGATTACCGGGCGCATGCTCGGCATCATCGACGCTTACGACGCCATGATCAGCCCTCGCCCCTACCGTGCCGCCATTTCCCGCCATCAGGCGCTGCGCCAGATCTACGCCGGTCGCGATACGCTTTTCCAGACCGAACTGGTCGAGCAGTTTCAGGTGTGCCTGGGCGTCTACCCCACCGGCTCGCTGGTCGAGCTGAGCACCGGCGAGGTGGCCGTCGTGATGGCGCAGAACCAGGTGCGCCGCCTGCGCCCGAAGGTGGTCATCCTCACCGACGCGGAAAAGCAGCCGGTGAACGATTTTCGCCAGCTCGATCTGATGAATCAGGGTGACGTAGTGAAGCCTTCACCCAAGGACAAGAAAAAGGTTCCAAGCACCGTCACGCGCGTCATCGACATCGTGCGCAGCCTGACCTCCGGCGACTACGGCATCAACGCCGCCGAGCTGTTTCTGCATTGATGAGGATTCCCGAGCGATGATGAATCGGGAACCCCTCTTTGCAGCGATCCAGACGCAGGCGGAACTGGCCGCGGCCGAAGCGAGCAGCTTCGCCGTCGTTATCGTGCGGGTGCGCGGACTGCGTGATATCACGCTACGCTTCGGCTATGCCCAGGGTGAGCAGGCCGAGGAACGCGCCCGCGTGCTGATCGAGCAGTCCGTGCGTCCAGTGGACCACGTCTTCCGCGCCGGCGACGACAGCTTCGCGCTGATCCTTCCTGGCATGCGTCATCAAAACCATACTTTGCTCGCGGCGACACGGCTGATTCGCGCTTTCGAGCTGCCGATGAACGCCGGCACGACGCCGTGGCACGGCCACGCCATCATGGGCATTGCGCTCTATCCACAGGACGGCACGGATGCTGACGCCCTGTGCCGACATGCGGAGATGGCGCTGGACGAAGCGATGCGCCGCGGCGACCAGTTCGCGTTCTACCAGCCGCAGGACAAGCAGGTAGAGATCGTCCACGAAGAGCTCCGCGACGCAATCGATACCAATCGCCTGCGCGCGTATTTTCAGCCCGTACGGGACCTGCAGCGTCATCGGGTGGCGGGCGTCGAATCGCTGGCACGCTGGACCAGCGAGCAGCACGGCGACGTATCGCCCGCCAACTTCGTGCCTTTCGCCGAACAAAGCGATCTGATCTCGGCGCTGACCCGCTGGAGCATCAACGCGACGCTGCGCCATGCTGCACCGTTGCGCGGTGCGCCAGGGCTGACGTTTGCGATCAATTTTTCGCCTCGCGTGTTTTCCAAGTCCGGCATCGTCGAACAGCTGATGGACGCGCTGGACATCTGGGGCGTGCCACCTACCAGCATCATCGCCGAGGTGACCGAAACCGCCCTGGTCAATGATCTCGAGTCGAGCTTGAGGGTACTCGCCCGGCTGCGCGATCGCGGCGTCGGCATCGCCATCGACGACTTCGGCACGGGCTATGCCTCGATCGCCTACCTGCGCAAGTTTCCGGCGACCGAACTGAAGATCGACCAGTCGCTGATCGCCGACATGCGCGACGACGTGCAGACCGCCAAGCTGGTTCGCGCGATCGTCAACATGTCCCACCATATGGATCTGACGGTGGTCGCCGAGGGCGTGGAAGATCAGGTTACGCAGGATCTGCTGGCCGACATGGGCTGCGACTACGGCCAGGGTTATCATCTGGGACGACCGGAGCCGGCCGCCGATTTCGTGGCGCGTTTCAAGGCGATGCCGACCCTTTCGGCATCCGAACAACTCCGGCCGGACAACACATGAGCCGAAGCGCGGACGGCAAGCCTGGCCAACCGCTTTGCGGGTCCTCCCATGGCTGTCGCTGAGGCGCGCCGTTTCGGGTTCGCGCTGGAACGTGTCGGCAAACGCTACGGCGCGGTGATCGCGTTGAATCAAGTCGATATCGATTTCGCCGCAGGCAGCACCACCGCTCTGATCGGCAGCAGCGGCTCAGGCAAGTCGACCGTGCTGCGGCTGCTGCTGGGGCTGGACTATCCCGACGAGGGTACGGTTCGCGTCGACAGCCAGTCGCTGGATCCATCACGGGTGCTGGAACTGCGACGGCGCGTCGGCTACGTGATCCAGGAGGGCGGACTGTTTCCGCATCTGACCGTATCCGGCAACCTGGCCCTGCTGCCACGGTATCTCGGATGGCGCGCACAGCGGGTCCAGGAGCGCGCGGAAGAGCTCGCGGCGTTGACCCATCTGCCGCTCAACGTACTCGAGCGCTATCCCGCCGAGCTGTCCGGCGGACAGCGCCAGCGCGTGGCGCTGATGCGCGCGCTGATGGCCGACCCCGATGCGCTGCTGCTGGACGAACCGCTCGGCGCGCTCGATCCCATCGTACGGCACGAGCTGCAGGACGAGCTGAAGCGCATTTTCGCGCAGCTCGGCAAGACGGTGATCATCGTCACGCACGACCTGGCCGAAGCCGCCTGGTTCGCCGACCGACTGGTACTGATGCGCGACGGCGGCGTCGTGCAGGACGGCACGCTGCAGGCGCTGCTCGATCGCCCCGCCGATCCCTTCGTCACCCGCTTTGTCGAAGCGCAGCGTCGCCTTCCCGAGATGCGATCGTGAGCGCGCTGATGCGTTGGTGCGCCGCACTGCTGGTGCTGCTGATCGTGCCGACATTCGTGCAGGCTAAGCCGGTGCGCATCGGCTCGAAGGTGTTTACCGAATCGGTGATCCTGGGCGAACTGGCCAAGGCCACTGCGCAGCAGGCCGGCGTCGACGCCGTGCACCAGCGCGAGCTGGGTGGCACCAGCGTGCTGTGGAAGGCGCTGCAGCAGGGCGATATCGACGTCTATTCCGAATACACCGGCACCATCACCCACGAATTGCTGAAAAACGTGGCGCCCGATGCCGACATACCTACCCTGCGCGCGCGGCTGCAGCCACTGGGCATCGGCATCACCGATTCGCTGGGCTTCAACAACACCTATGCGCTGGGCATGCTGGCAGACAAGGCGGCGCAGCTGCATATCAGCCGCCTGTCCGATCTGGTCGCGCATCCCGAACTGCGCTTCGGCTTCTCCAACGAGTTCATCGATCGCGCGGACGGCTGGCCCGGCATTCGCCAGCGTTACGGATTGCCGCAGGCACAGGTGCGCGGACTCGACCACGCGTTGTCGTATCGCGCGGTAGCCAGCGGCGCGGTCGACGCCATCGACCTCTACAGCACCGACGCGGAAATCCCCTACTACCATCTGCGCACGCTGGACGACGATCGCCACTATTTTCCGCGCTACGAGGCGGTATACCTGTATCGGCTGGCGCTTGCGCAAAGCGCGCCACGCTTCGTCACCGCGCTGCAAAAGCTCGCCGGCCGCATCGACGAAAACACCATGCGGCAGATGAACGCCAAGGTGAAGCTGCAGGGTATGAAAGAAGATGTCGTGGTGGCCGCATTTCTCGGCATCCGCGCCGATACCAGCGCCGACAAGGGCCTTGCCGCACGACTGCTGCAGACGAGCATCGAGCACATCAAGCTGGTGATGCTGTCGCTGGGGCTGGCCGTGCTGCTGGCGATTCCACTGGGCATTCTAGCCGCTCGGCTGAAGCGGCTGGGGCAAGTGGTGATCGGGTTAACCGGCATTCTGCAGACCGTGCCGTCGCTGGCGATGTTCGTTTTCATGATCCCGGTGTTCGGCATCGGTACCTGGCCGGCCGTCGCCGCGCTGTTCCTGTACAGCTTGCTGCCGATCGTGCGGAACACGCACGCGGGCCTGGCCGGCATTGCGCCGGAACTGCGTGAATCGGCCGCGGCCATGGGCCTGCCTCGCGGCGTGCGGCTGCGCCGAATCGAGCTGCCGCTGGCGACCCGTTCGATCCTCGCTGGCATCAAGACCGCGGCGGTGATCAACGTGGGCACGGCAACGCTGGCTGCGCTGATTGGCGCCGGCGGCTACGGCCAGCCGATACTCACCGGTATTCGACTAGACAACATTGGCCTGATTCTGGAAGGGGCCATTCCGGCGGCGATTCTGGCATTGCTGGCACAAGGGATATTCGAAGGCATCGAACGCTGGCTGACCCCACGCGGGCTGCGGCTGCAGGCGCGGCAATAGTCGTAGCGGTTGCTGATGTCGCAGGGCTGCCGCATGACGAAACCGGCCCCGTCGCGCATGCGACCATCGGTTATTCGAATCAAGGTTCAACGCATGCAGCACGACCGTAAAACTTACTCGCCCCGCATCGCCATCATCGGCGCCGGAATGGCGGGCATCAGCTGCGCGCACGCGCTGCAGCAGCAAGATCTTGCTGTCACACTGTTCGATAAAAGCCGCGGCATCGGCGGCCGTCTCGCTACCCGACGCACCGATGGAGGCGACAGCTTCGACCATGGCGCGCAGTACATCACCACGCGCTCGGCCGATTTCAGCGCTTTCATCGACAGGCTTCGACATGACGGCGCTGCGGGCGAATGGCAGCCGCGCCTGGGCACCGACGCGGAGCATCACCCGTGGTTTGTCGGTACGCCCGGCATGAGTGCGCTGTTGAAACCGCTGGCGGAAAAGCTCGACATCCGCCTCAGCACGACAGTCAGCACGCTGGAGAAAAGCGGAAATGCCTGGCAACTGCACGGGGCCGACGGCGCACTGTCCGAACCGTACGACGTGGTGATCAGCACCGCGCCGCCCGTGCAAACGCGTGCGCTTTTTGCAGACGACCCGTTAATGCAAACCTCGCTGGATGCGGTAAGCATGGCGCCTTGCTGGACGCTGATGATCGCGTTCACCGCGCCGCTCGATGTGGACTTCGACGCGCGCCGTTTCGCCACTGGCGCCATCTCCTGGCTGGCACGGCAGGCGTCGCGGCCCGAGCACGGCGGGAATCGCCACGCCTGGGTGGTTCATGCGGGTGCCGAGTGGAGCGCCGAGCATCTGGAGCTGACGCCCGAGCAGGCAGCAAGCGCGATGCAGCAGGAGCTGGCTCGCGCCGTTGGTCAGGCATTGCCAGACACTATCGTCGTCCAGGCACACCGCTGGCGCTACGCGATGACCTCGCAGGCGCTTGGCCAGCCTTTTCTCGCCAACACCGATCGCAGCCTGTTCGCCGGCGGCGACTGGTGCCTTGGCGCGAGCGTGGAATGCGCGTATCGGAGCGGTGTGGCGATCGCCGAAGCCGTCTCGACGAGGCTGCGCACCGACTGACCGCGCCGTTGCACGACTTTCATTCTGTCTGACGAAACACCGAATACCGCGGCAAATGGCCGTCCAAATATCGCTGTCGGTTGACAATCCGTATCGCTCGTGTCGACCATGGGCGTCTGCTTACTCCAAGAAACCACTTCTCATGTCCAAACAGCCCGCGCTGGCAATCGTCTACGAGCACCCCGAATGGTTCAAGCCGCTATTCGCCGCACTGGATCGCCGCAGCGTCGACTATCAGGCCTTTGCATTCGAGAACCACCAGTTCGACCTGTCCGAACGGCACGCGCCGGCGCCGGTCGTGTTCAGCCGTCTGGCGATGAGTTCGTTTCTGCGCCAGGACGAACACCCGATCTTTTACGCGCAGGCGCTGTACGCGCACTGGGAGTTGAACGGCGCGCACGTGATCAACGGCAGCAAGGCGCTGGCGATCGATGCGAACAAGGCGCGGCAACTTTCTGTCATACAGTCGCTGGGGCTGGATATTCCCGCGACCCGCGTGGTGCACCGCCAAGCCGACATCGTCGCTGCAACGCAAGGCCTGCGCTTTCCGGTCATCGTGAAGGTGAATATCGGCGGCTCGGGCGCCGGCGTGTCTCGCTACGACAGCGTTGACGAACTGAAGCTGGCCGTGGCGAATGGCAACACGCCCAAGGGCATCGACAGCGTGCTGCTGGTACAGGAATACGTGCCGGCGAAGGACAAGCACATGGTTCGCATGGAAACGCTGGACGGCAAGTTTCTTTATGCGATCTCGCTCAACACCGACGGCGGCACATTCGACCTCTGCCCTGCCGACGTGTGCATGATCGACAAGCCCACCGTTACCGTGCAGGAGTTCAAGCCCGATGCGCAGGCCATCAAGGCGGCCGAGGCGATTGCACGGGCATCAAACCTGGATATCGGCGGCATCGAATTCATGATCGACGAGCGCGACGGCGCGCGCCGCTTCTACGACATCAACGGGCTCTCCAATTTCGTGGCCGATCCGCTCAACGTGCTGGGCTGGGACCCGCACGAAAAGCTGGTCGACTATCTGATCAACGTCATCGCATCCCAGCGGGAGAAGGCAGCATGAAGTACGGATTCTGGGCACCTGTATTCGGCGGTTGGCTGCGCAATATCCGCAATGAAAACATGGAGGCGAGCTGGGACTATCTCAGCAAGCTGTGCATTCGCGCCGAGCAGATCGGTTACGATCTGACCCTGGTCGCCGAGCTGAATCTGAACGACATCAAGGGCATCAACGAACCGGCGCTCGACGCCTGGTCCAGCGCTGCCGCGCTGGCCGCGGTGACGAAAAAGCTGGAAATCATGGTCGCCGTGCGGCCGAATTTTCATCAGCCCGCGCTGTTCGCTAAGCAGGCCGCAAACATCGATCGCATCTCCGGCGGGCGGCTAGCGCTCAACGTGGTGTCGTCTTGGTGGGCCGACGAGGCCACGCAGTACGGCCTGCAGTTCGATCAGCACGACGATCGCTACGGCCGCACCAACGAATGGCTGCAGGTGGTCGACGGACTGTGGACGCAGACACCGTTCAATTTCAGCGGCGAGCGCTACCAGCTGAAGGATGCGATCTGCGAGCCCAAGCCGATCTCTTCACCGCGCCCAACCATCTACGCCGGCGGCGAATCCGAAGCGGCCAAGACCATGATCGCGCAGCGCTGCGACGCGTACGTCATGCATGGCGACGAGCCGGCCTTCATCGCCGAAAAAATCGCCGACATGCGCGCCCGCCGCGAACGCGAAGGGCTGCCGCCGATGGTCTACGGCATGGCGGCCTACGCCATTGTCCGCGACACCGAGGCCGAGGCGCTGGCCGAGGTCGAACGCATCACCGCACTGGACCCGGAAGCGGCCGGCTTCGCCAACTTCGAACAGTGGCTCTCCGGCACCCAGCTGGAGCGCGAGATGAAGATCAAGGAATACTCGGTTTCCAATCGCGGCCTGCGTCCGGGCCTGATCGGCACACCCGACCAGGTGCGCGCACGCATCGAGGAGTTCTCCGCGGTCGGTCTCGATCTGCTGCTGCTGCAGATGAGCCCGCAGCTGGAAGAAATGGAGCGTTTTGCCTCACAGGTGATTTCGCCCTCGGTCATGCACGCCTGACGCGGAGGAACCGAGAAGCTTTGGCAGACAGTGCCCCGCAGCGGCCGACCAGGACGTCGCGAACCATCCAGAGCCGATCAACTACCTGGTTCGTTTGAGCTACCTGCCTGCTTGATGGCTGTCGATGTGCCTTTCCCAGATTGATCGCAGAAGCTTCTCGAACATCGAGCCGCCAAAAACGCCGGTCAGCAGCTCGTGGAAGGTGTTCAAGAGCGCAACAAGAATGGTCGAGGCCTGCACGGCTTCTTGCTCGGCAAGGATGGTAGCCAGGCTCGCGAACTTGCCAGAATGGTGCTCGGGATCATGGGCATGGGCGAGGCAGGGATGATCTTCGGCCGCCAGCTCCAGGCTTCTTCGATATAGCGCGGCAACACCTCTCTCCTCAAACATGGGTTCGAGCGCTGCCTCCAGCTCCTGCCATATCGCTACAGCAAGAGCGGCTATCGCGCTCGGATCGGCACTATGACCGACCCGCGTGGCGAGCATCATGCGGATACCGTGTGGATCATCATTCCGCAACTTCATGCATGCATGACCCATGGAGAACGCGACACGCGCTCCTGCACGCGTTAATTAAATCGATTCAAGTGAGCACAAAGTACGCAAAAAGTAAAAATAGTTTTAAGTGCCGACGCATCAGACACAGTGGCGACATACTCATCGCCCGCACAGTACCGCAACCAAATGATCAACTCACGACGTCGACTCGGTTGCTACGCGGTAATCCATCGGCAGCGTGACGACGAATTCGCTGCCGAGATTTCGCCCGGCGCTGTTTCCCGTCACCGTTCCCTGGTGCGCCTCCACCAGTTCGCGAACCACGGCCAGCCCGATTCCGAGTCCACCGCTGGAGTGGTCGAGCGCACGCGCGTCCTGCACAAACAGGTCGAAGACGTGCGGCAACGCTTCGGCTGAAATGCCGATACCGTTATCGGACACAATGATTGCCATGGACCGGTCACGTACCACCAGCGCAAGCGCAATCTCACCGCCCTGCGGTGTGTACTTGGACGCGTTATCCAGCAAATTGCTGAAAATCTGCGTCAGCCTTACGCGGTCTCCCTGAAACTTCAACGGTGACGCGGGCAGTTCGACCGTTATCCGCTGACCTCTGGACTCCATGAGTGGACGGCAGGTCTCCAGCGCCAGCCTCAACACGCCGATGATGTCCACGCTGCTGCGCTCCAGCCGCAGCTTTCCTGTGCGGATACGCGAGCCATCGAGGAGGTCGCTGATCAGGCGCGACATGTGCGTTACCTGATCGTCAATAATCACCTGCAGGCGCGCCAGCGAGAGTTCATCGTTGGTCTGTCGATCGATCAGCAGGCTGGCGGCCAGACGTATCGGCGTCAGCGGATTGCGCAACTCGTGCGCCACCATCGCCATGAATTTGATCTGCTGGCGGTGCGCCTCGCGCGCATGAACCTCCAGCTCCTGCGCCGTGAGCGCCGCAATGACCAGTTTTTCATTGGCCTCGCGCAATTGGTTGAGCCGACCATCCTCGGCTGACGGCACCGACTCGTGATGCACCAACGGCATCAGATGCGCGGTGGCCGAACGCGGTCCTGGATCGCCGGAGAGCGTGCGGTCGTGAAACTGAAAACCGCCGGGCCCGCGGCCCTTGGCTTGGTACATGGCCACGTCGGCGCGATCGATCAGGGTTGCCATATCGAGGCCGTCTTCCGGATACATGGCAATGCCGACGCTGGCGGAGAGCTGCAGTTTCACGTCGCCCACGGAACTGGGCGCAGCGATGGCTGCGAGCAGTGCATCGGCGATGCGCGCCGCATCGGACGCCTGCGGAACATCGGTAAGCAGCACCAGAAACTCGTCGCCGCCATGCCGGCTGACGGTGTCCCCCTCCTGCAGCACCGACTCCAGCCGACCTGCCACCAGCTTCAGCACGGCGTCTCCGCCGGCGTGACCGAGCGCGTTGTTGATCTGCCGGAAGTGATCGAGGTCGATAAACAGCACGGCCAGCCGCGCGTTACGCTGGCTGGCAGACGTCATGGCCAGCGAGAGTCGATCGAACATCAGGGCGCGGTTGGCGGTATGCGTCAGTGCATCGCGCTGACTGGAATACGTGAGATCGCTGAGATTGGCGACCGCCGTTTCGGCAATCGCTTCGGCGCTCAGCACCGCCAGTACCAACCTGCCGTTGGCCTCGAGCATCTGCGCCACCCGATTGTTGCTGACTTGCGTCTGCACGTCCGACAGCTCCTGCCTCAGCCGCACCAGATCCACCCGCAGGTCATCGGCCTGCCCGTTGAGCGACGCAAGTGCTTGCGTGGCTTCAGCGACGGTGAGCGGATCGGTGCGGTCGATCATGGCATCGACGGCATGCTGCGGCGGCTATCCATCATCGGCGCCAGTCATGGGTCCATTCAAGACGTTGCGGCTGCGCGTCGGTCGACCGCCAAGCAGACCCTCGTAGCCCGCCAGCATGTCGTCGATCTTGATGCCATCGTCATCGATATGAAACAGATGCAGCGCGTTCGAATGCGCGCTGGCGCGAATCTTTACCACCGCCATCACCCGCTGCAGCCGGCCCTCGACCTCGATGTAGCGCTGCACGATGATCGCGTCGGTGAGAAACGCCGTGCCGTAGGGGCTGAAGCGCAGTTCGTTGTAGCGATCTTCCAGCTCGGAGGTCATCAGCACGGTGACACCGATATCGGTCAGCGCGGAGACCAGCCGCGACAGCGACTCGCGAAAATCCTCGCGAAACGTCGGCGCCAACGCCAGCTCGAATCCCGAGAGTGAATCAATCACTACGCGAGTCGCCTTGAGCCGACGAATCTCCGCAATCAGCAGCATCGCGATTTCATCGACCGAGAGCGCCAGCGAACGGGTGTCGATGACGCCGACCCGATCACTGTCGATCAGCTCGGCCAGCACGGGACCGCGTGATCGCTTGGGCCGCTGCTCGAACGCTGCAATGACGCCGGTCTCTCCGGCGCGCGCGCCTTCGGCAAGAAAGGCCGAGGCCAGAATACTCTTGCCCGAACCCGACGGCCCGGCGACCAGCAGCGAATAACCGCGCGGCAGACCGCCGCCCATCATCGCGTCAAGCTTCGGTACACCCATTTTCACCCGCTGTTCGGGGTCCAGCCCAGGCGACCGGTCAGTCAGCGGAGCCAGCGCGGGCGGCGCGAACACCTGAATGCCGCTGTCACTCATCCGGAACGTGTGCAGCCCCGGCAGCGACGGCTGACCACGCATCTTCATGATCTCCATCTTGCGCACCATCGAGTTGCTCTGCACGCTCTGACGCAGCCAGATCAGTCCATCGGCGACGGTGAATACCGGGCTGGGATCGTCATCGCTGAAGTACTCGCCCAGCAGGAACGTCGTGGCCTGCCAGGTTGTCATCAGCATGCCCAGCTGCTGGATGAACTGCTGCAGGCTGATAAAGGCATTGGCTTCGCCCTCACCGGCAAGGATCACCGAGCGGAACGAATCGACAAACACCAGCGACGGGCCGTGCGCTTCCACCTCGGCGACCATCCGTGCCAGTACCTTGGACAGATCACCGGTCGCGGTTTCTTCGGCAAGATTGATGAAGTGGATCGACTGACCGACTTTCTCGGTATCGAAGAATGCGAACTGCTGCTGATAGCGAAACATCTTCAGCGGCGGCTCGCCAAGCACGGTGAAATAAAGCGCAGGACGCTTCGGCGTGGCGAGCGCAAACATCATCTGATGCGCCAGCGTGGTCTTGCCCGAGCCAGGCGGGCCGGCGACCAGGTTGAATGAAAACTCAGGCAGACCGCCGCCGAATACCTCGTCAAGTCCGGGCACTCCCGTGGCAAGGCGATTGATAATGGCTTTAACCCGCGTCATGGAGTGTTGTCCTTCGCGGCAGTGCCGCTGGATGGCTTTTCCCACACCGACCGCAGCAACCGCTCGAACAGCGACCCGCCGATCAGGTGAGTAAGAAGATCATGAAATGTATTTAGCAGCGAAATAGTTGCAGCGAGCGCTTCGGCCGGCGTCTGCTGCGACAACGTGACATCCAGCCCGACGAAGTCGCCGGGGCGCAGCGAGCCTTCGTACGCCGTAACAAGGCAGGGATGGTCTACCAAGGTGAGATAGAGGCTGCGTTTGTACAAGGCGGCAACGCCTGGCTGGCCAATGATCGGCGCCAGAGCCACATCGACGTCCTGCCATATCAGCAGCGCAGCGGCGGCGATGGTTGGCGAGTCCGCACCCTCCCCTACTCGTCTGGCAAGCATGGCTTGGATACCGTGTTTGTCATTCGGCATCGGTGGCCCGGGCAGCACGTGATAGCACGCGCTTTATTCGCCCATACTACGCGTTATTCAATTTCTATATGACGTTTGATTTTTCGGCTTGCTATGTGACAAAACAGTTGGTCCGCAGCTCCGCGTTCGCCGGCACGCAGACGCAGCGTGCGCAGGTCCTCGCAACCGAACCATCGCTTGCGAGCCTGCGGCGGTCGCGTGAGACTGCCGGTTGAACCTCAGCCTGAGGACACATCATGAGCTTGGTCGAAACGCGACGCGAGCAACTGTTTCCCGCGCTGTGCGCCGTGCAGATAGCGGTGGCGCAGCGCTTTGCCACGGCGCCGCCGCAGAGATTCGGGCCGGGCGAAACGCTTTATACGCTTGGGGAGCGCCACGCGCCGGTATTCATCGTCACTGCCGGCGAAGTGCTGGTTAACCGCGGTCACAGCAACGGTGAGGATCAGCTCATCACCACCTTGCCGATCGGCGGCATCACCGGCGAAGTGAGCCAGCTTGGCGGCCGCTCTGCACTCGCCGAGGCGCGCGCGGGCGCGAACGGCTGTGAGGTGCTGCGCTTTGATACCCACCAGCTGCGCGCATTGATCGTCGGTTCGGCAGAAATCGGCGAAATCATCATGCGCGCCTTCCTACTGCGTCGCACGGCGCTGATCGCTGAAGGCGCGAACACGCTGCTCGCCGGTCGACCCGGCGAAGCAGCGCTGGTGCGGCTGCAGGGTTTTCTCACCCGCAACGGCCATCCCTATTCGTTGCTCGACGTGACGGACGGCGGCGAAGGCCAGGCGCTGGCAGAACGGTTCGGTGTGCGCGATGACGAGCTGCCCATCGTGCTATGCCCCAACGGCTCGCTGCTCAAGCATCCCGGCGAAGTCGATCTGGCCGCCTGCCTTGGCATGACGCCGGAGCTCGACCCCGACCGTATTTACGACGTGGCCGTGGTGGGTGCCGGCCCGGCGGGACTGGCAACAGCGGTTTATGCGGCATCCGAAGGCCTGTCGGTGCTGGTGCTGGACACGCGTTCGTTCGGCGGACAGGCAGGCGCGTCGGCACGCATCGAGAACTATCTGGGCTTTCCCACCGGTATTTCCGGCCACGCGCTGGCCGCGCGTGCGTTTACCCAAGCGCAGAAGTTCGGCGCCGAAATTGCCATTCCCGTCACCGTGAGCGAACTGGAATGCGGCGGCGACCAGCGCCAGCCCGGCGATCTATTTACGCTGCGGCTGGAGAGCGGCATCGGCATGCGGGCGCGCAGCGTGGTGGTGGCATCGGGCGCGCGCTACCGCCGTATCGACATCGAAAACCTGAGCCTCTTCGAAGGCGCCGGCGTGTCGTACTGGGCGTCGCCAGTGGAAGCCAAGCTGTGCGAGGGCGAAGACATCGCCCTGGTCGGCGCCGGCAACTCGGCGGGACAGGCGGTGGTTTTCATGGCGCCGCGCGTCAAGCACCTGCATCTGGTGATGCGCGGTGAATCGCTGGAGGCATCGATGTCGCGCTATCTGATCGAACGCATCAACGCGCTGCCCAACGTCACCCTGCATACGCGCACCGAAGTGATCGCGCTGCAGGGCGATGTGAGCATCGGCTTGGCCGGCGCCACCTTCCGCCATCGCGATACGGCGGTCGAGTGGGCCAGCCCGCTGCGGCACCTGTTTTTGTTCGTGGGCGCAGATCCCAACGCGGCGTGGCTGGAAGGCTGCAACGTCGACGTGGATGCGAAGGGCTTTATCTGCACCGGCCAGCCCGGCACCGGTCGACTGTGGTCGTCCGTCGGGCGTGAACCGCTGGCGCTGGAAACCAGTGTGCCCGGCATCTTTGCCATTGGCGACGTGCGCGCCGGCTCCACCAAGCGCGTCGCGGCGGCGGTCGGCGAAGGTGCCCAGGTCGTCGCTGCCCTGCACCAGGTGCTTGCCGCATGGCCCGTCAAACCATCGGAGTCCGCCCCGTGAGCGATTACTGCAAACATCTCGCCGGCATTGTCGAGGTCACGCCGCGAACGCTGGGCTGCGAGGAATGCCTGAATACTGGATCGACCTGGGTACATCTACGGCTGTGTCGAACCTGCGGCCACGTCGGCTGCTGCGATCAATCGCCGGGCCGCCACAGCACCGCGCACTTCCATGCCACCAGGCATCCGATCATCGAAGGCTACGATCCGCCCGAGGGCTGGGGCTGGTGCTTCATCGACGATACCCTGGTCGACCTGCCCGACCAGACCCCGCAGATCGGTCCGATACCACAATACGTTTGAAGTGGATTAGATGAGTTGCTGCAATGCGCATTCATTTCAGGACATCTAGACGTCCGTACATTATCTAAAACGTCGGCAGATCGTTTTCAGGCGCACTGCCGAGCCTCAGGCGATTCTGCGTGATCGTATCGGTGTGGTCGCGATGGTAGACGTATGATCGGTCGCGCAACTTTCGGCTGCGCACGCCGCCGACAACCAGCTTCTTTACGAGCGCCGAATCCTCTGCATAGCGTATTTCGGGAAAGCCGCCGACCGCCAGAATGGCCTCGCGCCTGACCACGATCATGCCGACGCCCAGGCAGCGATCGACGTGAATCATCTGGCCCGGGTGGTGACGACACGGCACCAGCGGGTCGCCCACTACGCGCATCGGCGAAATCCACATGTCCACCGTGGGATCGGATTCAATCGCCTCACGCCGCCGCGAGAGATGGGACGGCTCAAACTCGTCATCGCTGTCGAGAAAGGCGATCCACGGCGCGCTTGCTTCCGCTAGCAGGCGATTACGTGCCACGGACTGGCCACCATTTTCATGTTTCCAGCAGCGCACGCGTCGGTCACTCGCCTGCCAATCACACAGCAAAGGCCATGTCTCGTCGGTGGAGCCATCATCGGCCACAAGCAGTTCCCAACTCGCCTCCACTTGCCCCAGCACCGACGCGAGCGCGCGGCCGAGCAGCGCGGCGCGGTTATAAGTCGGCATGATGATCGAGAAAAACGGCGGCGCGGGCATGCACCGGATCGTAATGGCGAACGCTATGGACAAACGTGAATGCGTCCTTCTGACGCACAATCAACAGCGAAGCTGGCCTGCCCGCCGGTCACGATGTGGATCACGCGTAATACATGTCACGCGCCGGGCGTCCCCAAACACCAGCGCCCCATGCAGAAAAGGACGATCTCCTGCATGGGGCGCTGTAAGTTCATGCCATTTCTCCCGATCGATAGCCGCCCTTACGCGGCTATCGATCGGGGTTAACCGCGACTAGCGACCGAGGTCCTGCAGGAAACGGTTGGTGTACTGCAGCGCCGTGCTGCCGCTGACCGAATTGCAGGTCGGCGAGGCGTAACCGGAATTGCTGGAACACGGCGTATCGCGATCAAGCGACCAGAAATGGATACCGGCCAGCTTGTTGCTCACCGCGTAGGCGGTCAGCGTGTCGACGTCGGTCAACGAGAACACTTCGCTGGAGACGTCGTTGACACCGACCATCGGCGTCAGCTCGATCTGGCTGGCCGGAATGCCGTAGGTGTGCTCGAGGTTCTGCACCGCCTGGATCGCCGACTGACCCATGTTGCAGACGCCGTTGGCGACCACGCAGACGCCGGTGCTTGGTCCACCGAAATCCATCACCATCAGGTTGATCGTGTAATTGCTGAGGTTGGCGCTCTTGATCGACTTGACCACCATGTCGCCCAGCGAGTTGAGCCCGCCATAGCTGCCGTCCGATGCCGCCAGCGTCGCCAGCGTGAACGAGAACCGCAGGTTCGGATACAGCGTATGCGCATAGGCCACCTCGGTGACGAGACTGGTGATCTGCGCCTGCGTCTGACCGCCCTCGATATCGAAATCGACGCCAACCAGATGCGCGGAGTTATAGGTCGAGAGGAACTGGGCCATACCTGATGGCGTCGAGCAGGTGAACGTACCCGCTTGGCCGCCGGTGGAAACCACGTAATTGAGCCCGGCGTTGGCCAGCGCCTGCACATTCGCGCTGGCAAAGCTTGCCGCAGGAATGCCGCCCCAGTTTTCGCTGCCGCATTCGCCCGAGGCGAAAGCCAGGGTAATCGCACCCAGATTGGGTTCGGCGGTCGATACCAGGCTACCGCTGCCCACGACGGGAATCGCTGTACCGGTCACCGCCGTCTGCATGACGTTGGTATTCCAGTTGAGATTGATGGTCACGTCCTTGTAAGGGCTGAATAGGAGGCTGCCCGGCGCCGGGGCCGGCGCTGGCGCCGGTGAAGGCGCGGGTGCCGGTGAAGGCGAAGGCGCCGGTGCGGGAGCCGGTGCCGGCGCGCCGCCGCTGCAGGAGCCTTGCGACGTCCACGGCTGACCGGAGCCCGCGCCACCGCTGCTGGTCGCCGGGTCATTGCCCTGCGTCCACCAGTTGGCGACATAGTTGACGCCGTTCTCGCTGGCGGTGTTGCCGCCGGTATAAACCTGTGAAGCGCTCCACGCCGCTGCGCAGCTGGTCGCGCTGGCGGCGTGGACCGACTGCACCGGCGCCGCGGCCAACAACGCCATCGAAAGGCCGGTGGCGGCAACGCTGCCGAACGCGCCCAGCGCCATGCGTAGACACGTGGCGGGCTGTTTTACAAAAGGTGACGGGGGTTTGAGTGACATGTCTTGCTCTCCGGATGGGCCTGCATCAATTCAAGTGAATTACCGAGGCAGTTCACGGCCGCGATCCGATCAGCCATGGGGGAAAGGCGCCTCACTGCATCCATGCACGCTACCGCTTGTTATGCGTGGGATGTCTTGTGATAGGCCTAAATGACAACGTTGTCTATTGGAAAAAATCGCATCTGTGATCGACCGTGTGAATTGCTGCGAAGCACCACCGCAGTAGTAGCGCCAAGCGCCTGCGCGGTGTTTTGTTGCTGGTGCGGTATCTCACGACGACACGTCGCAGCAGGCTTCGTCTGGCAACATATCGCGCTGCAGCAGCGCCGCCATCGATCACCCACTGCAGCTTTCTCCAGGACGCTTTGCACGACTCGGGATATCCGCGGAAAGAAATTGCTTGGGTGTGGTACGAGCTAGAGAGAACGAACGTCTTGAACGGAAGATTTCGTGCGAATCTTTCCCGAAGTGTTCGCGCAGCAGAAAACGTAAAACGCGGCAATGGATGACAACGTTATCTAAATCCGTCGCCCTCTAGAGCACGACGGATTTTCCGCGGAATTCGGCGGCGTTGCGTCTCGACGACCGGCGCGTGCGCATGGCCAGCCCGATTTCTCATGCGCCATGTTCGACCGTGGTGGAGGCTTGTCGCTCGGAGATAAGTCGAGCGGGCAAACGACGGGAATACCCGACGCTCGCCATCAACGTTTTACTTGCGCAGAAACCACTGGAGTCAGATGACTGCCTGCCAAGTTCTTGCAGGCACGCGAACATCCTGCTGGCGCGCCTGCACACGATCAGGATGCACGGAAATTGCACGCTCGCTCTGCGATTGTCCGCCGGTCACCGCGGCGCATAGCCGAGCCATGGTTGCCGTCACGACGAAACACTTCGACATGGATCGGTCACCCGCGGTAATGTCGAGCCGTCGAAGCAAAATTCAGTATTTACCGTTTTTCACCACAGCGCGCTATTGCCGCTGTGGGTGCCCAACCAGGAGTTTTGATGGCCGACGCAACCCCTGTATTCGACGAGATGGGCTGGCCGGACAATGTTCGCGCGCCTTATGCATTGATCGATTCCTGGCTCAAATCGATGCCCGCCGAGCAGCTGGCCCTCAAGCGCCGCGAGGCGGAGGTGCTGTTCCGCCGTATCGGCATCACCTTTGCCGTTTATACCGAAGGCGGGGACCCTGAGCGATTGATCCCGTTCGACTTCATCCCGCGGGTTATGGCGCAGGCGGAATGGGTGCGTCTGCGCCACGGCCTGGAGCAGCGCGCCAAGGCCTTGAACGCTTTCATTCACGACGTCTACCACGATCGCGACATCGTGCGTGCTGGGCGCATTCCGGAAAAGCTGATCCTGCACAACAGCGAGTTTCGGCCGGAAATGGCCGGGCTCGACCTGCCAGGCCATATGTATTCGCACATCGCCGGTATCGACATGGTGCGCACCGGCCCGGACGACTACTACGTGCTGGAGGACAACTGCCGCACGCCTTCGGGTGTGTCCTACATGGTCGAGAATCGCGAGGTAATGCAGCGGCTGTTTCCCGACCTGTTCCGCCGCAATCGCGTGGCGCCCGTGGCGCACTATCCGGACGAGCTGCTCGCCACTCTGCGTTCGCTGGCACCGCCCAACTGCCCGGGCGAACCGACCGTGGTGCTGCTGACGCCCGGCATCCACAACAGCGCCTATTACGAGCACGCGTTTCTGGCCGACGAGATGGGTATCGACCTGGTCGAGGGCGCCGATCTGGTGGTCGACAAAGATGTTTGCTACCAGCGCACGACAGCCGGCCTGTCGCGCGTCGACGTGATTTACCGGCGCATCGACGATGATTACCTCGATCCGCTGATCTTTAAACCGAACTCGATGCTCGGCGTCCCTGGCCTGCATTTCGCCAATCGCGCGGGCAATCTCACGCTGACCAACGCCATCGGCGCCGGCATCGCCGACGACAAGGCGGTGTACATCCACGTGCCGGAGATGATCCGCTTCTATCTGGGCGAAGAGCCGCTGCTGCGCAACGTGCCGACGCACGACTGCAGCAAGCCGGACGAGCTGCGCTACGTGCTGGAGCATCTCGACGAGCTGGTGGTCAAGGCGGTGCACGGCTCCGGCGGTTACGGCATGCTGGTCGGACCGCACGCCAGCCGCACCGAGCTGGAGGACTTCCGCGCCCTGCTGAAAACGCGGCCCAATGACTACATCGCGCAGCCGACGCTTGCGCTCTCGACGGTGCCGACCTTCGTTGATGCCGGCATCGCGCCGCGCCACGTCGATCTGCGTCCGTTCGTGCTGTGCGGCGCCGATCGCATCCGCGTCGTCCCCGGCGGCCTTACCCGCGTGGCATTGAAAGAGGGCTCGCTCGTGGTCAACTCCTCGCAGGGCGGCGGCACCAAAGACACTTGGGTACTGGAAAGCTGATGCTGGCACGCACCGCAGAAAACCTGTTCTGGCTCTCGCGTTACATGGAACGCGCTGACTATGTCGCCCGCCTGCTGCAGGTGGCGGGCCAGATGAACGCCGTTCGCGTGGACAGCGAACGCAATAGCGAGTGGGAGTCCGCGATCGTCGCGGCCGGCGGCAGCGAGAGCTATTACGCCCGCCACGATACTGCCGACGAGCCGTCGGTGATCCAATTCCTCGCCTTCGACACCGACAATCCCTCGTCCATCGTCAACTGCATCGAGGTCGCACGGCGCAATGCCCGCGCCGTGCGCACTGCGCTCACGGCCGATATGTGGGAGGCGGTGAACTCCACATGGCAGGAGCTCTCCACCTACCGCAACACGCCGATGACCGAGGACCTGCTGTCTGAGTTTCTCGAATGGGTGAAGTCACGCGTCGGCCTTTTCCACGGCGTGTGCTCGAACGCGATGCTGCGTCGTGACGGCTTTCATTTTGTGCGCGTCGGCCAGTATCTGGAACGCGCCGACAACACCGCCCGCTTGCTGGACGTGAAGTATCACGTGAAGCTTCCTTCGGTGAACGACGTCGGCGGCGTGGTCGATTACTACCAGTGGCTCGCGATTCTGCGCGTGGTTGGCGCGCGTCGTGCCTACCGCGTGATGTTCAAGGGTCAGGTCGAGCCGGCCCACGTGGCCGAGCTGCTGATCATGCGCGACGAGTTTCCGCGCTCGCTGGCATTTTGTTACAACCAGATCACCCAGCACCTGGATCTGATCGAGGACCAGGATCCGCAGCGCGCCGCCGAAGCCAAGCGGCAGGCGCACGCGATCTACACCAATCTTCGTTACGGCCGGATCGATTACATCATCAATAACGGATTGCACGAATATCTCACCGATCTGATCGTTCGCACCGAAGCACTGGGCGCACAAATCTCTGAAGGACATCTTTTTTAACCATGCAGCTGACCATCGTTCACGACACCGTTTATCGCTACGGTCAGGCCGCCAGCATGATCATCCAGGCGCTGCGCATGTGGCCCGCACCGAGCACCGGCCAGTCAATTGGCAGCTGGCACGTCGACGTCGATGGACGCCGGCTGCAGCCCACTTGCAGCGATGGCTTCGGCAATCCTGTTGCCACCCACACTATCGACCGCAGCGTGGAAACCCTGCGCCTGTCGGTGCGCGGATCGGTCAACACGCGCGATATGCACGGCGTGCACGGCGACCGAAAGGAACTGCTGCCGCCGATGTTCTATCTATCCTCGACGCCGCTGACGGAAAGCAATGCCGAGATCGATGACCTTGCAAAATCCTCAGCCGGCAGCGGCACGGATCTCGAACGCCTGCACCGGCTGACCAACGGCGTTCGCGATCGCATCGACTACCTGCCCTATCAGACCGATGCGGAAACGACCGCGGTCGAGGCGTTCGCTGCGCAGGCCGGCGTCTGTCAGGACCACGCCCACGTGCTGATTGCCGCATCCCGGTCGCTCGGCTATCCCGCTCGCTACGTCAGCGGCTACCTCTGTCCGGTGGAAGGTACCGCGGCGGCCAGTCACGCGTGGGCGGAAATCTTTGTCGAGGACTTGGGCTGGCTGGGTTTCGATGCAGCCAACCGCCAATCGCCGGACGAGCGCTATGTGCGCATTGCCTGCGGACGGGATTATCGCGACGCTGCACCAGTACGCGGCGTCCGCCTGGGCGGCATCGCCGAATCACTGGAAGTGGAAGTATCCATCGCGGAAATCGGCCAGTCGCAGTCGCAGTCGCAATCTTGGTAATGCCACGCCGGACGTTGTCAGCTCAGCGCAGCTGGCTATCCTTGCTGCCTCTTCGGTTGTAAATGCCTGCAGCCTGTTCCTCGTCATGTGTTTCCTGACAGGCCACGCACAAACGCACCCCCGGCACCGCCTTGCGACGTGCCTCGGGGATTCTGGCCTCGCACTCCTCGCAGTGCGTCAGGCCTGGGCCGTGCCGCAGCTGACGCCGAGCTCGCGTTACCGCGTCGTTGACGGTAGCGTCGATCTGATCCTGCACCGCGCCGTCGCCAGCCCAACCGGTAGCCATGGGATTCTCCTGTCTTGAGGATGCATGAAAAGCCTGATCCTTCAGGCATGAACGTCACGTCCAGAACATGGGGTCGCCCGCGGCCAGCCCCCAGCCTCTGGCGTCGATCCATTCAGCTGTCGAACCTACGCGCCCGCCGGTCAACCGGGACAAACGATTGTGTCCAGCGTTTCAGTCTGCCTGCTTCGGCGTCGCCAAAAGAGCGACCATCGTCAGCACCGCGGCCGCCGCGAGGTAATAACCCACGTAGGCGAGGCCGTAGCTCCTGGCCAGCGAGGTAGCGATATACGGCGCCAGTGAGGCACCGAAGATGCCAGCCATATTGAACGCTAGCGAGGCGCCGGTATAGCGCACGGCTGTAGGAAACATCTGCGCCAGGATCGTGCCCAGCGGCCCGTAGGTCAGACCCATGACGCCCAAGCCAAGCGCCAGAAACAGCAGCACGCTGCCGCTGCTTCCCGCAGCAAACAGCGGCGCGAAGCCGATGCCGAAGGCAATGATCAGTACGGTGGAAAGAATCATGGTGAAGCGGCTACCGCAGCGATCGGCCAGCATCGCCGACAGCGGAATGGTCGCACCGAAGAAAAGCACGCCGACCATCTGCAGTATCAGAAACTGCTCGCGCGAATAGCCCAGCTTGGTCGTCGCCCAGCTCAGCGCAAACACCGTCATGAGGTAGAACAGCACAAACGTGGCCAGCGCGGCGAAGGTACCCGCCAGCAGAGCCCGCGGGTGTTGGGTGATCACCGTCAGCATCGGCAGCTTGACGCGCTCGTGGTGCGCCATGGCCTTGGCGAACGCCGGCGTTTCCTGCAGCTTCAGCCGCATCCACAGCCCGATCAGGACCAGCACGGCGCTGGCCAGAAACGGCACACGCCAGCCCCAGGCAAAAAAGGCCTGGTCGCCGATGCCCTGCGTCAGCCACAGAAACAGTCCACTGGAAAAGAAGAAACCAATTGGCGCGCCCAGCTGGGGAAACATGCCGTACCAGGCTCGCTTGCCCGGCGGCGCATTCTCGATCGCCAGCAGCACGGCACCGCCCCATTCGCCGCCCAGACCGAGTCCCTGGCCAAAGCGACAAAGCGCCAGCAGCAGCGGCGCGACCACGCCGATGCTTGCATACGTCGGGAGCAGGCCAATGGCCACCGTGGAAACGCCCATCGTCAACAGCGCCGCCACCAGCGTCGCCTTGCGCCCGACCCGATCACCGAAATGCCCGAATATCGCCGAGCCGATCGGCCGCGCAAAAAACGCCAGTGCAAACGTGGCGAACGACTGCAGCGCCGCCGAGGCCGGATCGGCCGATGGGAAAAACAGCTTGGGAAAAACCAGCACCGCCGCTGTGGCATAAATATAGAAATCGAAAAACTCGATCGTCGTGCCGATCAAACTGGCAAACAGGATGCGGCTTGGCGAATTGACAGGCGCGGTAGAAGCTTGGGTCATTCCAGGATGTTCCATCAGAGCAGGCGGTTCGATTCTGCCAGAGCATCCGCTACGCTGCTGGATGATTGCGCGGTTTAGCGCTGCCGTTGTCCCCTGGAGATGCGCATCGGTTTCAAGCCATGCCTGCGTAAACGTTGTCGGCATATTGGCGGCAGAACAGAACCTGCCTGAAAACGCCTGTGTATACGTACCGGTTCCTACCTGCAGAACAGCTCCCGCCGCTGTGAAGCAATGGTGGGCGTCGTACACATCGCCCGATACCCAATGGATTTCAGCCGTTGCCTCGGCGCCAGGTGCGATGCTCACCGGTACAACCACCGGGCAAGGATGCATGCCTGTGGGAATCTGGCGAACGATCGGGAGTGCCTGATGAGCCGCATCCTCGAACCGCAGCTCGGGCAAGCCCGGCATGCGGCAGGTGCCAGTGCCGATGTTTCGCACGACCAGCAGGGTAGCGTCGTGCGACATGCCGGAAAAATTCCCGTTCTCGCCGTAGAACGTGATGGAGAGCTGCGAAAGCCACAGGACGGCACGATGTGAAGTGACGACTGGCGCAATGATGACGCGCCAGCGAAAGCCGCAATGGCTAGAAACATGATCAAGGCAGCGTCTTCGGGAAGCAAGGGTTCCGATGCTCCTCACCATGCAGTGAGTGCGCAAGGACTGCTGCAGGGACGGTGCGTCTGTGCCCCTGGAATCTATCGATGCGGCATCACGACCTCGCCATCCTCCTTGATGAAAGGCCCGGAGAATGACGGAAGGATATCGACAACCCGCTCGGAAGGCCTGCACAGCCGCGTACCCAAAGAAGTCACCACAAAGGGCCGATTGATCAGGATGGGGTACGCGATCATCGCGTCCAGGAGTGCGTCGTCAGGCAGGCCTGACATCTGCAGGCCAAGCTCCGCACATAACGTTTCCTTTTCGCGCAGGGCCGCGCGCGGCGTCAACCCGGCATCTGCAATCAGCCGCATCAGCAACGGACGGCTCGGCGGGCTTTTCAGATATTCAACGATGGTCGGCTCGATGCCGGCGTGCCGGATCAAGGCCAGCACGTTGCGCGACGTACCGCACCCGGGGTTGTGATAAATGGTGACTGTCGTCTCGGGCATTTATGCGTCTCCGTTGGCTGGCATCTGGCTCGAAGAAACCACGCCGGCCGCCAGTGATAGCGCGCGCGCTTCGTGCGAACCCTTGCGCTCGCTATACCTATCGACCAGATAATCGCTGCGACCGCGAATCATCAGGGTGAATTTGAGCAGCTCCTCCATCACGTCCACCACGCGGTCGTAATACGCCGAGGGCTTCATGCGTCCCGCGTCATCGAACTCGGTCCACGCCTTCGGCACCGACGATTGATTCGGAATCGTGACCATGCGCATCCAGCGCCCGAGCAGGCGCAGTGCGTTGACGACGTTGAACGACTGCGACCCTCCGCATACCTGCATCACCGCCAGCGTGCGTCCCTGCGTCGGGCGCACGCTGCCATCCTCGAGCGGCAGCCAGTCGATCTGGTTTTTGAACACGCCGGTCACCGCACCGTGCCGCTCCGGGCTCACCCATACCTGCCCTTCGGACCACAGCGACAGTTCGCGCAGTTCGCGCACTTTCGGGTGATCGCCCGGCACGCTGTCGAGCATCGGCAGCTCGCGCGGATCGAACATCCGTGTTTCCGCGCCCAGCCGTTGCAGAGTGCGTGCCGCCTCCAGCGCCAACTTGCGGCTGAAGGATTGCGGCCGCAGCGATCCGTATAAAATCAGAATGCGCGGCGGATGGCCCGCACCCTCGGGCAAGCCCAGTTTGCTTGCGTCCGGGATATCCAGCGCATCGGCTGAGACGTTGAGCAGGTCATCCATCGTGTTTTCCATGGCGTTGAGTCAACTTGTTCACACGTGACAGCCGGACGGTTGCCTCATCGAATTGATTCTATCATTATGGAAATCTCGAACAAGCCGCCCGTACCCCGTTGCCATGCAGAGCAAGCAGGCCATCACCATTCTTTCCGCTCTCGCACAGTCGTCGCGTCTGGCGGTCTATCGACTGCTGATCGAACACGCACCCGATGGCCTGGCCGCCAGCGTCGTGGCGCAGAAGCTGGGTTTGGCCAATGCCACGCTGTCCTTTCACCTGAAGGAGCTCTCTCACGCAGGGCTGGTGGCGAGCCGGCAGGAAGGTCGGTTTATCTATTACTCGCCCGTGATCGCGGCAATGAACGATCTGATCGGCTACCTTACCGACCACTGCTGCAGACAGTCCGAGGGTAACTGCACCGAGGGCAGGGCTGCATGCAAGCCCGCACCCGCAACCAAACCGCGCTCGGCAGCCACTACGAAACGCCGCCGCGCATAAGTTCGCAAACCTTCGTAGGTTGGGCTGAGCGCAGCGAAGCCCAACATTTTCGCAATGTCCACGCTGGGCTTCGCTGCGCTCAGCCCAGCCTACGCAAAAAAGCCGGCGATCGACAACCTCGAACCTCACACATCGACGCGCGTGCCGATTTCCACCATTCGGTTGTCGGGGAGATGGAAATGCGTGGTCGCCGCCAGCGCATTGCGCGCCATCAGGGCAAACAGATGAGCCCGCCACAGCGGCATATCGCGTATCCGCGAAGGCACGATATTTTCGCGGCTGGCGAAGTAAGTGAGCCGGTCCGGATCAACCGGCTCCCCGTCGATTTCCATGGCGCTCAGCGCTTGCGGCACGTCGGTGTCTTCGGCGAAGCCAAAGCGCATGTTGACCTGGTGAAAGCCGTCGCCTAGCTCGACGTGGTGCAGGCGATTCGCCGTCGACACGAAGGGCGCGTTGACGAACTCCAGCGTCAGCACGATGTTGGTGTGGTGGAGCACGCGGTTGTGCTTGAGATTGTGTAACAAAGCCACCGGCACACCGTGGGTACGCGCGGTGAGAAATACCGCACTGCCCTCGACGCGATGCGGCGGGTGCGCTGAGATACTGGTGACGAAGCTTTTTAGCTCCAGCCCGTCGCGGCTTAAATGACTGATCAAAATCTGCCGACCACGGTACCAGCTCGACATCAGCACATACATCACCCCACCCAGCAGCAGCGGGAACCAACCGCCCGATGCAATCTTCAGAATGTTGGCGCCGAAGAACGCCACGTCGATCGTGATCAGCACGATGCCCAGCGGAATTAGCGATAGGTAACGCCAATGCCATGCGAAGCGCGCATACAGCAGAGCGAGTAGCGTCGTAGCCAGCATTGTGCCGCTCACTGCGATGCCGTACGCCGACGCCAGCGCGTCCGACGAGCGGAAGATCAGCACCGCCGCCATGACCAAGATCAGCAACATCAGATTGATGCCGGGCAGATAGACCTGCCCTTCAACATGATGCGAGGTGTGCTGCACGCGCATGCGTGGGAGATAGCCCAGCAGCATGGCTTGGCGCGCCATCGAGAACGCGCCGGCAATCACCGCCTGTGACGCAATCACCGTCGCGAGTGCCGCCAGTACGATCATTGGATATAGCAGCGCATGCGGCACCATGCGATAGAACGGCATCGCTCCCGCAGCGGGATCGCCGAGCAGGTAGGCGCCTTGGCCGAAATAACTCAGCAGGAGGCACGGCAACACCAGGGCAAACCAGGCGACCCGAATGGAGCCGGCGCCGAAATGCCCCATGTCGGCATACAGCGCTTCCGCGCCGGTCAACACGAGAATCACTGCACCCAGCGTTTCGAATCCGCGAAAGCCATTGGCGCCGAAGTAGTGCACCGCATATATCGGATCGATGGCCCACAGTACCTCGGGCCGATCGACCAAGCGATAAACGCCAAGTATCGCAACCGCCACCAGCCAAAGCGCCATCACCGGCCCGAAGATCTTGCCCACGTGCGCCGAGCCCACGCGCTGCAATAAAAAAAGCCCGAACAGAATCGCGATACTGATCGGCAATACCCAGGCCTTCAGCGCCGGCGCCGCCAGCTGCAGCCCCTCCACCGCCGAAAGCACCGACACCGCCGGCGTAATCACGCTGTCGCCGAAGAACAGGGCGGCACCAATCAGTCCCAACGAAAGCGCGACCGCCAGGAGACCACGCGGAATCTTGTCGCGGCAGACCTCGCGCGTCAACGCCATCAGCGACATGATGCCGCCCTCCCCGTTATTGTTCGCGCGCATGATGAACGCGACGTACTTGCAAGACACCACGATGACCAGCGCCCAGAACACCAAAGACAGCAAACCGAGCACATTGCCGTGATTGGCCCGCACACCATGCGAATCAAACGCCGCCTGCAACGCATACAGCGGGCTGGTGGCGATATCACCGAACACCACGCCAAGCGCGCTGGTTACCAGTGCGGCAGAAATCGACTGAACCTTCTGCGCAGGATGTGGGTGGGCCTGACTGTTCACGGAAACGACTCGCGGGAATTCAAGCGCTCAGCTTAAGCGATAACGCGTGGCTTTAGCTCAGCGAACGAAGCATGCTCAGGTCGCGTACGAAGTCCACCATGGCTTCGCTGCGCTCGCGCTCGCCCGGCAATCGTAGGAGATAGGAAGGATGCACCGTAGCGAATGCCCGAATGCCGCCGTCGAGCGTTAACCACTGGCCGCGCTGCTCTAACAGGCGAAACTGCTTGCCGAAAATGGCCTGCGCCGCCATCGCACCGAGGCAGACAATAGTCTTCGGTGCGACGTGCTGAATTTCGGCGAGCAGCCACGGTCGACAGGCCGACTGCTCGGCGGCGTTGGCACGCGAGTGGATCCGGCGCTTGCCACGCGGCTCGAACTTGAAGTGCTTGACGGTGTTGGTGATGTAAAGCCGGTTGCGCTCGATGCCAGCCTGCGCCAGCGCCTGATCGAACAGCTGACCTGCTGGGCCGACGAAGGGCCGCCCTGCCAGATCTTCCTGATCACCGGGCTGCTCGCCGATCACCATGATCCGCGCATCCTCGGGCCCCTCACCGAAAACCGTCTGAGTCGCCTGCTCCCACAAGGGACATGCTCTGCATTGCGCGGCCTTTACGCGCAGTTCGGCGAGGCTGCCTTGGGGCATCACGGGTGCCTGTCGCGGCACCGGCGCCGGAATGTGCTTCTTCGCTTCGCTCGGTGCCTTCTGCACCATCGCATCCATGCGCGCTGAAGCGTCGCGGATCAGGCCGGGGATCAGCGCAGCCTCGGGCATATTCTTCCAATAGCGTACCGGCATTTCGTTCTTCATCGCCTGCACTTTCAGGCGCGCTGGATTGAATATATTGGCGAAATAGGTAAGCCACAGATCTTCCAGCGCATCCTCGTTCGGCGCCTCGGCTTTCTGCGCGCCCGCACCGAAGGCCACGGTTTCTCCGTTCCAGTGGGCGCTCCGTGTCGGTGTGAGTATCGACCAGCGCATTCCGGCAAAGCGGCGCAGAAAGAACGGCACCACGCGCGGGAGGATATCGTGCGAGGGCTCGAACCATGCGATGAAAACCGAACCCTGCGACCGCGGCACTTCACGGAAGCGCACAAAGGCCTTCATCTTGTGGATGTCGCGCCTTACCGCTTTGGCCGCCTGCTCGCACCAGGCCACGTCGTCATCGCTGGCAATATGCAGCAGCGGGCGTTCGCCATGGGTAAGGCGCCAGAGCAAGCGATACAGAACGGCGTGGCGGCGCGCATCGGCGTGCGCCAGCACCGTATTGGCGAGACTCAGAAACTCACGCGGCACCGTACCGGCGGTGTTGGGCTCACTGGATGGCTGATGCGACGGCGATGATTCCACCGGCAACAGGCCCCCGGTCTCGCCAACCTGCCATTGCACGTCGGAGGGCAGCACGCCTTCGGCCAACAGCGTGCGCGCCTGGCCACGCCACTCGGCCAGATCACTGCCATCATGCAGAACGACGAGGCGCATCAGTGACCGAACAAATCAGCCTGGCGCGGCGTGGTGTCGAGATGACGCAACGCGCCGCTTTCGCTGTCCACGCGCGGGCGATGATCGATCGTGGCAACGAACGGCCCGACCTTGCGCACAGGCACACGCAGCTTCACCAAGTCCGCATAGCGCAGTTTGCGGTGCAGGCGCATGTCGAGCAGCCGCTGCACCGTGCGCACGCCAAGGCCAGGCACGCGCAGCAGCATCTCTTTTGGCGCGCGGTTGAGGTCGACTGGAAACTGTTCGCGATGGCGCAGTGCCCAGGCCATCTTCGGATCGACGTCGAGATCGAGCATGCCGCTATCGTTGGCTGGCGCGATCTCGTCGACATCGAAGCCGTAGAAGCGCATCAGCCAGTCGGCCTGATACAACCGATGCTCGCGCACCAGCGGCGGCGGCCGCAGCGGCAGCGCCTTCGAAGCGTCGGGGATCGGGCTGAAGGCCGAGTAATACACGCGCTTGAGCTTGTAGTTGGCGTAGAGGTTCGTGCTGCTGGTGAGCACGTCGCGGTCGCTGGAAGCATCGGCACCGACAATCATCTGCGTGCTCTGCCCGGCCGGCGCAAAGCGCGGCGCCTTCTTTTCTGCTTTCGCTTCGTCGATACCCATGCGCAGGCGACCCATTGCGCGGCGGATGTCGCGCAGATCCTTTTCCGGCGCCAGCGCCTTCAATCCGCCTTCGGTCGGCAGCTCCACGTTGATACTCAATCGATCGGCCCAGCGGGCCGCATCGGACAGCAGTTCGGGCGACGCGTCGGGGATGGTCTTCAGATGGATGTAGCCGCCGAAGCGGTGATCCACGCGCAGGCTCCGCGCCACCTGCACCAGCATCTCCATCGTGTAGTCAGACGACTGGATGATGCCCGAGGACAGAAATAACCCTTCGATGTAGTTGCGCCGATAGAAGTCTATCGTCAGCTGCACGACTTCGGCCACGCTAAAGCGCGCGCGCTGCACGTTGCTCGTACGCCGGTTGATGCAGTAGGCGCAATCGTAAACGCAGAAGTTGGTCAGCAGAATTTTCAGCAGCGAAATGCAGCGGCCGTCCGGCGCGTACGCGTGGCAGATCCCCATGCCCTCGTTCGAGCCGATGCCGCCGGTTTTCAGCGAGTCGCGTTTCTGCCCGCCGCTGGACGAGCACGAGGCATCGTATTTGGCAGCGTCAGCGAGAATGGCGAGCTTTTCGGAAAGTTTCATCAGGCCACCATGATGGCGCAGCCGATGTAGCGTGATGTGTAGAAGCCGCAGTGTCGCGACCATCTGTCGCAAGCCGTGCGACAGAACCCATCGTTCAGTGACGGAAGAAGAGATAGATCGCGCTATACGGCACGCGCACTCCGGCACCGGCGTGATCGGCGTCGCAGCCGCTTGCCGGCGCCACGCCGCCCTCGGTGCGCGTGCGCACGACATAGTCGACGTTCGACATCAGGCCCTTGCCGCCATGCGACTTCGCCTGCAGCACGAGCCAGGGAACGGCGCCAGCGTCGGGTGATGACGAAACATTGAGCGGGCTGCCGACGACCGTGCTTCCGTCAGTGGCCTGCCACGTCGGGCCGGCGAAGTGCTTTCCGATCGGTTTGCCGCTGGCATCCGTCAGGCTGGCATCGGGTGCCTTCAGCCTCCATGCGTACTGGCCGTTCGCCGACATGCAGGTATAGATCTGCACGCCTTTGCCATATGCCTCGATGGCTGACGGCGTGACCGCCGAACTTTGAGCTTGTGCGGCACAGGCGAAGCCGGCGATTGCAACCGCGGTAATAACGGGTACGTTGCGCATTAATGGTCTCCTGGAGCGTCCATGCGAAGCCGACTGGTATGAACTCGATCGATCGGCGAGGAGCCGAAGCACGGTCGGGTTAGCACACTGGACGGCTCGTTTGCCGGTCAATACCCAGTATAGCTGTGAAATATCGCAGCCAGGGTCCGCCCTGCTCGGTGCGACAGTCGTATTCGATAGCGCCGCTTTGTAACGCTGCATTTGCCGACCGTGGGCAGCAATTTCCTGCAACAAGAGTCTCAAAAAGTAGGACGACGAAAAGCGTTCTTTGCTTGTTGAGCCCATAAAGTTCGTCACGGTCAACGAATGGTTGCTAAGCGGTAGTGGCACCGAGACCGACACGTTTTAGTGGGAAAAGTTGAGCGCACGTTCAAAAACACGTTGATCCTCGAACGCCATATCATCCGGCTGTAGGACAGGCCTCGAAAGGTCCTTCCACCTGTGCTCAGGATTCAACAAAATGCAGAATCATCGACAGGCAAAAAGCCATTGAGAAATACTCTGCATGCGTTGCCATGACTATGTCGCTAGCGGCCTGCTCCAGTGCGGGCAATGTACGCAACAGCGCTCCCACTCCTGCATACACGGAAACAGACGGCGTCAGTGATGTGGCTTCTTGCGTATCGAGCGGGTGGGCGACAAAGCCTCTCAAAATCGCCGAAGTGCCGCTAGTCAGCGGAACCAGCCTTCAACTTCAGGAAACGATAACAGCCCGATTCTTGCGCTCGTTGACATTACATCCGTAGGAGATCACACGATCACCAAGTACTACTCACGAATGCAGGACGACGACACTTGGGTTTTTTAATCAGGTGAAAGATTGTATGTAATCGCACACGCCGGTCAGGCATTCATGAAACAAACGCTGCTACGGGCAATTCGGCTCTTTCAATGTGCAGGGATTGCCAATCGCTGTCATAGCTTTTCAGGCCGGACCAGGATCGAGATCACGAAGATCTAATGGACACGCCTTCACGAATCAGAAGATTTTGCAGTTCAACCGTCTGCTCCTCATATTTTTTCCAGCGCCCTAGCGAACTACGGTTCATCGGTTGCCGTACCTGTACGGCACTGGCCGTGGCTGTCGGCAACGGATTTTCTTCGAAATGCAGGCAGGCTTCGTTCCACGACAGATCGCAAAACGCCAGCAAGCGACGCGTGCTGGGCTCCTGCGATTCGACCAGCGTCTCGTAATCAATTTCCAGAATGCGTCCGGGAAAAAGTTTTTGCCAGTGCGCCATCAGCCGATCGAACAACATGTAATAGCGGCCGGTATCGAGCAGATCGAAGGAATAGTCGCAGTTACTGGAACCCGGCATAAAAAGCTGGCGGAAATTGCTGACGCAGGTGTCCATCGGATCGCGTCGCAAACAAATGATTTTGGCCTGCGGCAATGCCTTGGCGATGAAGCCTGCATAGAGAAAATTGTGCGGCAGCTTGTCGACGAAGCGCGGTGTATGTCCGGTGGCCGGTCGGGTATTGGCCAGATAGGCCTCGCCGAGTTTCTTCCAGTCGATATGTTCAGCCTGATCGCACGTATCGATGTCCAGCAGTCGCGGTGTCTTGCTGCCGGAGATGTGTTTGAACGCGGATGGAAATATTTGCAGTTCACCGGCGGAATGGACGTCTGGATGACTGGAAATGATGCGATCTACCAGCGTCGTGCCGGAGCGAGGCATGCCAAGAACGAAAATAGGTTCGGCGGAAGCGAAACCGGCTGCACCCGAGGTAAGCGTCAGCGAAGTACGCGTTATTGCGGCAAAAAGTGCCTCATCCTGTTCAGATCGATAATTGATCAGGCGACGCCCCGCCGTCTTGCCTGCGACCAAGTGCTCGAACGCCTTGGGATAATCAGCGAGATCTTCGTATTCTTTGGACAACGACAGGTGGAGATTCATCTGTCCGATCGGACTGCCCGCACTCTCCGGCAGCAGGGCGTGCAGGCGATCGAGGTGATTGCTGTCAGTGGTCTGTTTACGGAGCTGTGCCAGGGTAAGGTGCACGTACCAGGAATTAGGGGCCAGCTCGATACATCTGTTCAGCTCGCGCTCGGCCGCCTCCAACTCGCCAAGAAAGGTCAATGCCTTGGCCAGATTGTGGCGAAACTCTGCGTGATCGGGGGCCAGATCAACCGCCCGCTGATACAGGACCCGCGCCTGCCCGTGTTCATTGGCGCGCGACAGCACCACGCCCAACGTGTCGAGCGTTGACGCGTCAAGCGGCAGCAGCGTCAGCGCGCGACCCACCATAGTTACGGCGTCCGCCGACCGGTTGACCAGGGACACCACCTTGGCCAACTGCGCCAGGTAATCAGCGCGCTCCGGTTCCAGCTGCACCGCCCGCTGCAAAGCGTCCAATGCCTGGGGAATACGCTTGAGTCCCAGCGCAGCAAGTCCGATCAGGTAGTGAAGACCGGCGTGCTGTGGCGCCACCGGCAGCAGCGATACCGCCAGATCAAACGACTGTTGCCAGCTTCCCTGGTTATATGCCGCCGTGGCCTGCGCAAAAAGCTTGTTGGGGTCGGACATGCGGCGCGAGATCCTGCCGATTGATCAGGCGTCGATTATGCACGATCACGACCGCCCCAATGAGCCGAGCAGACCGGAGTCGCGCAGTGCTTCGGCCGTCATTGGCCTGGCGAGGTAATAGCCTTGCAGTTCGTCGCAGTCCAGCTCGATCAGTGTGGCGTATTGCTCCACGGTCTCCACTCCTTCGGCAACCACGCGCAGACCGAGCGAGTGTGCCAGTCGGATCACGGCATCGACCACCGCGCGCGCATCGGCGGAATGGGCAAGATCGCGGATGAAGCTGCGATCGATCTTCAGTTGTTGCACCCTCAGCTGGCGCAGATACGCGAGGCTCGAGTAACCAGTACCAAAATCGTCGATGGATAGCGCTACCCCAAGCTCGGATAACTGGCGCAGAACTCGCTGCGTCGATGCGGTATCTTCCATCGCAACCGATTCGGTCACCTCGCACACAAGCTGATGCGGAGCGACCGAATACGTCGCACACAGATGTCGTATGCGCGTCGCCAGATCCGGCTGACGAAGCTGGTAGCCAGACAGATTGATTGCCACCTGCACATGCATGCCTTCGTGCCGCCAGGTCGCCAACTGCCGGCAAACCGCTTCGATCACCCAGTCGCCAATGCTGATGATCAGGCCAAAACGCTCGGCCAATGGAATAAAGACGTCAGGCAACACCAAGCCCAGGCTGCTGTTATGCCAGCGCAGCAGGGCCTCCACCCCCACCACGTGCCCCAGGCGCCCGTCGATTTTAGGTTGATAGTGCAGCTGAAACTCCTCTCGCCCAACAGCACCTCGCAGCGCCTGCTGTAACTCCATCTGATCAGTGGCGCCGGACTGCATATGCGGTTCGTACACGGCATAACCGTTGCCGCCGTTGTATTTGGCCACGTACATCGCCGTGTCGGCGCTGCTGATCAGACGCTCGCGCGCCGCATGGTCAGGAAAGATGGCGATGCCAATCGAACAGGAAAGCGATATCTTGCGATCGGCGATCTCCAGAGGCGCACCGAGCGAGTGCAAGATGCGATCCGCCAGGCTTACCGCGTCGGCTGCGCCCTCGACCTCTTCAAGCAGTATCAGAAATTCGTCGCCGCCGATCCGCGCTGCCGTATCGGTATCGCGAATCAATTCACTCAGCCGATTCGACACTTGACGCAGCACGTGATCACCGGCGGCGTGGCCGTAGCTGTCGTTGACGGGTTTGAACCCATCCAGATCGATGAATATCACCGCCAGTTTGGTGAGCGTGCGCTTGCCCGGATACTTCGCCTGCCGGCTGATGCGATTCAGCGCCCCGTTGAGGCGGTCTTCGAGCAACGCTCGATTGGGCAAACCGGTCAAGGGATCGCGAAAGGCCATCCACTGCAGTTCGGCATTGGCTCCCTGGAGCTGCTGATTGGCCAGTTCAAGCGACTGCGCCATGCTGAAGGCGCGCACTTGCTGGCGCGCATCGATCATCGAAGTAAACAGCGTGATCGACAGCAGGATCAGCGACGCAGACACCACCATCGTGCCCAGATTATGACCACCCATGCCATGGGTGGTCTCACAGATGGCACCGGCCGGAAAACTCGCTGCCGCCATCCCCGTGTAATGCATACCGACGATAGCGGTGCCCAAGATCAGCGCCGCCACGCCCTGCGTGAGATGGGCCGACAATCCGCTCAGCCGGCGCATGGCAAAAAATACGCGTAGCGCGATAGCCGAGGCGAATAGCGCAATAAGCATCGACAGGCCGACCAGCGTCGCGTTCCAGACAATGACGGGCGTCAGCATCATCGCCATCATCCCGATGTAATGCATGCCGCAGATACCTGCCGCCATCGCGATGGCGCCAATCAGCCACGCCGAACCTGACAACCGGTCGCGCGCGGCCAGCAGCAGCGAGATGATCGATACCGAAACGGCGACCAGCCACGACACCAGGGTCAGCGGCCGATCGTAGGTGACGGTGATCGGCAGACCCATCGCAAGCATGCCGACGAAGTGCATGGACCAGATGCCCGTGCCCATCACCAGCGCGCCGCCGGCGGTCCAAAGGATGACCGACTCTCGATCCTTGCCGCGCACTCGCCGCGCCAGATCCAGCGCCACGTAAGAGGCGTAGATGGCAATGATCACGGATAAAGCGACACCGCCGCTGTCGTAACTCGGATGCAAAGTCTGCAGCGACATACCCAGCGTCCCTCTCGTCATATACGACGACCTTGGATCAGACCCAGGCCGACGCACTACCCTTATTCCTCATCACACCGAATGCCACTGATCGAAAGGCTTGGGTTGTACCTACCCTGCCGCGTTCGCAAGGACGACGCAAGAAGCCCCTCTGGACGCCGGAACGCAACCGCCCGCCCGCTTACAGTCGATGGCGGAAATTTCCCGGACCAGATCAGGTCAGGATCACAAGCTAACCATCGTCGACGCCCCTCAGGCAGATGCGCCCAACGACCAGCGGCCCATCACTTCATGTTTGGACTGGCCAAAAAAGCTGCGGATAAGCACGAACTCCCGCGCCCTCCAGCGAATCGGCGGAATGGGCTGCTCGATCGCCTCCAGCCCTTGGCCGTAAAGCAGCGTCACGTGCGGCATGTAGCTGGATACACCGGGCACAAACAGCCCCTGCGCGTATTGCGCATGGGCGAGCGCTTTACGCAGCGTCAGGGCCGTTTCAACGGTTGGGGCATCCGCGCAAAGTACAAACGGAAAGCGGCCATCCGTGCCGGCATTGCTGAAACGCATGGCACTATCCAGCGTGACGTCAAACTCCGTCACTCTCACGTTGTCGGCCGCGGCCAGCAGGGCACCCTCCAACGGTTGACGCAAACGGTCAGGTTTTCCAATCGGCGTTAGCGTGACATGCAAACGGTCAATATCGACCGACGAGCCGCCCAGTCGATGCGACTTTACAAACCGCTCGCCAATGCGAATGATCTCGGCCTTGGCCTCCTCATCCGGTAGCAGGGCGAAAAACATATTGACGCCATCAAGCAAAAGGCGGTTCGGGTTGAGCTTGGATGGCGTTTGCAAATCCATGGACGAACCTTCTCGCGAATACCTGATTTATGTGCGTTGGCAGATTTCGCCGTTCAACGCGACGAGCCGCGTGCCACTCGCCTCGTGATGTGGCGCACACAGAGACTATACGGAATATGATCAGTCAACGCAGTGCACCTTTCCTCCATTGCGAAAAAATTCGTCGTAGTACGGCAACGGGGAGTTCCCGCCATCTAGTGAAACGCTGAGTTCGCCGGCGTCAGCGCATGGAATTCCGGTGCGCCAGCATCGAACCGCTGGCGCGATATCGCTCCCGGCGGACGGCTGTTAGAGTTTCGTTCCGTGGAAGTTTGGGCGAGGCTGCCTTGAAGCCGCCGGTGCGAATTTCGCTTCCCGAAACGCGGAGTCGAAATTCCTGCGCCGGCTGACGGACCATCATCACTAGGCTCAAAAGAAAGCGCGTGATGCTCTCTGACGCAAGCTGCAATTACCGATTACGATGCGGGGCACATCCATTGCGACATTTGCCATGACGCTATCCATCGCCTCGCCGCTCACACTACCTAACGGTATAACGCTGCCAAACCGCCTTGCCAAGGCGGCCATGGAAGAGAACATGGCCGAGTCCGGCCAGCTGCCTGGCGCAAAGATCCTTCAACTCTACCGCGCGTGGAGCGACGGCGGTGCAGGATTGATCATTACCGGCAATGTCATGGTCGACGCGCGCGCACTGACTGGCCCCGGCGGCATCGTGCTGGAAGCCCACACGCCGCTGGCGCCGTTTATCGATTGGGCCCAAGTCATGCGCTCGCGCGGCGCACAGGCTTGGGTGCAGCTCAGCCATCCCGGGCGCCAGGTTCGCGCCGAGATGGGCGGCGCGGCATGGGCACCGTCTGCCGTACCGCTGGACCTCGGTAAGCACAGCAAACTGTTCGCGCAACCCAAGGCAATGACTGCGGCGGAAATCGACGAAACGATTCAACGTTTCGGTGCGGCGGCCCATGCCGCCGAACAAGCCGGGTTTACGGGCGTCGAAATCCACGCCGCCCATGGCTATCTGCTGTCGCAGTTTCTGTCGCCCCTCACCAATTTGCGCACGGATGAATGGGGCGGAAGTCTGGCAAATCGTGCGCGTCTCCTGCTCGATGTCGTTCGCGTCGTTCGCACCCGCGTGTCGACCACATTCTGCGTGGCGGTCAAGCTCAACTCTGCGGATTTTCAGCGCGGCGGATTTTCCGAAGACGATGCGACACAGGTCGTGCTTTGGTTGAACGAACTTCCAGTCGATCTGGTCGAGCTCTCCGGCGGCAGTTATGAAAGCCCCGCCATGCAGGGCCGTACGGCCGACGGACGAACGCTGGCGCGCGAGGCGTTCTTCATCGAATTCGCCCGTACGATCGCCGGCGTTGCACGCATGCCGATCATGATCACCGGCGGCATTCGTCGCCGCGCCATCGCCGATGATGTTCTGGCTGGCGGCATCGCCGTCGTCGGCATGGCCACCGCCTTGGCTATCGCCCCCGACTTGCCCCGCGAGTGGCTCGCCGGCGGTCAGCGCGTCGCGGCCATACCGCGTGTTGCGTGGAAAGACAAAGGTATGGCTGGACTAGCCACCATGTCGCTGGTTAAACGTTATCTATGGAGTGTCGCCAAGGGCAGAAAACCCGCAAGCCGCTACTCGCCACTCTTCAGCCTGATCATCGATCAATGGCGGCTCAAGCAACTAGCGAAACGCTATCGACGCTGGTTGGCAGCGAGGAGCTGAGGCGACGAACCACCAAGTCGGCACGCACCGTCGTCTCCTCCAAGCGGCCGTGGGACCCATCAAAGAGCATGCGTTGAGGCGGGAGCGGCCGGACACTCGGTGGATTCGATCGTGCGCATGGCCAGGACACGGCCCTTTTCATCTGTGACAATGATTGTTGTGCCGTCGTTGACCCAGCGGCCCGTGTCGATTTCTCCCACCAGTGTCCCGGGAGCGAAAATTCGGGGAAGCAGCCCCAACTGGCGCCCCTCTAAAAGCACGTAGTGACCGGATGCAGTACCACGCATGTCCCACTTCACGTGAACGACAATGTCGCCCTGCCCACACGCGGGAAACGTGGAAGGCGTGACCGATAGATAGTCGTGACGCCGTAACCTGTGGATTGCGGCAAAAGTGACGGCAAGCACGAGAATGACTATGACCACGCGCGCCATTCTCCGAGCCCCTCGATGATCCAAGGAGAAACTCATTTCACTGCACCCATGGCTCGTATCGCAGGCATCTCCTCGTCAAGCTTCCCTTTAAGGTAAAGCCTCGCCATGGAGTCCACGCCATCTGCCACGGCTTTTCTCTGGTTGTCGTTGATAGGGCTGCCCAACAGCTGCTCCGCCTTGCCCAGGGCCTGATAGTAGGGCGGCATGGCCAGTCCGGCAGCCTGCAGCACCTCGCTACCCAACATCCAGGCATTGATATGCCTCGATTGGGGCGCGGCATGCGTACTGCTGAGCACGAACCACGGCACAAACTGACTCGGGCCATCCGATCTGTCGTCGAAACCATCGATCGCGTAGACGTGTTGCAAACCGGGCAAGTGGTCACCGTAGAAGGCGAGCACAAAGGGCCGATGGCGCGATTCGAGATATGACCAAAGTCGCCCGAGCTGCTGATCGGCGTTGCTTATGTGATACGCGTAATTTCTGTACTCGCTTGTTGCATCGGCGGGCCAGCTGGCGGGAACGGGGATCGCATTGCGCCTGGCGATATCAGCGACCGGAACATGCTCGTAGGGGCCGTGACCCTCGATACTCACCGCAAAAACCAAAGCTGGTGAAGATGCGTGCGCGAGCAGACCGATAATCTGATCCGTCATTGCCTGGTCGGAAATGAACCAGCCATCTTTCAGAGCGTCTGAAGGAAAATCCGCTTTGGTCAAAAAGCGATCAAAGCCCATGGCTGCGTAGGCCTTGTTCCGATTCCAGAAAGTACCGCTATTGCCATGAACGGCATAAGCCTTGTAGCCATCGGCATGGAGAACGCTTACCAGGCTGGGCATGCTTTTCCGGTTGATCTGGAGATACGGAAACCCGATGTCTGGATAGGCATCCATGGGAATCCCGGTCAGCACTTCAAACTCGGTTCGCACCGTACCGCCACCAAACGTTGGCGTCCTCATGGTGCCGCCGGTCGCCTGCTTCATTGCTCGATGCAGGTTGGGCAAAAGTTGCTCGGTATTATCGATATCTTTCAGAATCACGGGGTCAAAAAACGATTCGCTCTGGATGATGACGATGTCCGGCCTCAGGCTTCCGAGCGGCGTTGGTGGGTTTTCGACAATCGGGTTTTTGCCTGTTTGCGGAAACATGCTGTCGAACGCCTTGACAGCCTTACGGTCGACCGGCCCGTCGAATGCATGGGCATACTCAAGATTCGAATGTTCGATCGAACTAAGCAGACCGCTGTGCAGGATCGTCACCAGCGGTCCCCACGGAA
>Ga0302313_10000355_pt1 | contig 41574 bp, 49 predicted proteins | sample III_Palsa_N2_2_FD_200454 | JGI IMG/M metagenome (GOLD analysis project Ga0302313, IMG submission 200454) | Peat permafrost microbial communities from Stordalen Mire near Abisko, Sweden - III_Palsa_N2_2 | ecosystem: Environmental > Terrestrial > Soil > Palsa > Peat permafrost | place: Sweden...
CCACCAGTGTGAACAACGAACCAGACCGAACGTCCGAACCCCGCATCCGCCTTCCTCGACTGCCCCCGAAGAAGAGTGAATCATGCCGAGTCCGGCAACGCCACGGACTTTTTCAACAGCCTGCTAGCGCGGTCAAGGGCGCCTTCCGACCAACACTAGAAAGTTGACAAATCGGCGACCCGTCATATTGTATGAGTGTATGCATACAATATCTTCCACGATCACGGCGACACTGACGCTCGAGGACAGCGGGGCGCCCATCTATGTGCAGCTGCGCGAGCAGTTGCTCAGGGCGATCGGCGCCGGGACGCTTCAACCCGGCGACCGGATGCCGACCATGCGCGAGGTCGCGGTGGCGTTGAAGGTGGACCTCAACACCGTCCGCCACGCTTATGACGACCTGGAGCGGGCCGGCGCCATCGTGCTGGAGCGGGGGCGCGGCAGTTTCGTCGCCGAGCATCCGCCCACCACCGACGAGGCGGCCCACGCCGACCTGACGGACAACCTGGCCAAGCAGACCATCGCCATCGCCCGGACGAAGGGGGTTGATCCCGTCGCCCTGGCGCGGCGCATCGCCGAGCTGGCGCAACAAGGACACTCGACATGAACAGCTATCGGACCGGTCGCAACCAGTTCGCCTATTTCCTGATGATGATCGGGCTGGCGCTCGCCGCCGCGGTCTTTGTGCTGCTGCGCGACGACGCCCCGCTCAACATCTGGCTGGCCGTGGCCATCGCCATCGTCTCGGTCTTCATCCCTCAGACGCTGATGATGGCCAACCAGTGGGAGCGGGCGGTGGTCCTGCGCCTCGGCCGGCTGCAGGGGATCAAGGGGCCGGGCCTGTTCGTGATCATCCCCATCGTCGACACCATCGCCACCTGGGTCGACCAGCGCATCCAGACCACCCAGTTCAACGCCGAACAGGCGCTGAGCAAGGACACGGTGCCGGTGAACGTGGACGCGGTGGTTTTCTGGCAGGTGCACGACCCGGAGCGGGCGGCCCTGGAGATCACCGACTATCGCGAGGCGATCGGCCGGGTGGCGCAGACCTCCCTGCGCGAGATGGTCGGCTCCTCGCCGCTGGCCACGCTCCTGGCCGACCGCAAGGAGGGCGACGAGCTGCTGCGCGCCGAGATCGGCCGCAAGACCGCTGACTGGGGCGTCTCGGTGATGAGCGTGGAGATGCGCGACATCAGCGTGCCGCCGGAGCTGCAGGACGCCATGAGCCGCCAGGCCCAGGCCGAGCGCGAACTGCTCGCGCGGGTCATGCTGGGCGATGCGGAAAAGCAGATCGCGGCCAAGTTCGTCGAGGCCGCGGACATCTATGCCAAGAGCCCGGCCGCCCTGGAGCTGCGGGCCATGAACATCATCTATGAGACCACCAAGGAGCGCGGCGCGACCATCCTGATGCCCACCTCCATGGTCAACGCGATGAACCCGGTGGGCATGCTTGGTCTGGCGGCGGCGATGCGTCAGACTACGGTGGAATAACGCCACAAGCCTTGGGGAGGCTGACATGGTCAGGGCAATATTGGCGGCGGCGTTCGCGCTCGCGGTGCTGGGGGCCGCGCCCGCGCTGGCTCAGAACGCGACGGGGCCAATGCCGGTGATCGCCGGCCTGGAGGGTGACTGGGCCGGAACCCTCGAGATAGCGCCAAGCAAGCATCTGCGGGTGATCATCCGTATCCGCACCGGGCCGCAGGGGACCACGGCCAGCCTGGAAAGCGTCGATCAGGGCGCGGCAATCCTTCCGGTCCAGAGCGTGGAGCGCAAGGGCGATCATGTCACCCTCACCATGGATACCCTCGACGCCGACTATCAGGCCGACCTGGTCGATGCGGGCAAGACCCTGAAGGGGACCTTCACTCAAGGGCCCCAAGCCTATCCCCTGGTCTTGGCCTTCGCCGCGCCCGGCAGCCTGTCAGCGGCTCCTCCCACGCCGGCCGCCCAGACAGGGCCGGCCGCCTGGACGGCGCCTTCCGACGCCGCCATCGATCAGATCCTGAACGAGCGGATCGATGTGCAGAAGCAGGGCGTCGGCATCGTGGTCGGCCTGATCGACGAACACGGCCGCCGGTTCACCTCGGAAGGCGCGTTCGACCAGGTGGACGACCGGCCCGTCGGCCACGACACCCTGTTCGAGATGGGCTCCATCACCAAGGTGTTCACCGCGACCCTGCTGACCCAGGCGGTGGAGCGCGGCGAGGTGAAGCTGAGCGATCCGGTGGCGAAATACCTGCCGCCCAGCGTGCACGTTCCCGAGCGCGGCGGCAGGCAGATCACCCTGCAGGACCTGGCCCAGCACGTCTCCGGCCTGCCTAGGATGCCGACCAATTTCGCGCCGAAGGACATCGACAATCCGTACGCCGATTACACCGACGACCAGCTGTTCGCCTTCCTGAACAGCTACACCCTGCCCCGCGATATCGGCTCGAAGTGGGAGTATTCGAACCTGGGTGTCGGCCTCCTGGGGGAAGCGCTCGCGCGGCGCGAGGGCATGAGCTACGAGGCCCTGCTCAAGACTCGCATCCTCGATCCCCTCGGCATGACCAGCAGCGGGATCACCCTGACACCGGAGGAGAAGACGCGGTTCGCCATCGGCCACGACGCCTATATGCGCCGCGCGCCCTATTGGGACCTGGCGGCGCTTTCCGGCGCTGGGGCGCTCCGGTCCGACGCCGACGACATGCTGACCTTCCTGGCCGCCAACATTGGCCTGACCAAGACGCCGCTGAAGAGCGCCATGGACGCGACCCTGGCGGTGAAGCGCATCCCGAACCTGCCCGACAACGAGCAGGCGCTGGGCTGGGACGTGCGCAAGTCGCCTTACGGCGACATCGTCTGGCACAATGGCGGCACGGGCGGCTTCCGCACCATCATCGCTTTCAATCCGAAGGAGAAGGTGGGCGTGGTGGTGCTGACCAACGCCGCCACCGAGGCCGGCGGCGACGACATCGCCTTCCACATCCTGGCCGGCGCGCAACTGGCCGTACTCTCGCCTCCCAAACCCGCGCCGGACGCGGGTCGCACGGCGATCGCTCTCGCCCCCGAAAGGCTGGCCGCTCTGGTCGGCCGCTACCAGATAGCGCCCGCCGTATCGATGACGATCACCCGCATCGACGATCGCCTGTTCGCCCAGCTGACGGGCCAGCCGTCGTTCGAAGTCTATCCCGAGAGCGCCACGGCCTTCTTCTTCAAGGTCGTCGATGCCCAGCTGACGTTCCAGCTCGGCCCCGACGGCCGCGCGATCGGCCTGGTCCTGCATCAGAACGGCCGTGATTTGCCGGCCAAGCGGACGCCGTAGCAGGCTATCCGGCGTCGCGGCGCGCGCTGGCGATCAATTTCGCATCACACGGAGAAATGTGCGCCAAATCAGACCGCCGGGCTTGGCGATGCAGCCGCATCATCACAGGCTGCGTTCAGTGTCCATCCATAGCCAAGGCGGCGATTATGATCCGGACCCTGTTTCCAGCTTTGATTTCCATGATGTTTATGGCCAGTCCGGTCTTGGCGCAGACGGCGGCCGGCGACTGGAACGGCGTCGTGGCCATGCGGATGGGCGAGGTCCGCGTCGCCGTCCATCTGCAGGCCGAGCCGGACGGGGTGCTGGTCGGCACCGCCGACAGCCCCGACCAGGGCGGCTTCCACGCGATCCTCACCAATATCCAGGCCTCGGCAGATGACCTGAGCTTTGACCTGCCCATCGCCGCCAGCCATTTCGACGGCCATTGGGACCCGGCGACCCACGGTTGGGCCGGGTTCTGGAACCAGGATGGCGACGCCCTGGCGCTCAATCTGCATCGGGGGCGGCTGCCCAAGCCGGAGCTGCGATCGGTGAAGGGGCTGGACGGGGACTGGACCGGGGTGGTCGCGGCCGAGCCGTCAATGAAGCTGCGGCTGACCTACCACATCCGCACCGACGCGCGCGGCACCACCGTGCTGTCGGAAAACCCCGACCACCTGGCCAATGGCGAGACGGCGGAAAGCGTCGCCCGCATCGGTGACCACGTTGTGCTGTCGATGAACGATGTCGACGGCCTGGTTCAGGCCTATCTGTCCGACGACGGCCAGGTCATGATCGGCGCCCTAACCCAGGCGGGGCAGCAGTATCCCCTGCGGCTGATCCGGGCGCCCTAGGGTGCCTTAGCCCTGGCTAATCACCCCTGACGCCACGACAGCCTGTTTGAAGAACGCCGTTCGGGTTAGCATCCTCGAATAACCCGGCAACAGGGGCGAGGAAACGATGCACGATCTGGTCATTCGCGGAGGCCGTCTGGTGGACGGCACGGGCGCCAAGGCGCGCATCGCCGATGTGGCGATCGACGACGGCGTCATCACCGAGGTCGGCGTCGTGGCTGGCAGGGGCCGACGCGAGATCAATGCCGAGGGCTTGCTGGTCACCCCCGGCTGGGTCGACATCCACACCCACTACGACGGCCAGGTGACCTGGGATTCCTATCTGTCGCCTTCCTGCTGGCACGGGGTGACCACGGTCGTCATGGGCAATTGCGGCGTCGGCTTCGCGCCCGCCCGGCCCGACCGACGCGAGTGGCTGATCTCGCTGATGGAGGCGGTGGAGGACATTCCCGGCACCGCCCTGTCGGAGGGGATCAAATGGGGCTGGGAGACCTTCCCCGAATATATGGATGTTCTCGACGCCAAGGCGCGGGTGCTGGACGTGGCCGCCCAGGCGCCGCACGGCTCGATCCGCGCCTATGTCATGGGCGAACGCGGCGCGCGCAACGAGAAGGCCACGCCCGAGGATATCACGCAGATGGCCGACATCGTCCGCGAGGCGATGAGGGCCGGGGCGCTGGGCTTTTCCACCTCCCGCACCATGCTGCATCGGACCAAGGACGGCGAGGTCGTGCCGGGCACCTTCGCCAGCGCCGACGAGCTGATCGGCATCGGCCATGCCATGGCCGAGGGCGGCAAGGGCGTGTTCGAGATGGCCTCCGACATGGCCCCGGCAGAGGACGAGTTCCGCTGGATGACCGAGATGTCTCAGCTGACCGGCGTGCCGGTGACCTATGGCCTGTTGCAGGCGCCGTTCCAGCCGCAGAAGTGGCGCGACCTGCTGGCCATGACCGACGCAGCTCGCAAGGACGGCGCCCAGATCACCGCCCAGATCGCCTGTCGCCCCACCGGCATGGTGCTGGGCTGGCAGAGCACCATCCACCCCTTCGTGGCGCGGCCCACCTATCGCAAGCTGGCCGCCCTGCCCTTCGCCGAGCGGCTGGTGGAGCTGAAGAAGCCCGAGGTTCGCGCGGCCATCCTGTCCGAGCCGACGCCGGACACGACCCCGCTGGCGGCCATGCTGCTGTCGGGCTTCGACCGCATGTTCCGGTTGGAGAACGAGGGCGCGCTCGACTATGAGCCTCGCGCCGAGGACAGCATCGCCGCCCTGGCCGCGCGCACCGGTCAGGCCGCGGACGCCATCGTCTACGACATGCTGATGGAGCGGGACGGGCGCGGCTATATCTATCTGCCGCTGCTCAACTACGCCCTGTTCAACTTCGATCATATCCACGAGATGATGCAGAGCGACGCCACCATCCTCAGCCTGTCGGACGGCGGCGCCCACTGCGGGGTGATCTGCGACGCCAGCTTCCCGACCTATATGCTGACCTACTGGGTCCGCGACCGGGCGCGGGGCGAGCGGATGCCGCTGGAGCGGGTCGTGCAGATGCAGACCCACGACACCGCCAAACTCTATGGCCTCACCGATCGTGGCGTCATCGCGCCGGGGATGAAGGCGGACGTCAATGTGATCGACTTCGAGCAGCTGCGAATCCTGCCGCCGGAAATGGCCTTCGACCTGCCGGCGGAGGGCCGGCGGCTGATCCAGCGGGCGGAAGGGTATCGGGCCACCATCGTCTCCGGCCAGGTCACGTTTGAGAATGGCGAGGCGACCGGGGAGATGCCCGGAAAGCTGGTTCGAGGCCCGCAGGCGCCGAAGGGCGTGAAGCAGGTGGAAGCGGTTCACGCTTAGGCGTCGTTTAAAGTCTCACCGCCGGCGCTCGCCCCCTCCACCACCCTTCGGGCGGTCCCCCTCCCCCGCGACTGCGTCGCAAGGGAGGAGAAGGGGCAGCGCGTTCTTCTCCTCCCCCGAGAGCAAAGCGAAACGGGCGGAGGTGGCGCGGCGCTGGAGCGTAGCGGAAGCGACGTGACGGAGGGGGCGAGCGCCGGCGGATCGCCTACTTATGATCTCAGTGGAACGCCATCCCCGCTCCGGCATTGACGCCTTGGGCTGACGCTACGACAGTCGCAAGGGTAATCGGAGCATTCCATGGCCCTGGCCGACCTGCATATCCGCGCCCATACCGCGCGCAATTCCCTGGTCGTCATTGCGGTGGTGGTGGCCGGCGCGGCCTTCTATTGGCTAAGCGGCATCCTGACGCCTTTGGCGCTGGCGCTGTTCCTGCTGGTGATGATCGACAGCTTCGCCCGGGTGCTGGTCAAGCGGGTGCCGCACTTCCCGGCCATTCTCGCGCAGCCGATCGCCATCGTCCTATCTGTGGGCCTGGTGATCCTGACCGTCGTCGTGGTCGCCGCCAACGCCACCGCCTTCGCCGGCCAGACCAACACCTATCTGCCCAAGCTGAACGCCCTGGTGGGCGGACTGGCGGCGACCATGGGCATGGCCAACCACCCCACCGCCCAGCAGTTGATCAACCAGCTCAACCCCTCCTCCTACATCGGCGTCGCCGCCGGTCATCTGAAGGGGTTCGCCACCACCGCCGTGGCTGTGCTGCTCTACCTCGGCTTCCTGATCGCCTCACGGCAGTCGTTTCCGCGCAAGGCGGTGAAGCTGTTCGGGAGCGACGCCACGCGGCACGAAGCGGCCGAAATCTTCCAGCGCATCCGCGACGGGGTGGAACGCTATCTGTGGATCCAGGTGGTGTGCGGGCTGATGATGGCCATTCCGGCCTTCGTGGTGATGATGGCGCTGGGGCTCGACAATGCAGTCTTCTGGGCCTTTTTGATCTTCATCGTCGGCTTCATTCCGATCATCGGCGGCGCCATCGGCGTGCTGGGTCCGCCCCTGTTCGCCCTGGTCCAGTTCGACACCCCCTGGCGCGCCCTGATCTTGCTGGCGGCGCTGGAGGTGATGGGCTTTATCATCGGCAATATCATCTACCCCCGCATGCAGGGCAAAAGCCTGAACATCGACCCGATCGCGGTGCTGCTGTCCCTGGCCTTCTGGGGCGCGATCTGGGGCCTGCCGGGGATGTTCCTGTCCACACCGCTGACGGTGATGGCGATGATCATCCTGGCCCAGTTCGAAGGCGCGCGGTGGATCGCCGTGCTGCTGTCCAGCGACGGCGAGCCGCTGGGGCCGACGTCGACGGTGTCCGCACCGGGCGATCCGCCGGCCCTGGCCGCGCCCTCGCCGCTAGGCGAGCCGCTCACACAGCCGTGAGGCGAAATTCTCTGACGCAAGGGGTGGAAATCCGCATTCGGCTACCTATCTGACAGTCTGTTCGAGACTTCCCCTCTCTCGAACCCCAAGGACGCCGGCCCCTGCCAGAAAATGCCGGCGATCCGCGAAGGCGATCTCGTTGCGTTCCCCCCGCGATGAGACACCGCGCCGCCGGACGGTTCCCCCCCTCCGGCGGCGTTTCGCTGTCTGGGGGGTAACCGCCCTTCCCACTCGATCACGATAGCAACGGCGAGGATGGCGCTTGCCAAACCTGCACACCATGATACTGAAGCATATGCTTCAGTATTCTCCCAATCTCGATCTCGCCTTCCAGGCTCTGGCCGATCCGGCGCGGCGCGGCATGCTGGAACGGCTCACACTTGGCCCTGCTTCGGTGAGCGAGTTGGCGAGGCCGTTCGACATGTCGCTCTCGGCCATCGTCCAGCATCTAAAGGTGCTGGAGGCCGGCGGCTTGGTCCGCACCGAAAAGGTGGGCCGCGTGCGCACCTGCCAGATCGAGCCGGCCGCCCTGAGCGCAGCGGAAAGCTGGATCAACCAGCGCCGCACCATCTGGGAGCAACGGTTCGACCGGCTGGAGCAATACCTCAACGAAACCGCTGACCCCGAAGACAAGGATCAACAGCCATGACCGAACGCCCCGTCACCCACGCCACCTTCTGCATCGAACGCACCCTGTCCGCGTCGCCGGCGCGGGTATTCAAGGCCTTCGCCGAGCAGAAGGCCAAGGACGCCTGGTTCACCGGCCCGCCGCACTGGGTGCGGACGGAGCGGTCGATGGATTTCCGCCTCGGCGGCCGCGAGACCTCCAGCGTCGGCGAACCGGGTGGCGTTCAGCACCGGTTCGACGCCACCTATCACGACATCATCCCAAACGAGCGGATCGTCTTCACCTATGTGATGCACCTGGACGAGACGCTTATGTCGGTCTCGATCACGACGATCGAGCTGAGGGCTGTAGGTGACAAGACCGGGCTGAAGTTCACCGAACAGGGCGCGTTTGTGCTCGACCCGGCGGATGCGCCGCAGCGTGAACAGGGGACGCATTTCCTGATGGACGCGGTCGAGGGGTGGCTGGCGAGTGAGGCGGCGAACGCCTAGGCGCTCGACCAGCGTCAGTACATCACCTCGGTCAAATACAGTCCCGCCGCCGGGGCCACGGGCCCACAGGCTCTGCGGTCGCGGGCGTCCAAGGCCGCCTTCAAATCCTCCGCGCTCCACCGGCCCAACCCGACCTCCACCAGCGAGCCGGTCATGGAGCGGACCTGGCGGTGCAGGAAGGAGCGGGCGGCGAAGACCAGGCGGACTTCCTCGCCCACCCGCTCGACCCTGGCCGCATCCAGGGTCTTGACCGGCGACTTGGCCTGGCAGGCCATGTCGCGAAAGGTGGTGAAGTCGTGCGTACCGAGGAGGACCTGGGCCGCCTTATGCATGGCGGCCGCATCGACGGGCTTCCTCACATGCCAGACCTTGCCCGTCTCCAGCGCCGGCGGGCTTCGGCGCGCCAGGATGCGATAAAGATAGCGCCGCTCCTTGGCCGAAAAGCGGGCGTGGAAGTCCTCGCCCACCTGGACCGCGTCCAGCACCGTGATCGGCTCGCGGACAAGGTGGGCGTTGAGGGCGTCGCGGACGACGTCCGGCTTCCAGTCGCGGTCCAGATCGATATGCATCACCTGGCCGGTGGCGTGGACGCCGCTGTCGGTGCGACCGGCGGCGTGCGCGCGCAGGGTCTGGCCACAGAAGGCTTTCACGGCAGCCTCAACAGACGCCTGCACCGAAGGCTGGCCGACCTGGGCCTGCAGGCCGTTGTAGGGGCCGCCGTCGTATTCGATGGTCAGACGATAGCGGGGCATCAGCCGACCTTGCCGCCAGCCGACAAGCGAAAGCCGCGCAGGAAGGTCCCGGCGTCCTGCGCGGCCTTGCCCTCGCGCTGGGCGCGCAACAGGCGCACCGAGCCGGTTCCACAGGCGATCAGCAGCTCGTCGTCCAGAACGGTTCCGGGCTCGCCCTCAGCATCCTCGGCGCACGACAGTAGCGCCTTAACGCGGGTCAGCCCTTTGTCGGACGGCGCCATGAACCAGGCGCCCGGGAAGGGCGACAGGCCGCGGATACGGCGGTCGATTTCCTCGGCGGATTTGGACCAGTCGATCCGCGCTTCCTTGGGCCTGATTTTCTTGGCGTAGGTGACGCCCTCCTCCGGCTGGGCGGTTGGGGTCAGGGCGCCGCGCGCCAGCCCATCCACAGCCTCGACCACCATCCTGGCCCCAAGGACCGCCAGGCGATCGTGCAGGGTTCCAGCGGTTTCCAGGGCGTCGATGCGTAAGCTGTCGCTCAGCAGCACCGGGCCTTCGTCCAGGCCCTCGGTCATCTGCATGATGTTGAGGCCGGTGATGCGGTCTCCGGCCATGATCGCCCGCTGGATCGGCGCGGCGCCGCGCCAGCGCGGCAGCAGGGAGGCATGCAGATTGATGCTGCCCAGCCGAGGCGCGTCAAGCACGGCGCCGGGCAGGATCTGGCCGAAGGCGGCGACCACGGCCAGATCAAGGCCCAGGGCCACAAACGCCTCGATTTCGGCCGGGTCGCGCATGGAGGCTGGGGTGCGGACGGGAATGCCCGCCGCCTCGGCGCAGGCTTGGACAGCAGAGGGACGCAGATCGTGGCCCCGGCCACGCGGCGCGGGGGGCTGGGCGTAGACCATCACGACCTGATGGCCCGTGCCGATCAGAGCTTTCAGAGCCGCGACGGCGAAGTCCGGCGTTCCAAGGAAGGCGATGCGCATGGCTGGCGTTTACCGGGCCGAACGCGCCCGGGGAAGCGTTGCCGGAACCTTGGCGCCGGCGGGCCGTTCCGCATCCGAACCAACGGGGACTGAAATCATGCGCGTCCTAGCCATTGCGCTCGCCTGCCTGGCCGTCACGGCCTGCTCGAAATCCACCACCGCCGACCTGAGCCACGACGTGAAGGACGCCGGCCATGAACTGAAGGCGGAAGCCGACAAGATCAAGACCGACCCGGACATCCGCAAGGCCGACGCCGACGCCAAGAAGGTCGGGCACGATCTGTCCGTCTCGGTGAAGGAAGCGGCCGCCGACGCCAAGATCGAGGCCGATAAGGCTGGCGACAAGGCCAAGCACACAGCCGACGACGTCAAGCAGGACGTGCACGACGATTCGCACAGCTGAGTCTGCATCGACGTCGGGACTTGCTTTTTGATTTACACTGTAAGATATAATCGCTCTCGGGCTGGCTGACGCGGCCCACCGGGAGCTGCCGCCATGCTCGACCTCGCCCTTGCGATCGGCCACCACCTTTTGATCTTCGCCTTGTTCGGGGTGCTGTTCGCCGAACTGATCGCGGTGCGCAAAGGCATGGATAGCGCCATGGTCTCGCGGATCGCCTCCGTTGACCTCTGGTATGGTATCCTGGCCGCGCTGATCCTGATCGTCGGCTTCAGCCGCGCGGTGTTCGCGGCCAAGGGCTGGACCTACTACCAGCACAACGGCTTTTTCTGGGCCAAGATCGGGACGTTTGCGCTGGTCGGCCTGCTATCCATCCCACCGACCATCCGGTTCATCCAATGGCGGAAGGCCGGCGTTAGCCCCTCAGACGATCAGGTGAAGAGCGTGCGCCGCTACCTGCATGCCGAGGTGGTGCTGTTCGCCCTGTTGCCGATGTTCGCCGCCGCGATGGCGCGGGGATGTGGGGAGTTTTGAGGGCGCGCGTGGACTCTAAGCCGCCATCGCCTTCTTCACCTTGGCCACCGCGCGGGTGCGTTTAAGGCGGGACAGGTAGTCGATGAAGAGGACGCCTTGCAGGTGGTCCATCTCGTGCTGGATGCAGACGGCGAACACGCCCTCGGCGTCTTCCTCGATCTGTTCGCCCTGATAGTTCAGGTAGCGCAGCTTGACCTTGGCCGGGCGTTCGACCTCATCATAGATCTCCGGGATTGACAGGCAGCCTTCCTCATAGGGCGCGGTCTCTTCCGAGCGCCAGAGGATTTCCGGATTGACGAAGTAGCGAGGCTGGCGGTCGTTTTCGTCACGGCCCAGGTCCATGACGATCACCCGCTTGGGCACGCCGACCTGGATAGCGGCCAGGCCGATGCCGGGGGCGTCGTACATGGTCTCCAGCATGTCATCCATGAGCGCGCGCAGATCGTCATCGACCTTGTCGACAGTCTCAGAGACCAATTTCAGCCGGGGGTCGGGAACGACCAGAATTTCGCGAATTGCCATGCAATTCAGGTAGGTCAGCCTCTGGCGACCGTCAAGACCGGCGCGATGTCGCTGGCTTCTGCATCCGTAGGCGCCAATTTCGCGAGCGCGCGGGGCGCAACCTCGATGGGCTCGAGGGCCGGAATCTCCTTGGCCTCGTGATCCACGGCCAGATCCTCGAACCGGCGCGCCTGGGTCAGGACTTGGGTTTCCAGCGATCCGACGAACTGGTTGTAGCGGCCGACCGCGCCCTCCAGCGACTTGCCCAGAGCGGCGGCGTGGCCGCCCATCACCGACAGGCGCTTGTAGAGCTCTCGGCCCAGGGCGGCGATCTTGTCGGCGTTGGCGGACTGCTCTTCCACCCGCCAGCCGTAGGCGACCGCCTTGCACAGGGCGAACAGGGTGGTGGGGGTGACCAGCAGCACCCGCTTGTTCATGGCGTCGCTCATCAGGTCCGGCAACCGGTCGAGCGCGGCCGCGAGGAAGCCGTCGCCGGGCACGAACATGGCCACGAAGTCCGGCGAACGCTCCTTCTGGAACTGGTCCCAATAGGTTTTGGCGGACAGGTCCTGCATATGGCTGCGCACGCTTTGCGCATGCCGAACCAGCGCGGCCTCGCGGCTGGCGTCGTCGACCGCCTCCTGAGCGTCGAGGAAGGCGTTCAGCGAACATTTGGCGTCGATCACAAACACGCCATTGCCGGGCATGCTGACCTTGACGTCGGGACGGCGCCGGCCCTCGTCGGTGTCGACGCTGAACTGCTCAACGAAGTCGAAGCGGCTGACCAGGCCGGCGGCTTCCAGCACATTGCGCAGGGTCTGTTCGCCCCAGCGGCCCTGCACACCGGCGCCTCGGCGCAGGGCGGCGGACAGCTTACGAGCCTCGAACTGGGTTTCGGTGGAGGCCTTCAGCAGAGATTCGATCTGAACCTTAAGGCCGCCGGTCTCTTCGGCACGGACCTTCTCGACGGCGGCGACGTGCTCCTGGAACTTCTGCAGCGTCTCGGCGACCGGCTTGAGCTGGGCCTCCATCCGCTGCTGGGCCAGCAGTTCCTGGGACTTGAAGCTTTCGGCGGCGCGGGCCATCAGCTGTTCGGTCACAGCCTGGGCAGTGGCGGCGGCCTGGTCGCGCAGGACGGCGGGCGATAGGGCTGCGGCTTCCAGTCGGGCTTCGGCGACGTCCGCCCGCGCGCGGGTCTTGCCCAACGCCAGGAGGGCCGCGCCAAGGCCGCCGAGACTAGCGAGGGCGATAACGCCCAGAATCAGATCCAACGCGTTCATGATCCGTTCGATACCGCGAAAACCGGTCGCGGCCAACGTCTCCGTGCAGTCGGCGGACGCGCAAAGAAAAGAGCGGCCCGCGGGGACCGCTCTAGAAGGTTTGTGCATCATCGAGAATTGGGGTGCGGAGGCAGCTGGACTGACTGTGGCCAGTCCTATGTCGGGGGGGCGTCGCCGCCTCCGCAAATTGTAAACGGCATCCCCCCCAGGGTGGTTCCGAGTTTTCTCAAAATAATTCGCGCAGGCGGCGAAACCTGCTGATGGGACCCTTTTCGCGCCCGCGTCCGTTTAGAGGGCACAGGTTTTCAAAGGGAGGCCAGGATGGCCAACTCCGAACTTCACGAACACGCCCCGCATCTGTCCGTCGTCGAAGCCCGAGGGGCCATCCGCGGCCGACATATCCTAATGGTGCTGATCGGCTCGGTCGTTCTGGCCGGCGCCGCCCTGGCCCTGGCCTGGGGATTCCGCGCGGGTGACTTCAACCGCGCCGATTCCAGCGCCGCCTCGCGTATCGCCGCATCCAGCCCGGCCGTAACGTCGACGACCCAGACGCCCCCGGCCGCGGCGTCGCGGACTCCCGCGACCACCGGTCTTGACCGATAGCGCCGCCAAAGCTCCCGCTGCTCATCCCGGTTCGAGCCGAGATGAGCGGCTTCGGGAGTCGCCTGTCTAAACGACCGACTGTCCTCGGATCGCCCGGATCACGAAGCTGACCACCAGAAGGACGAGGAAGACCAGGAACAGGATTTTGGCGATGCTGGCCGCCAGGCCGGCAAGGCTCATAAAGCCCAGGAATCCGGCGATCACCGCCAGGATGAAGAAAAGCAGAGCCCAACCAAGCATGTTCACCTCCAGATGCAAAAACGCGGCCCTGCGCTAACGCGGGGCCGCGCTTCAGCGTTCCGAAGCTAGGCTGTTAAGCCGCCTGTTTGCTGCGCATCGGGTGGAAGAACAGCGCCTGGCCGATCGCCGCCTTCACCGTTTCCGGCTGGAAGGGCTTGGTGATCAGGAAGGTGGGTTCAGGCCGTTCGCCCGTGAGCAGGCGCTCCGGGAAGGCGGTGATGAAGATCACCGGCACGTCGTGGCGGCCGAGAATGTCTTTTACCGCATCAATGCCGGAGGAGCCGTCGGCGAGCTGAATGTCGGCCAGCACCAGGCCGGGCGTGCGGCGGGCCACGGAGTCGGTGGCCTCGGTGCGGGTCGCGGCGATGTCGATCACCCGATGACCGAGTTCCTGGACCAGGGCCTCGATATCGGCGGCGATCACTGGCTCGTCCTCGATGATCAGGACGTCCGTGGCCAGTTCCGCGTCGATTTCGGTCTGGGCCTCGGCGATCAGCGCTTCGACTTCCTCGAAATCGGTCTCCAGGATGGAGGCCGCTTCGGACTGGGTGAAGCCTTCCAGCGCGGTCAGCAGGAAGGCCTGCCGCGAGCGGGGAGCGATGCGCATGATGCGGCGCGCGGCGTCGTCGGACGGGGACGGCCGGCGATCGTCACTCTGGGTTTCCAGCTGGGCGCCCGTGGACGACCAGATGGTGTGGAACACGTGATAGAGGGCCACGCGAGGCGTCATCGAAGAGTCGAGCATACGCTCGCCAGCCGCGAGAGCCTCCAGCGCCGCGCGCACATAGGCGTCACCAGTGGATTGATCGCCCGTCAGGGCCCGCGCATAGCGGCGGACGTAGGGCAGGTGCGGCGCCAAACTTGATAGAAGACTCATATAAACCCCTTTGCGACCTAGCGATGTCGCGCCGACGCCCGAACCTTCCCAACCTAAAAAAGGTGTCGGGAATGGGCGCAAGCCTCCGACTTAGCTGTTACAAACGCCCTGGGCGGGCATAGGTTCCGGAAAAATCGATTCAATCAGGGAACCCGTCAGGGCGCCTCGCGTTCTTCACCCTACAAAGCGCGCAAGACTAAAGTCATTACAAGGGGGGCGTTTCGTGAATGAGCGCAACGCCAAGGGTATGATCGAACCGACATCGACTGAAAAGCGTCGCCGCCAGGCCAAGTCCTCGCTCGACGAGGCCAGGCTGCGGCAGCAGGCCATTGGCGTGAAACTGCGCCAGATGTTTGACGATGTCGTGGCCGAGCCGGTGCCCGACGAGTTCCTGGACATCCTTCGCCGTCATGACGACAAATCGCCAGGTGAAGGCTGATGTCTGGCGAGAAGACCAGATCGACCGGCGCCCCCAAGCCGGCCAGTAGCGACGACGCCCGCTTCAAGGGCGAGCTGGTGGCGCTGATCCCCCATTTGCGCGCCTTTGCCCGCACTCTGGCCGGCGATCCGGCGTCCGCTGACGACCTGGCGCAGGACGCCCTGGTCAAGGCCTGGGACGCGCGCGCCAGCTATCAGATGGGCACGAACATGAAGGCCTGGACCTTCATGATCCTGCGCAATCAGTTCTATTCCGAACGTCGCCGCTCATGGCGCCAGACCCAGCTTGACCAGGAAGCCGCCGAACGCACCCTGGTGGCCATTGACGACCCGTCCTCGCCCCTGGCCCTGGACGAGATGCGTCTGGGCCTGGCCATGCTGCCGGCCGAACAGCGCGAGGCGCTGATTCTGGTCGGGGCTGGCGGCTTCGCCTACGAAGAAGCGGCGGACATCTGCGGATGCGCGGTCGGCACGGTCAAAAGCCGCGTCAGCCGGGCTCGTCGCGCTCTCCAATCGATCCTGGACGATGGCAGCTACGATCGCGACGGCCTTTCAGCCTCCGACGCAATGCGCTCGATCATGGCCGACGCGGAGCGGCTTAGTACGCAACGCTAGGATAGTATGGCGCGGCCCCCTTTCCGGCTGACTTTCGGGCCGATGACCTCCATTCGGGCGCGCCTTGGCGCGGCCCTGGCGATCGCGCTTCTGCCCGTGCTGATTTTGGGCGCGGCCCAGGCAATGGTGACCTTTTCCAAGGACGCCGATCAGCGCCGAATGGATCTGGCCCTCGCCGCCCAGCGCAGCGCCGCCACCGCCCGCGCGCGGATGGACGGCGCGGCGGTGTTGTTGGAAACCGTGGCGCCGGAAGCGGTTGGCGTGCAGTGCCCGCAGCGGATGTCGGAAATCGCCGCGCGGGTGCCCGGCTATATCAACCTGATCCGGTTCGACGCCCAGGGCCGGGTCACCTGCGCCGCCGCCAGCGTGCCCGCCGACCCCACGCGCCGAACCTCGGCATGGTTTCAACGGCTGGTCGCCGGCGCCCCGCAACTGGTGATCAAGGCGCCGGCCGATCTGACCACTCGCCCGGCGCTGATGGCGCTGCAGCCGCTGACGAATGCCGCGGGACGCTTTGATGGGGTCGCGGCGGCGGTGCTCGACCTGGCGGCGCTGCGGCCGACCCTGAGCGATCCGAGCCTGCCCCAGGACACCGAGGTCGCCCTGGCGAACGGCCGAGGCCATTTCCTGTTCAGCACCCGGCCAAACGCCTTCAACACGCCGCCGCCACCCTTCCCCGCCGAGCCCGACTGGCGGCGATCGATGATCTATTACGGTAAGGACGCTGACGGCCAGTCGCGGGTCTTCTCCGCCGCGCCCCTGTCCGGCGATCTCTACGTCGTGCTGTCGACGCCGCGCGAGGGCTGGTGGTCCTGGGCGCGGCTCAACCCCTTGTCCAGCCTGCTGTTCCCGCTGCTGGCCTTCACCATCGCCCTGGCGGCGGTATGGGTTGTCGCCGACCGGATCGTGGTGTTCTGGTTGCGATATCTGCAGCGGATTGCGGCCATTTACGCCAAGGGCCGCCTGACGGTGCGGCCGGTGCAGGCCGACCATGCACCCCCCGAGATTCGCGAACTGGCCCAGGCCCTGGACACCATGGCCATGGCCATCACCGCCCGGGACGAATCGCTGCTCAACTCCATCTCGGAGAAGGATGCGCTGATGCGCGAGATCCATCACCGGGTGAAAAATAACCTGCAGGTGATCACCTCGCTGGTGAACATGCAGCAGCGGGCGATGGAGGATCCGGCGGCCAGGGCGGCCATGACCGACATGCGCCACCGCATCGGCGCCCTGGCGCTGATCTATCGCGCGCTCTACCAGGGCCCCGATCTGAAGCGGGTGGACCTGCGCCAGTTCCTGTCCGACCTGATCGGACAGCTGATCACCGACGATGGGGATCGGCAGGGCGCCCTGCGCACCGAGATGGAGGTGGACGAGCTGATCATCGACCCCGACAAGCTGGCGCCCATCGCCCTCTTTGCGGTGGAGGCGATCAGCAATGCTCGCAAACACGCTCTGGCGATGAAACAGGGCTCGCTGTTCGTCAAGTTCGCCTTGAATGGCGACGAGGCCGAGTTGGTGATCGCCGACCAAGGCTCGGGCTCCGCGCCGGTGCTGACCGGCGGTGGCGTGGGCCGCACGCTGATGACGGCTTTCGCCCGTCAGCTGCGCGGGCGAATCGAGCTGGGTCCCAACCCCGATGGCGGCGTGACCGTGCGGTTGATCTTCCCCAATCCCGCCGCCGAGCCCGGCGCGCCAAACCGTGGCCGACCCAAGCGGAACCGTGCGGCGGCATAGAACGTTCTGAGTCCTGTCCCACAGAGGAGAAGTCTCATGCGTAAGCTCATCCTACTCGCCCTGGTCGCCGCTGGCCTGACCGTCGCCGCCTGTAACACCGTCGAAGGCGCCGGCAAGGACGTTTCGGCCACCGGCCAAGCCGTCACCGATACCGCCCGCGACGCCAAATAGTCCTTCGGCTAATGACTGAAGTTTGAGGTCGCCCGTTCCATCCGTGGGACGGGCGATCGCGTTTTAAGCGGCCTTGCGGCGGTCGAGGTTGGGCGCATAGACGCCACGGCGACCGGAGAGCGGGCGCAGGGCGTCGGTAAAGTCCGAGGCTGTCTCCTCGATCCCAAGCACCAGCCGGCCATCCTCGGGCAGGGCGGCGGCCAATTGCTCCAGCACCCGGGCCGCGACGTCGCGGTCGAAGCTGGACACCACGTTGCGGCAGAAGATCACGTCGAACTCGCCAAGTCCGGTCAGGTCGGCCAGCAGGTTGACCCGGCGCCAGCGCACGGCCTGGCGGATGCGGGGGTTCAGCGCCCAGGTCTCGTCATTCTTTTCGAAATGCCGCACGAGCAGGCGGATGGGCAGGCCGCGCTGTACCTCGAACTGGGTATAGAGGCCGCTCTGGGCCTTCTCCAGGCACCGCTCGGATAGGTCCGAGCCGAACAGCTCGGTCTTCAGACCCGGATATTTGCTGGCCTCGTCCTCGACGATCATAGCCAGGGAATAGGGCTCCTGGCCGGTGGAGCAGCCGGCGCTCCAGATGCGGATCGGCGCGCCGTCACGGGCGATGGCGAGTTCGGGAAGGATTTCCTCGCGAAACTGCTGGAACGGCGCCCGGTCGCGAAAGAAGCTGGTCTCGGTGTTGGCCAGGGCCTCGGTCACCGCCCACATCAGGGCGTTGTCGCGCTTGGTCTGGATATCGCGAACCATCTCGGAGATGTCGGCGAACCCCTCGCGGCGCGCGACCGGCGAAAGGCAGGTCTCGATCCGATAGGTCTTGTCCGGATCGATGACCATGCCCGAGCGGGCCTGGACGATCCGGCGGATGATTTCGATCTCGTCGGCTCTCACGAGACCAGCCCCGCCTCGGTGAACTTGGCTTCCAGGATGTCGCCGTCGAAAGGTTTCATGATGTATTCGTCAGCGCCGGCTTCCAGCGCCTGGGTGATGTGTTCCAGGTCGTTCTCGACCGTGCAGAACACCACCACCGGCGAATGGCCGTCGGGCTCCTTGCGCAGAGCGCGCAGGAAGATCAGCCCGTCCATCACCGGCATATTCCAGTCCAGCAGAATGGCCTCGGGCATCGAGGTGCGGCACCAGGCCATGGCTTCCATGCCGTCGGACGCCTCGGCGATCTCGAAACCGAGATCTTCGAGGATGCGGCGGGCGACCTTGCGGATCACCCGGCTGTCATCGACGACCAGACACGTCTTCACCGGCGGAAACACTCCAAGTCTCCGGACGGTAATTGCAGCCGGGAGGGTTAAGGAGCGGTATGGTCGAGACAAAATTATAGAGCAGCAATGTCGCACCCTGTGGGGAAGCGGACCGGGGTTCGGACTTAAGATTCACCACCAAGCACACCAAGAGCACCAAGAGGCCAGGGCGTAGGTCGGTTCGCAGCGAAAGACGTTAGGGCGCGAAGCGCGATCAATCCGCGCCCGCCTCAACGGTTTGATGCGGGCGAAGCCCGCCTTGGTGTTCTTGGTGTGCTTGGTGGTAAAAACGGACCAGGGTCCGACTCGCCAGCCTAGGCCGGCAACTTCACCGTCAGCATCACGCGTTCCTCAAACACCGCGTGCTCCAGGATCCCGCCGGCCACAGTGACCAGTTCGTGCAGGTAAAAGGCCTGGACCCAGAGGCCCGCGAGGCCCTCTTCCAGGCGGCGGCCTTCCAGGCCGTCGATCACGGCCGGCCGCAGGCGAGCGCGGGCGCCCACGCAGTCGATCGCCAGGGTGACGCCATCCTCCGCCTCGACCGCCGTCAGGGTCGCCGTCCCACCGGTGGGCAGGGCGCCGAGACCGATCTGGACCAGGTTGAGCAGAGCGCGAGCAGCCGGTTTGGGCAGGGTCCGCAGGGTGACGTTCCAGGCCAGCTGAGCGCGGCCGTGGGCGGCGACGCCCTTGGCCAGGGTCTCCAGCTGGTCGGCGCCAAAGGTTTCGGCCGCCGCGCTGGCGCCCAGGGCGACCCGGTCGAAGGACAGCATGTCCACCAGCTTCCTGGCGCTGGCGGCGATCAAATTCATCGCCTCTTCGCGCATGTCCTGGGCGCTGGGGTCCTCCAGCAGGTCCAGGCCCGACATGATCGCCCCGGCGGGGCTGATGTAATCGTGGCACATGCGCGCGGCCAGGAAGGAGGCCAGCTCGACCGGCGAGACGGGCGCCGGCGGATCGACCGTCGGGTCCAGCAGCTCAGGCGCGATGGTTGAGGTCGAGGTCTCGGTCATGTGGGGCTTCGGCGATCAGCTTTGGAAGCGGCCAAGGTTGGCCTGATTTGCGACTTTCGCAAACCGGATCGCTATGCCAGAGAGGCGCCTATGACAGCAAATCCTGGCGTGGCTTTCGCCGACATCGTCGAGGCGGCCAGCGCCGTCATCCTGCCCCTGTGGCGTTCCGGCCTGACGGTCGACACCAAGAGCGACGACAGCCCGGTGACCGAGGCCGACCGGCGCGGCGAGGCGTTGATTCTCGAGCGGTTGCGGGCCGAGTTTCCGGACATCCCGGTGATCGCAGAGGAAGACTCCGCGGCCGGCGGCGTGCCCTTAAGCATCGCCCGACGGTTCATGCTGGTGGACCCGCTGGACGGCACCAAGGCCTTCGTCCGTGGCGACGCGCACTTCACCGTCAACATCGGCCTGATCGAGGACGGCCGGCCGGTGGCGGGCGCGGTGTCGGCGCCGGCGACCGGGCAAACCTGGTTCACCACCTGCGACGGCGCCCACAAGCGCAACTTCGGCGAGAGCGTGGGCAAGCCGGTGCATGTGCGGCCCCTGAAGCCGGGCCGGATGCTGGCCCTGACCAGCCACACCTTGAAGGATGAGCAGTACGCCAAGCTGCAGGCGGAGTTCGGCATCACCGACCGCCAGCCGATGGATTCCTCGCTGAAGCTCTGCATCATCGCCGAGGGCGGGGCCGACATCTATCCGCGCCACGGACCCACCATGGAATGGGACATCGCCGCCGGCCACGCAGTGCTGGACGCCGCCGGCGGCAGCCTGCTGATGCCGGATGGCGCGCCGTTCGCCTATGGCAAGGCGGACGCCGGGTTCAAGAACGGCTGGTTCGTCGCGCGGGGCGGTTAGGGCGCTCGTGCGCCTCTGCCTATCCCTAGAGGGGGAAGGTTTAGAGCTGCTTTCGCCACCCCATCGCCGATGCTAGACCTGCCCCGAACGGGGAGCGACCAGGCGTATGGCGGAGTTGGCGGCGGATCAGGCGGCGGCGGACAAGTCGGCGGCGGAAGGGGCGCCGGCTTCGATGCTGACGGTGGTGGCGGCTTCGTCCGCAGGCACCACCTTTGAATGGTATGACTTCTTCATCTTCGGCAGCCTGACCGGGATCATTTCCAAGGTCTTCTTCGCCGGCCTCAATGACACCGCCGGCCTGCTCGCCGCCCTGGCCCTGTTCGGGGTCGGGTTCGCCTTCCGCCCGCTCGGCGCCCTGGTGTTCGGCCGCATCGGCGACCGGGTCGGGCGCAAGGGCGCGTTTCTGGTCACCGTGACCCTGATGGGCAGTTCGACCTTCGCCATCGGCCTTTTGCCTTCCTATCACCAGGCCGGCATGGTCGGCCCGATCCTGCTGATCCTGCTGCGCGTGGTGCAGGGCTTCGCCCTGGGCGGCGAATATGGCGGGGCGGTGATCTATGTAGCCGAGCACGCCAAGGCCAACCAACGCGGCTGGATGACCAGCTGGGTGCAGACTTCGGCGGCCTTCGGCCTGTTCGCGGCCCTGTTGGTGATCCTGGCCACCCGCAGTCTGATCGGCGAGGCCGCGTTTGGCGACTGGGGCTGGCGCGTACCCTTCATGGTCTCGATCGGCCTTCTGGCGGTGTCGGTATGGATGCGGGTCAAGCTGTCGGAGAGCCCGGCCTTCACCCGGCTGCAGGCCGAGGACAACCAATCCAAGGCGCCCTTCACCGAGGCCTTCGGTCGCTGGCCTAACCTCAAGCTGGTGATCCTGACCTTCCTGGGGATGATGTCGGCGCAGGGCGCGGTCTGGTACACCAGCTTCTTCTACGTCCAGACCTTCATGGAGAAGTTCCTGAAGGTGGACCCGGCGACCATCAATCTTTTGATGATGGGCGCGGTGGCGGTGAGCGCGCCGCTCTATGTCTTCTTTGGCTGGCTGTCGGACAGAATCGGCCGCAAGATCGTCATGCTGGCCGGCATGACGTTAGCGCTGGTCGCCTTCTTCCCGGGTTTCCACTATCTGGAACAGGCGGCCAATCCGGCCCTGGCCGCGGCGTCCGCCGCGACGCCGGTGGTGGTGGTGGCCGACCCGGCCAATTGCAGCCTGCAGTTCGACCCCGTCGGCAAGGCCAGCTTCGTCACCTCCTGCGACATCGCCAAAAGCTTCCTGGCCAACGCCGGGGTCTCCTATGGCAACCAGGCCGCGCCGGCCGGAACGCCGGCGGTGGTTAAGATCGGTGGCGCCACCGTCGCCTCCGCCAGCGCCTCGGGCCTGCCGAAGGCCCAGGCCAAGGCGGTGAAGGCGGGGGTTGAGGCGAAGCTCAAGGCCGCGCTGAAGGCGGCCGGCTATCCGGCCAAGGCCGACCCGGCGCGGGTGAATTTCTGGGGCATGTTCGCCGTACTGCTGGTGTTCACCGTGGGCTCCACGGCTCTGTTCGGGCCCCTCGCGGCCTATCTTGTGGAGATCTTCCCGACCCGGATTCGCTACACCGCCCTGTCGCTGCCCTACAATGTCGGCACCGGCTGGATCGGCGGCTTCCTGCCCTTCACCGCCTTCGCCATCGTCGCGGCCACAGGGGATATCTATGCCGGCCTCTGGTACGCGGTGGGGTTCACGGCGTTGAGCGTGGTGGTGATGCTGCTGTTCCTGCGCGAGACCAGCGGGCGGCCGCTGGAGGACTAGAAACGCGGCCTCGAGGGTTGGCCTATGCGTCGGCATATGCCACAATATTCCGATGAACGCCTACCGCCATGTCAAGCTGTTCAAGAACGGCCGCAATCAAGCTGTCCGCATCCCTCGGGAGTTCGAACTCCCCGGCGAGGACGCCATTATGCGTCGAGACGGCGACAAGCTTGTGATCGAGGCCGTCCCGCCGAGATCCCTGCTCGCCATCCTCGCGGAGCTGGACCCCGTCGCGGAAAGCTTCCCTGAGATCGACGATCGGCCACCGGGACCGGTCGATCTTTGACGCGGTTTCTGCTCGACACCAACATCCTCTCCGATCTGGTCCGCAACCCGCAGGGCCGTGTGACCGCTCGCATCGCCGAGGTCGGCGACGAGGCAGTCTGCACCAGCATCATCGTCGCGGCGGAGCTCCGCTTCGGCGCGGCCAAGAAGGGATCGGAGCGACTGACCCTCCAGCTTGAACGCATCCTGTCAGCGATCGACATTCAGCCTTTCGACGCGCCGGCCGACGCCGCCTATGCGCGGCTGCGGGTCCAGCTCGAAGCAGCCGGCGCGCCCATCGGCGGGAACGACATGCTGATCGCCGCGCAGGCGCTCGCAAGCCACTGGACCGTGGTGACCGACAATGAGCGGGAGTTCGTCAGGATCAGCGGCTTGCAGATCGAAAACTGGCTCCGCTGAAGCCACGACCGGAAGGTTTAGCATGACCGTCACCGGAGGCTGCCTCTGTGGCGCCGTGCGTTATCGATCGAGCGCGGCGCCGAGCTGGCCCGTATCGCCGAAGACCTGCCGAAATTCGACGCCCAGCCGCCGCCGCTTTAGTGCGTCACGCTTGAACCCATCGCGCACCGGGATTAGGCCAGCGGCATGACCCAATATGTCGTCCCCGCCCCCGTCGTCTCCGCCGTTCCCGTCGAGGGGACCGAGGCTCTCTTCCCGGTTCGCCGTATCCTTTGCGTCGGGCGCAACTATGCCGCCCACCGGCGCGAGATGGGGGGTGACGACCGTGAGCCGCCATTCTTCTTTGCGAAGCCCGCCGACGCCATCGTTCCGCCGCCGCACCATGTGGTCCCCTACCCCACCATGACCGCCAACCTGCACCACGAGATCGAGCTGGTGGCCGCGATCGGCGCGCCGGGAACGGACGTGCCGGTGGACGAGGCCCTGGCCCTGGTCTGGGGCTATGCCGTCGGCGTGGACCTGACCCGGCGCGACCTGCAGAACGCCGCCAAGGACAAGGGCCAGCCGTGGGACGCCGGCAAGGGTTTCGACGCCTCGGCGCCCATCAGCACGATCCGTCCCGTCTCGCTTTCGGGCCATCCGCAAGGCCGCATCCAGCTATCGGTGAATGGCGTGATCCGCCAAGACGGCAGTCTGTCCGACATGATCTGGAACGTGGCCGAAGTGATCGCCCAGGCGTCCAGGCTGTGGCGGCTGGAAGCCGGGGATTTGATCTATACCGGCACCCCGGAAGGCGTCGGCCCACTGGTGCGCGGCGATCGGGTGACGGGATCGATCGAAGACGTCGGCGAGCTCGATTTCAGGATCGGTTGAGGCGTTTAAGCGCCCTTCCCCCTCGAGGCAGGCGGATAGCCTATCACGGGGCTACAAGAGGCCCCCCGACAAATTGTCCTTCCCCAGGCCTTGTGCCTGGGGAACGGCGGACTCTCGTCCCCGGCTCTTCCCTCTCAAAGCGGGCAAGGGATGCGCTAGCCCGCCTGCTCCGCCTCCCACGCCTTGAGGGTCTTCTTCGGAGCGATCTTGCGGTAGCGGCGCTCCAGGAAGCTTCGGAACGAGCCGGGGTGCAGGCTGGCCATGCGGGCGAGGACCGACGGGTAGTCCTTGTAGTGCGTGGTGAAAAAGAAGGTCGCCGGCTCGGCCTCCATCAGCATCTCGCGCTCGTCCAGACTGACGTCCAGAAGCACCAGGCTGTCATCCTCCTTGCGCAGGCGAGTGAAGAACTTCTTGTTCACCAGGAAGGCGGGGCTGCCGTAGGACATTCCCTCGGTGACCTCGGGAAAGCTCAGGACGATCGCCCGCATCTCATCCAGGGTCATAAACAACCTCCGCCCGCTTCACGCCGGCGATGCTCCTACGCCTCGGTGAAGACCGCAAGCTCATTGCCGGCCGGGTCGGTGAAGTGGAACCGGCGTCCACCAGGGAAGGAGAAGATCGGCACGCTGATGACCCCGCCGGCGGCCTTGACCTTGGCCTCCATGGCTTCGAGATCGGTGGCGAACAGCACCACCAGGGGCTTCTTCACCCCCGTCTCCGGGTCGGCGTCGAAACCGCCGTCCATGCCGCCGTTCTCGAACGACGCATAGCTCGGCCCGTAGTCGACGAAGCTCCAGCCGAAGGCGGATTGGTAGAAGGCCTTCACGGCCGGCAGGTCGCTGCCGCCGGGCAGTTCCAGATAGCCGATCTTTCCGTTCTCAAGCATCGCTCAGCCCCAATTGTTCGTGTTTTGTTCTACACAATCGGTGCGGGTTTGTCGAGTCGAAAATTGAAGCCTTTGGCCCGGCGCTGGCCCCCTCCGTCGGCTTCGCCGCCACCTCCCCCGCGGCGCTTCGCTTGCATGGGAGGAGAATGGGCTAGCTCGGAAACGTCCACACACCCGTGCGTTTCACGGCGAAATCCTCCAGCTCGCGGGTGGTCTCCACCTGGTATTCGGCCAGCTGGACCAGGCCGCTCTTAGGGAAGTAGGTGCGGCCCGGGTCGCCGATCAGCACGCGGGTGCCGGCGTCGTGGGCGGCGCGGAGCCATTGCAGCACCCGCCCCGCAAGGGGCTGTTCGTAACAGATGTCGCCGGCGGTGATGACGCCGGAGGTCGGCGGCGGGGTGTTCAGCAGATCGCGTTCGGTGAAGGCGACGGCGACCTCGTTGGCGCTCGCGTTCAGCGCCACCGCGGCCCGGCAAAAGATGTCGATATCCGCGCCCAAAACCCGCGCCGCACCGGCCTTCATCGCGGCGATGGCGACCAGGCCCGAGCCGGTGGCGAAGTCGACCACCGGCTGGCCGGCCACCTCGCCCGGATGGTCCAGGACATAGCGCGCCAGGGCCTGCCCGCCGGCCCAGGCGAAGGCCCAGAAGGGCGGCGGCAGGCCGAGGCGGTCGAGCTCCTCCTCGGTCATTCGCCAGATCGGCGTGATCTCATCGGCTAGATAAAGCTGAAGCTCCGGCGTGTGCGGCGGACGCTGCAGACGGGTGTTTTCGAGGATGAAGGCGGTGTGGTCGGCGACCCCGGCGAGAACGTCCGTCACGCGGGCGCGGCGATGCGCAGGACAGCCCGGTAGCTGGGCTCGATCCGCATCCGCGCGGTGACGCCCTTCTGCTCCAGCAGCCGGTGCGCGCGGGGCAGCTGGTAGCAGGGCAGGTGCATGAACATGTGATGTTCGCAGTGGTACTGCACGTAATAGGGGGCGATGAAGGCCCGCTCGATCAGGTTTGCCGTGGTGGTGCGGGCGTGCTTCAGCGGGTCGGGCTCGTCCTTGGCGATGCAGGCATGTTCGGCGATGTTCCGAAGCCGCGTCACCAGCGGATACCAGGTCGCCATGGGCAGCAGCCACAGCACGAAATAGGCCCACCACAGGCCGACGGCGCTGAGCACGACCAGCAGGCCCAGTTGCCAGAGCAGGAATCCGCCCAGCCGGCCGCCTTCGCCGAAACCGATGACAATGGGCGACTGGTCCGGCTTGCGCGACTTCAGCTTGGCCCGCAGCACCGCCGTGCGCTGTTTGAAGAAGGTCTGGCCGGTGAGATCGCGGATCATCTTGCGGTGCAGGGATTTGCGGCTGATCGGAAACGGGGCGGACAGGCCGAGGTCCGGGTCCTCCGCCTGCTGGGCGAATTTGTGGTGGGTCAGGTGGTAGTTGCGATAGCTGGTCAGGCCGGCGCCCACCGGTTGGCCGCAGATCCAGTGGCCTACGAAGTCATTGACCTTCAGATCGCTGCTCAAGGCCCCGTGGGCGGCGTCGTGCATCAGGATAGCGAGGCCCAGCTGGCGCGCGCCGATCAGGGCGACGGCGATGGGGATGGTGATCGGCCAGATCACCGCCATGGCCCCAGCAGCGATGATCACCGCCCAGGCGTGGGCCACGAGCAAAAGGCCGCGCCACCGCGAATGGGCGGACAGGCTGGTCCACTCCTCGGGGGTGAAATAGTCCTTGGGGCTGACGCGGGCCGCGACCGCCATGGCGACGTTTCCTCTGTTTGGCCAATAAGATGGCCCTTTCGGCGGCGCCGATCAACGGCGCCCTGGCGTCAGAGCACCAACCGGTCCCCGCCGTCGACCTTCACCGCTTCGCCGAGTTCGCGGCCGAGCCTACGGGCGTCTTCGGGTTTGGCGGGGCATTCGCCGTGGCGGCGGAAGCGTTCGGCGCCGTCCGGGGTCAGGGCCTCGACCACCAGGGTCAGGCGGTGGCCGTCGATGCGGGCATAGGCGCCCATGGCGGTGCGGCAGGAGCCTTCCAGGGCTTCCAGAGCGCCGCGTTCGGCGGTGACGGTCAGGGCGCTGGGGGCGTGGTTCAGGGCCTTGGCCCAGACGGCCTCGGCGTCGGCGGCGCGGGTCTCCACGGCCAGGGCGCCCTGGCCCGGCGCGGGGGGCGCGTCGATGGGATCGATCAAGGAGCGGGCGTGGTCCTGCAGGCCCATCCGCTTCAGACCCGAGAGCGCCAGGAGCATGGCGTCGGCGGCGCCGTCGGCCAGCTTGGCCAGGCGGGTGTCTACATTGCCGCGCAGCAGCACGGGTTCGAGGTCGGGGCGCAGATACAGGCATTGCGCCTGGCGACGCAGGCTGGCGGTGCCCAGCCGCGCGCCTTGCGGCAGCGAGGCGATATCTTCGTGGTTCAGGCTGATGAAGGCGTCGCGGACGTCCTCGCGCTCGGGGACGGCGGCGATGACCAGGCCGGGCTGACGCTCGGCCGGCACGTCCTTCATCGAGTGAACGGCGCAGTCGACGCGGCCGTCGATCAGGGCCTCCTCAATCTCCTTGGTGAACAGGGCCTTGCCGCCGATTTCCAGAAGGCGGCGGTCCTGCACCCGGTCGCCGGTGGTGGTGATGATGACGATGGGGACGGCCGTCTCGGCTTCTTCCGGGGCGACGCCGAGGGCGGCGGCGATGGCGCGCTGCATCTGGCCAGCCTGGATCAAGGACAGGCGCGAACCCCGCGCGCCGATACGGACGATAGAGGACTGTGACACTTGTCGGCGCGCCATTCGTTAGAGACGGGCGATGGTCGCCCCGAGCCGCCTCGCCTGCTACAGGAGCCGCGATGAGCCCGCAACAGAAGACCGACCTGACTGTCCTCGGCATCGAGACCAGCTGCGACGAGACCGCCGCGGCAGTGGTGCGTTTGGGCATGGATGGCGAGGTTGTGGTCGTATCCTCCATCGTCGCCAGCCAGATCGCCGAGCACCGGCCCTATGGCGGGGTGGTGCCGGAGATCGCCGCGCGCTCACATGTGGAGATGATCGACGGGGTGATCGCCGAGGCGATGGCCAAGGCCGGGCTGGGGTTCGCCGATTTGAGCGGCGTCGCGGCCACGGCCGGACCCGGCCTGGTGGGCGGCGTCATGGTGGGACTGTCGGCCGGCAAGGCCATCGCCCTGGCGCGAGGGCTGCCGCTGATCGCGGTCAACCACCTGGAGGGCCATGCGGTATCGGCGCGGCTGGACAGCCGGATCGACTATCCTTTCCTGCTGCTGCTGGTCTCCGGCGGGCATTGCCAGTTGCTAGAGGTAGAAGGCGTCGGGCGCTGCAAGCGGCTGGGCTCGACCATCGACGACGCGGCCGGCGAGGCCTTCGACAAGATCGCCAAGACCATGGGCCTGCCCTATCCCGGCGGGCCGGCGCTGGAAAAACTGGCGGCGGGCGGCGACCCAAGCCGGTTCACCCTGCCCCGCGCCCTGCTGGGCCGCGGGGGCTGCGACTTCTCATTTTCGGGCCTGAAGACGGCGGCGGCGCGGCTGGCGGAAGGGGTGACCGATCCCATCGACCGGCGGAACCTGGCGGCTTCGGTCCAGGGCGCGATCACGCGGCAGCTGGTCGAGCGGACCACCAAGGCGATGAAACTCTATGCGGCGGCGCATGGCGGACAGGGCCTGCGGTTCGTGGTCGCCGGCGGGGTCGCGGCCAATGGCGCGGTGCGGGACGGCCTGCAGAAGGCCGCGGCGAGCCATGGGTTCAGCTTCTCGGCCCCCTCGCTGGCCTATTGCACCGACAACGCGGCCATGATCGCCCTGGCCGGCGCGGAACGGCTCGCGCAGGGGCTTACGGACGGGCTGGACGCCGTCGCGCGGCCCAGATGGCCCCTGGATGAGGCGGCGGCCTTGGCCGACCCCACGCACGTTCCTGGCCGCAAGGGGGCCAAGGCATGAGCGACTATCGCAGCGTTGGCGTGATCGGCGCGGGCGCCTGGGGCACAGCCCTGGCCCAGACCTGTGCGCGAGCGGGCTTGGACGTGCGGCTGTGGGCGCGGGAGCCGGAGGCGGCCGAGTCGGTCAATACGGACCATCGCAACCCCCTGTTCCTGCCCGATATCGACCTGGATCCGGCGATCTTGGCGACCACCGATCTCGCCGGCATGGCGAAATCGGATGTCCTGCTGGCGGTCGTGCCGGCGCAGCATCTGCGCGCCACCCTGGTCAGCCTCGGCCCGCATCTGCGGCGCGGCCATCCCGTGGTGCTGTGCGCCAAGGGTGTCGAGCAGGGCTCGCTAGCCCTCATGAGCCAGGTGCTGGACGAGACCGCGCCGCACGCCTGCCCGGTGGTGCTGTCGGGGCCGAGTTTCGCCGGCGAGGTGGCGCGGGGCCTGCCGACGGCGGTGACCCTGGCCTGCCCCAACGAGGCGCTAGGCCAGTCGTTGGCGGAGACCTTGGCCACCCCGACCTTCCGCCCCTACTGGTCGTCGGACATCATCGGCGCCGAGGCCGGCGGGGCGGTGAAGAATGTGCTGGCCATCGCCTGCGGCATCGTCGAGGGCCGAGGCCTGGGCCGCAGCGCCCATGCGGCCATCATCACCCGGGGGTTCGCCGAACTGACCCGATTGGCCGTGGCGCTGGGCGGCGAGGCGGCGACGGTGGCCGGCCTGTGCGGCCTGGGCGACCTGGTGCTGACCTGCTCCAGCCCGCAGTCGCGCAACATGAGCGTCGGCCTGGCGCTGGGACGCGGCTCCAGCCTGGCCGAAGCCCTGGCCGGCAAGCTGTCGGTGGCCGAGGGCGTGGCGTCGGCGCCGGCGGTGCGGGCGCTGGCGGAAAAGCTGGACGTGGAGACGCCGATCTGCGAGGCGACGGCGGCGGTGCTGGCCGGCGAGATCGATCTCGATACGGCCATCGGCGGCCTGTTGGCCCGCCCGCTCCGCGCCGAACGCGAACGCTGAAAGGACCCTTGTCGTGGCCACCTTCGTCCTGACCTGCCTGGATTATCCGAACCATCTGGAGCGCCGGATGGGCGCCCGCGACGCCCACCTGGCCTATGTGGCGGCCAACAAGGACAAGCTGAAACTGGCCGGGCCGATGTTGGACGACGCTGGCGCGATGGCCGGCTCGATCTTCATCCTGGATGTGGCGGGCAAGGCCGAGGTCGAAGCCTTCAACAAGGCCGATCCCTATACCCTGGCGGGCGTGTTCGAGACGGTGACCATCAAGGGCGTCCGGATCACCGTGGGCGTGCTCGCCCAGCCGTGAACCCCGCCCAGCCAGAACCGGGCCTGCGCCTGTGCGCGGTGGGCGAGGTCGCCGACCCCGGCGCCAAGGGGTTCGTGTTCCGCAAGGACGACGCCCTGTTCGCTGGGTTTCTGGTGCGGCGGGGGGCCGAGATTCTCGGCTACATCGACCGCTGCCCCCACACCGGCACGCCTCTGGCCTTCATGCCGGACCGGTTCCTGACGCGGGAAGCCGACCTGATCCTTTGTGCGACACATGGGGCGCTGTTCCGCATCGGCGACGGGCATTGCATCGCCGGTCCATGCGTCGGGCGAGCGCTTTGGCCGTGGGCCGTGGCGGTGAAGGACGGGGCGGTGTTTACGAGCTAAGGCCGTGAAGAACCCTTATGAGCGTCTCCAAGGGCGGACAGCTGGCTGCGATCTGACTGCGCAACCCGCGCCCAAGGTCCCGACAACCCACAACTATAGTTGACGAGGACCGCCCCCCTCGCGGCGGACGGAAATCCGTCATGGGCGCGGACCGGATTGAGGAAGAGGAGGTAGTCCCCACCTATATCATGCCCAGAGGGCAACGATTCCCGAGGGCGGTCCATGTAGAACCCTCCGCTATCGCGATACGTGAAGAACCGTAGCCGTGTGGCCGGATTGCCTTTGAAGGCGTGCAGCACTTCAATCCGATAGATCGTCCAGCTTTCATCCTCGGAAGCATGGTCCCGTGCTGTCAGGACCTTTGCTTTGACGACCCATTTTGAATCTTTGAACTCGCGATCAATCGTCGTCTTGGCGTTGTCCTCGCCTTTGTAGATGCAGAGCGCACACGCGGCATGCGGCGCAAGCAGAACGGCCAACGCAGCGATGAAACCAACCACCTTCATGCCGCAAAGCTACGCCCACGGATTGATGTCGCGCTAGAGGCTGCGTCCTTCGAGGCCCGCTGCGCGGGCGCCTCAGGATGAGGACCTATTGGATCAGGACGGCTTCCCACTTCGGCGCAGCTGGATATCCACCCCGCTGGTCTGGTGGGAGACGAACAGGCTGTTGCTCCAGCGGTTGAAGCGGATGGTCGACGTCCCGTCCGCGCCCACCAGGCTCATGCCGTCGCGGGTCGGCGACCAGGCGGTAGGGCTGCCGGGCAGGGCCTGACCGCAGGAGGCGGGGACTTTCAGCCCGTAGCCGCCGCCGGATTTATCGGCGCTCAAGTCCACGGTGCAGATCGAATGGCCGCCGGACTCCACGGTCCAGGCGCCGGCCGCGTCAGCTGGCGCGAGCGGAACGCCCGCCTCGTTGTCGGCGGCGAAAACGGCAAACGGCGCGCTGACAAGCAGCGCGCCGCTGAAGGCCGCGATAACCAGGGATGATCTCATGGCGTCTCTCCTTTGACGGGAAGAGAACGCATGCGGTCACCGCTAAGTTTCGATCAGTCCTCGTTGCCGTCGGGCAGACCGTCGATCTCGTCTTCGAAATTGTCGTCTTCGTCTTCGTCCTCCTCAAGGAAGGGCACGTCGCCGGCGTCTTCCTCGAGTTCTTCTTCTTCGGCGAAGTCCACGCCCAGATCGTCGGACGGCGGCGCGGCGGCGACCGGATCGTCGACGTCCTCGTCGACTTCCAAGGGCTCGGCGGCGGCCTCGTCGTCGACTTCCGGCACGGTCTCGACTTCGTCCTCGAAGCCGTCCGGATCGGGAGCGACGGGCTTTTCGACTTTTTCGTCCTCGGTCTCATAGTCCGGGACGGCGCCGCGCGAGCGGACGCGGCGGGTTTTCAAGGCTTCTTCAGGGTCAAATGCGGTTGAGCACTTGGGGCAGACAGCGGGGCGGCGGCCCAAATCATAGAATTTGCTCTGACAGTTTGGGCAAATCTGTTTGGCGCCCAATTCAGGATTGGCCAAGTCGGCGACCTTTATGATGTCGGTGGCGAAAGCGGCGGGTCACTTGCCACGCGTCAGAGCCGCTGTCAAAAGCCAACCCTGATTTCACCCCTAATTCCCACCTGTAGTTCGGAGACGCCGCGCGGCATGGCGCCTGGAATTCTCACGGCCCGCCCCGGATCGCCGCTGAAAGGCCGCATCCGCGCGCCTGGCGACAAGTCCATCTCGCACCGGGCGCTGATCTTCGGCGCCGTGGCCAGCGGAATCACCGAAATCTCGGGTTTGCTGGAGGGCGACGACGTCAAACGCACCGCCGCGGCGATGCGCGCATTTGGCGCGGATGTCGAACAGCTCGGCGAAGGCCGCTGGCGGGTCGCGGGACGTGGCGGCTTCGCTGAGCCGGGCGATGTGGTGGATTGCGGCAATGCCGGCACGGGGGTGCGGCTGATCATGGGCGCGGCGGCGGGATTCGCCTTGAGCGCCACCTTCACCGGCGACGCCTCCCTGCGCGGGCGGCCGATGATGCGGGTCTTGCGGCCGCTCAGCCAGATGGGCGCCACCTATCTGTGCCGCGAGGGCGGCCGGTTGCCGCTGACGCTGAAGGGCGGCTCGCTGAAAGGCCTGAGCTATCGCCTGCCCGAGCCGTCGGCCCAGGTGAAGTCGGCGGTGCTGCTGGCCGGCCTATGCGCCGAGGGCGTTACCGAGGTGATCGAACCGGAAGCCACCCGCGACCATACCGAACGGATGCTGCGCGCCTTCGGCGTGCGCGTGGACGTCAAGGATGTGGGCGGCGAACGGCATATTCGGCTTGAACCCGGCCAGGCGCTGACAGGAACGCGGATCGCGGTGCCAGGTGATCCGTCCTCGGCGGCCTTCCCGGTCGTGGCGGCGCTGATCACGCCAGGGTCGGAGGTGGTGGTCGAAGGCGTGCTGCTGAACCCGCTGCGGACGGGGCTTTTCCTGACGCTGCGGGAAATGGGCGCGGACCTGACGATCGAGAATGCGCGCGAGGAAGGCGGCGAACAGGTCGGCGACCTCGTGGCGCGATATTCGCCGATGAAGGGCGTGGACGTTCCGCCCGAGCGGGCGCCGTCGATGATCGACGAATATCCGGCCCTGGCGGTCGCGGCCGCCTATGCCGAGGGCGCGACGGTGATGCGCGGGCTGGGCGAGCTGATGGTCAAGGAAAGTGATCGCCTGGCCCTGACGGCCGGCGGCCTGCGCGACTGTGGCGTGGTGGTGACCCGCGACGGCGACATGCTCACCGTGGTCGGCGCGGCGGGCGGCAACCGGGCGGTCCAAGGCGGCGCGACCATCACCACCCACGGCGATCACCGCATCGCCATGTCGCACCTGGTGCTTGGCCTGGCGTCGCAGCAGCCGGTGAGCGTCGACGAGCCCGGCATGATCGCCACCAGCTTTCCGGGGTTCGTGGCGCTGATGAACGGCCTGGGGGCGGATATCGGATGAGGCGGCAAGGACTCTGATGCCCGGCTTCATCATCGCCATCGACGGCCCGGCCGCTTCGGGCAAGGGCACCGTCTCGGCCGGGCTCGGCAGGCTCTATGGCTATCCGGTGCTGGACACCGGCCTGCTCTATCGGGCGGTGGGGATGGCGACCAAGCGGACCGGCGGCGACCTGGACAACGCCGCCGACGCGACCGCGGCCGCCGAAGCGCTGGATGTGGCCAGGCTCGACGAAGCGGCACTGCGCACTGGCGAAGCCGGAGAGGCCGCCAGCCATGTGGCCGTGCACGAGGGCGTGCGTCAGGCGCTGCGGGGCATTCAGCACCGGTTCGCGGCGCGGGAGCCGGGCGCCATCCTGGATGGCCGTGACATCGGCACGGTCATCGTTCCGGATGCGCCGGCCAAACTGTTTGTCACCGCCAGCCCCGAGGTGCGCGCCCATCGCCGTTGGCTGCAGCTGAACGCGGCCGATCCAACTATCACCCTGGAAGCGGTTCTGGCCGATATCCATGAGCGCGACGACCGGGACTCCAACCGCGCCGCGTCGCCCCTGACGCGCGCCGCCGACGCCGTCTTGCTCGACACCAGCAAAATGACTATAGACCAAGCCGCCGATGCGGCCCGCCGCATCGTCGAGGCGGCGCGCGGCCGGTGGGGTCAAACCCATATCGGCTAATCCCAATCGCGCCTTTCACCTCGATAGCCGCGGGCGAATACACCGCGTGGAGTCACCGCTCCGCGCTCTCTTCGGTTCAACCCCTAACCGAATGTGGGCAGGTCCCCCGTGCGCCTCTGCGCGCCGGTCCCTGACCCCGTTCAAGACGAGAAAACAAAACGTATGGCTGACGATATGAGCATGTCCCCGTCGCGGGACGATTTTGAGGCGCTTCTCGACGAAGCGATGGGCGGCAAGGACTTCATGGAAGGCCAGGTCGTCAAAGGCCTGGTGGTCGGGATCGAGAAGGATTTCGCGATCATCGACGTCGGTCTGAAGACCGAGGGCCGCATCCAGGTCAAGGAATTCGGCGTCGACGACGACGGCAAGGCCACCATCAAGGTCGGCGACACCGTCGAAGTCTATCTGGAGCGCGTCGAGAACGCCCTCGGCGAAGCGGTGATCAGCCGCGAGAAGGCCCGCCGCGAAGAAGCCTGGACCCGCCTGGAAGGCGTGTTCGCCAAGGGCGAGCCGGTACAGGGCTCCATCGTCGGCCGCGTCAAGGGCGGCTTCACCGTCGACCTGGGCGGCGCCTCGGCCTTCCTGCCGGGCAGCCAGGTGGACATCCGCCCCGTGCGCGACGTCGGCCCGCTGATGGGCCGCGAACAGCCGTTCGCGATCCTGAAGATGGACCGCCCGCGCGGCAACATCGTGGTCTCGCGCCGCGCGATCCTGGAAGAAGCCCGCGCCGAACAGCGCACCGAGCTGGTCTCCCAGCTGCAAGAGGGCGAAATCCGCGAAGGCGTGGTCAAGAACATCACCGACTACGGCGCCTTCGTGGACCTGGGCGGCATCGACGGCCTGCTGCACGTCACCGACATGAGCTGGAAGCGCGTGTCCCACCCCAGCCAGGTCCTGGCCGTGGGCGACACCGTCAAGGTGCAGATCGTCAAGATCAACCCGGACACCCAGCGCATCAGCCTCGGCATGAAGCAGCTGCAGTCCGATCCGTGGGACGGCGTTGAGGCCAAGTATCCGGTCGGCGCCAAGTTCACCGGCCGCATCACCAACATCACCGACTACGGCGCGTTTGTTGAGCTGGAAGCCGGTGTCGAAGGCCTGGTGCACGTGTCGGAAATGTCCTGGACCAAGAAGAACGTCCACCCCGGCAAGATCGTCTCGACCAGCCAGGAAGTGGAAGTCGTGGTGCTGGATGTCGACGCCTCCAAGCGCCGCGTCAGCCTCGGCCTGAAGCAGGCGATGGACAATCCGTGGGAAGCCTTCACGACGGTTCACCCGATCGGCTCGACCGTCGAAGGCGAAGTCAAGAACGCCACCGAGTTCGGCCTATTCATCGGCCTGGACAACGACATCGACGGCATGGTGCACCTGTCGGACATCGACTGGAGCAGCAACGGCGAAGAAGCCATCGCGCGCTACAAAAAGGGCGAGATGGTCAAGGCCAAGGTGCTGGACGTCGACGTGGAGAAGGAACGCATCTCCCTCGGCATCAAGCAGCTGGCGGGCGACCCGATGGCGGAAGACACCTTCCACAAGGGCCAACGCGTCACCGTCACCGTGGTGGAACTCACCTCCGGCGGTATCGAGGTGAAGTTCGGCGAAGACGAAGCGCCGGTCACCGCCTTCATCCGCAAGGCCGACCTCAGCCGCGACCGTCAGGAGCAACGCCCGGAACGATTCGCCGTCGGCGATCGCCTGGACGCCCAGATCACCAACGTCGACAAGGCCGCCCGCCGGGTGTCCCTGTCGGTCAAGGCGCTGGAAATGGCCGACGACAAGGAAGCCATCGAAAAGTTCGGCTCTTCGGACTCAGGCGCCTCGCTGGGCGACATCCTGGGCGCGGCCCTGCGCGAGAAGGCCACCAAGGAATAGGACGTCTGGCCCTCCCCCTCGATGGGGGAGGGTTGGGTGGAGGTGTAGCCGCTCGGATGGGGCGAAAGGCGTTGTTGGGCTTTGACGCCCATCAGAGCTTCAGCCGCCAACACTGGCGCGAACACCCCCAACCCTGCCCTTCCCCCATCGAGGGGGAAGGGTTCTATCGAACCTAGGCGGCGGCGGGGGAAACCTCGCCGCCGCTTTCGTTTGTCGGCCAGGTCGCCGCGCCCGCGCCCATGTGCGCAAGGTCCAGGCTGGCGTAGCTGATCCCCGCGCCGTGCGCGGCGTTGAGAGCCGCGGTGGTGCGCAGATTGTGCAGCAGCATCCGCGGGCCGACCGCGGCCAGCACCAGCCGCACGCGGGTCAGCAGCTCTTCGTCCTCGGGGTCGGCGATATTGACCGCCTCCACCGCCGCGCCGGCCAGGGCGCAGTCGGTGACCGCGGCGATGGCGCGACGGTCGACCTTGATGCGGGCGAACACCACGCTGAAGACGGGCCGGACCAGGCCGACCATCTCCACCAGTCGGCTAGGCGGCAGGCCAGGGTCCAGATGGGTGATCTCCAGCAGAACCCGCGCGTTCAGCCGCCGCTGCGCGTCCAGCGCTATCTCCAGAACCTCGCGGCGGGCGCGGGGAGCCGACAGGGTGCAGAAGGCGGCTGGCAGGAACAACAGCGGCGAGCGGCCTTCCCCGTGCAGCGCCTTGGCCTGGACCAGGCCCTCGTTCAGGATTCCGCGATCCACCTGTTCGATATCGTAGCTCGACAGGCGGGCGAGGCCGGAGCCGGCCGGCTTTTCCTCACCGTCTTCCCGCATCACGCGATCCAGCGCCGAGCCACGCGTACTGCCGCTCTTCAGCGCCATCACGGGCCGAAGAATCGGATCGAAGCTCAGCACCTGGCCCTTTGGCGTAATCGCTGAAATCGTCATAAAACTCACCGGCGCACTAAAACGCCGCCCGTTCTTTGGGCGTCCGTCGGGGCCGATCCTATTTTACGTTGGTTTAGCAGCGGTTTAAGCGGCGGGGCGGGTTGAACAATTCGCCAGACTTGGCCATGGTCCGGCCGTTAAGGGATGGGGCAATTCCATGATCAAGTCCGAGCTGATCGCAAAGCTCGCGGGCGAAAACCCGCATTTGACGCAGAAGGATGTCGAGCGCGTGGTCGGCGTGATCCTCGAGCGTATGACCCAGGCGCTGGAAAGCGGCGGCCGGGTGGAGCTGCGCGGCTTCGGCGCATTTTCGGTCCGCTCGCGCCCGGCGCGAAGCGGCCGCAACCCCCGCACCGGCGAGACGGTATCGGTGAAGGCCAAGCATGTGCCCTTCTTCAAGAGCGGCAAGGAACTGCGCGAGCGGTTGAACGCGGACTAACTAACGCCGCTCATCCCCGCGAAAGCGGGGACCCATGGCGCTGTGGGTTGCGGATGCCCCGCCGGCGCACGACTTCTGCACTTCGGCTCAGTGGATCCCCGCCTTCGCGGGGATGAGCGGATGAGTTCATGACCCAGGCGAAAATCTGCGGATTGTCGACGCCGGAGACGGTGCGCGCGGCGTTGGACGGCGGGGCGGCCTTCATCGGGTTCATGTTCTTCGACGCCAGCCCGCGCAACATCGCCCCCGACGCCGCCGGGCGGCTCGCCGCGGCGGTGCGGAGCCGCGCCAAGACGGTCGCGGTGACCGTGGACGCCGACGACGCGGCGCTGGATCGGATCGTCCTTCACCTGGCGCCCGACCTTATCCAGCTGCACGGCAAGGAGACGCCCGCCCGCGCCCGCCAGATCGCCCAGCGCACCGGCGCGGGGGTGATCAAGGTGCTGTCCGTCTCCGAGAGCCGCGATCTGGACGCCGCGCGGGACTTCGAGAGCGTGGTCGATCACCTGATGTTCGACGCCAAGCCGCCCAGGGACGCCTCGCGCCCCGGTGGTTTGGGCACCCGTTTCGACTGGGACATCCTGACGGGACGCCGGTTCGAGCGGCCCTGGTTCCTGGCCGGCGGGCTCGATCCGTGGAACGTGACCGAGGCCATCAGCCGCACACAGGCGCCCCTGGTTGACGTTTCCTCTGGCGTGGAGCGCGGCGCGGGGCTAAAGGACCCGGCCTTGATTTCGGCCTTCCTGGACGCGGTTCGCCGCGCCTGAAGCCGAAGCCCACGATTCGCGGTCATTGAGCACCTTGAACGTCACCATTCCTCCTCTGGGCAAACCCAACGACTACGCCGCCTATCCGGACGCCAATGGCCGGTTCGGCGACTATGGCGGCCGCTATGTCGCCGAGACCCTGATGCCGCTGGTGCTGGAGCTGGACCGGGCCTATTCCGCCGCCAAGGCCGACCCGGCCTTCCAGGCCGAGCTGTCCGGTGACCTGACCCACTATGTCGGCCGTCCCAGCGCCCTCTATTTCGCCGAGCGGCTGACCGCCCATTACGGCGGCGCGAAAATCTATCTGAAGCGCGAGGAGCTGAATCACACCGGCTCGCACAAGATCAACAACTGTTCGGGCCAGATCCTGCTGGCCCGGCGGATGGGCAAGACGCGGATCATCGCCGAGACCGGCGCGGGCCAGCATGGGGTCGCTTCCGCCACCGTCTGCGCCCGGTTCGGCCTGCCCTGTGTGGTCTATATGGGCGCGCTGGACGTAGAACGTCAGGCGCCCAATGTGCTGCGGATGAACCTGCTGGGCGCCGAAGTGCGCCCCGTCACCAGCGGCACGGGCACGCTGAAAGACGCGATGAACGAGGCCATGCGCGACTGGGTGACCAACGTCGAGGACACCTACTACATGATCGGGACGGCGGCCGGGCCGCATCCCTATCCGGCCATGGTGCGCGACTTCCAGTCGGTGATCGGGACGGAGACTAGAGCCCAGATGCTGGAGCTCGAAGGCCGGCTTCCCGACGCCGTCGTCGCCTGTATCGGCGGCGGATCCAACGCCATCGGCATGTTCCACCCCTTCCTGACCGACGAAGGCGTGCGGCTGATCGGGGTCGAGGCGGCCGGACACGGCATCTCCAGCGGCTTGCACGCAGCTTCCCTTACCGGCGGACGCCCGGGCGTGCTGCACGGGAACAAGACCTATCTGCTGCAGAACGAAGACGGCCAGATCACCGACGCCCACTCCATCTCCGCTGGCCTCGACTATCCCGGCATCGGCCCCGAGCACGCCTTTCTCAATGACGTGGGCCGCGCCACCTATCTGTCGGCCACCGACGACGAGGCGGTCGAGGCCTTTCAGCTCTGCGCCAAGCTCGAAGGCATCATCCCGGCCCTGGAATCGGCCCACGCGGTCGCCCGGTTGCCGGAGCTGGCCAAGGAGATCGGCAAGGATGGCGTGATCGTCATGCTGATGTCCGGGCGCGGCGACAAGGACCTGGCTTCGGTCGCCGAACACCTCGGCCGCAAGGTTTAGGGGGCGCAAGATTTGACCACCGCCCGTCTCGACGCCCGCTTCGCCGCCCTGAAGGCGAAGAACCAGGCCGCCTTCGTCGCCTATGTGATGGCCGGCGACCCGGACGTGGAAACGGCGTTTGAAATCCTCAAAGGCCTGCCGGGCGCCGGCGCCGACATCATCGAGCTGGGCTTTCCCTTTTCCGACCCCATGGCCGAGGGCCCGCCGATCCAGCGCGCGGCGCTGCGGGGCCTGAAGGCCGGCATGACCCTGCGCGGCACGCTGGACCTGGTGCGCCGGTTCCGCACCGGCGACGCAGAGACGCCCATCGTGCTGATGGGCTATCTCAACCCGCTGATGAGTTACGGCTTCGAGGCCTTCGCCCAAGACGCGGCGGATGCCGGGGTCGACGGGATTATCGTGGTGGACTGCCCGCCCGAGGAAGCCGGCCCGCTCGCCGACCTGCTCGATGAGGCTCACGTGTCGCTGATCCGCCTGGCGACGCCCACGTCGGACGACAAGCGGTTGCCGGTCGTCGTCGCCCGCACGTCCGGCTTTGTCTATTATGTCTCGGTGGCTGGGGTGACGGGTGTGAAGGAGGCCGACGCCGACGCCGTCGCCCCCGCCGTCGCCCGCGTGCGCGCCGCTTCGGGCCTGCCGGTTGCGGTGGGCTTCGGCATCAAGACGCCCGAACGCGCCGCCGAGGTGGCCAGGATCGCCGACGGCGTGGTCGTGGGCTCCGTTCTCGTGGATTTGATCGCCTCCGCGATAGAGTTGAACCAATTGGTCGCGCCGAAAGTTCTGGAATCAGCCGCCAGCCTCGCTAAGGCTGTGCATTCGGCGCGAGTCGAGCAACCTGTGGTCCAAGCATGAGCATGGCTGGAGCCAAAGATCCTCCTGGCGGGCGCGGCGCGCCAACCCCGCAACCGTCGAGCCAGCGCGGCGCGCGTGGCGGATGGCTGGCGAAAATCGCCCCGGGTGTCCGTAACCTCGTCTCCAAGCGCGAGACGCCCGAGAACCTGTGGGTCAAATGCCCCGACACCGGGGAGATGATCTATCGCCCCGACCTGGAGGCGGCCCTGTGGGTCACCCCGGCCGGCCGGCACATGCGCATCGGCCCGGAACTGCGCTTCGCCTACACCTTCGATCATGGCGTCTATGAGCGGATCGAGCCGCTGGCGACCAAGGACGACCCGCTGCATTTCGGCGCCGGCAAACCCTATCGCGACAGCCTGTCGGCCGCCCGCAAGGCGACCGGCGAGCGCGATTCCGGCTCCGTCGGCGCCGGCGCGATCAAGGGCGTGCCCGCTGTCGCCTTCGTCCAGGACTTCGCCTTCATGGGCGGCAGCCTGGGCATGAACACCGGCGAATCCTTCATCGCCGCCGCCAAGGCCGCCATCGCCCGCGACTGCCCGATGATCGCCTTCACCGCCTCCGGCGGCGCGCGAATGCAGGAGGGGATCCTGTCCCTGATGCAGATGGCTCGCACGACGCTGGCGTTGCAGGAATTACGCGCCGCGCGCCTGCCCTATGTGGTGGTGCTGACGGACCCGACCACGGGCGGCGTCACTGCCTCCTACGCCATGCTGGGCGACGTGGAGCTGGCCGAGCCCAACGCCCTGATCGCCTTTACCGGCGCGCGGGTGAACCCGATCCGCGAGACCCTGCCCCCCGGCTACCAGCGCTCCGAATATCTGGTCGAGCACGGCATGGTGGACCAGGTGGTGGAGCGTAAGAACCTGCCCACAGTGCTGGGTTCGGTGCTGGGCACGCTGATGGCGGCGCGGGCAAGGTCGGCGGCGGCTTAGGGCTTCTCCTTCTCCCCCGCGAGCGAAGCGAAGACAGGGGGAGGTGGATTTGCGCAGAGCGACGCGACGCGCAAAGACGGTGGGGGGGCAACCCGCTATCCGCGCCACAAGCTGACCCAAAAATAGCTCAATCATTCGCCGGCGCGGGCCCCCACCGTCACGTCGCTTTCGCTAAGCCTCAGCGCCGCGCCACCTCGTGTGATCGAATTGCCCTAGTCTCGCAGAGCGGCCGACCGAGGCCTTCATCAAGCCAGCGGTCGGCCGCCGCACCGAGAGATCGTCAGCCACCTGGTCTCGACACCGTGGGGGAGCCTG